>Ga0209774_1000426_pt1 | contig 35711 bp, 28 predicted proteins | sample SaaInlV_150m_DNA_2_FD_184648 | JGI IMG/M metagenome (GOLD analysis project Ga0209774, IMG submission 184648) | Marine microbial communities from expanding oxygen minimum zones in the Saanich Inlet - SI037_S2LV_150m_DNA (SPAdes) (version 2) | ecosystem: Environmental > Aquatic > Marine >... | reverse complement strand
TGATTCTCCACCACATTTGCCGGTACAATCAGGAAAACAAAGATCTACACAAACAGCGCCACAAGTTCCAGCACATCCGTCTGATACTCCACCGCATTTATCAGTACAATCGGGAGTACATCCTCCACCGCCCCCACAAACAGCATCGCAAGTTCCAGCACATCCGTCTGATTCTCCACCACATTTGCCGACACAATCAGGGACACATCCTCCGCAAACAGCGCCACAAGTTCCAGCACATCCGTCTGATTCTCCGCCACATTTACCTACACAATCGGGGACACATCCTCCGCAAACAGCGCCACAAGTTCCAGCACATCCGTCTGATACTCCACCGCACTTGCCAAAACAATTAGGAATACAATGAGCTCCCGTAAGACTACAAAAAAGCTTTTGAAAAGCATAAGACTGACAAGAAACCTTTCCGTCTTCAAGTAAATAAGGCCTAACCTCAAGCAATGTTAATTCAAAAAGTCCCGCCGTATTAATATTACTATCATTAAAATTATAAACACGATCCACAGAACCACCAACATCTATAGGAACCCCTTCATCATCAAAAGGATAAAAAGCAAATTCAGCATCAGGAGTATCATGAACTTTCAACATGAATCCATCTATACCAAAAAGACCCCTATTTAACAAATTAACTTTCAAAAAACCATCTGCTCCAGAAACACACGTATAACTTGCAATCATAAGCTCCACATTATCAGAACAAACAGGAAGATTATCAAAATCAGGGACATAAGAACCAAGCCAATTATACACAACAACCGAAAGTGAAATACTTATAGAAATCAGCAAAACATACGCAATCAAATTACTCAGCCCCCTCTTTTCATAAAACCTCATATAAAAAACAAAACAAAACTTTCTTTATATATATTTCCAAAATTTCATCCCAAATTCTACCATGAATTCAACACTAAAGAATCTATTTTAAAGGAAATCGAAAAAGATAAAAAATAAAAATCCCATCGTTCGCAGCAAGCTACGGGGTATTCACCCAATTAGGAATAATTCAAAAAACAAAATTCAACAACAACTTAAGCCACTAAGAACCCAACTACCATTCACACATTGAGCAGTAGCCGAACCAGAACACGACCAGCTATTACTAACATAATTATAAGAAACAGGATAAACTTGCGAATGAGTACTAGCTGGAACAGTAGAAGTACAATGTTTAGGATATGCACTAGGAGTAGCTCCCCACGTAACAGTACTAGCAGAACAACCAGCAAGAGCAATAGCCCTGCCACCATCATTATCATCAGTCCCACAAGAATGACCCAAGACATCATCACAGAAATCAACATCATCAGTCAAAACACCACAAGCATATCCAGTAACGTTTCTACAAAAATCATCATCAAGCAAAATCTCCGAAGCTGTATGTCCCATTACATCAGGACCATTAGTAGATCCAAAAGCATAACCCAACCCAGCACTCATCAAAACAACAAAGAAACCAACTAAAATAAAATCCCTCTTTCGAAAATCAATCTTCACCATCTTGTCGAAATAAGGAACAATTCATTTATATACTTCTTTATATTTTCACTGTCATGAAGAAAATCCCACAAGACATCATAGGAAACATAGCAATCCTAAAATTCCCAAGAAAAACTTTTCTGTTAATAAAAAAATTAAAAGCAAGAAAATTTCTAAAATCCCACAAACACGTAACGACAATAGTAGAAAAAACCGACAAAATATCCGGAGTCCTCAGAACCCCCAAGACAAAATATCTAGCCGGAGAAAAAACCTTCCAAGCAGTCTACAAAGAAAATAACTGCATCTTCTCTTTCGACATAAACAAATCCTACTTCTCACCTAGACTTTCAAACGAAAGAAAAGTAATTTCAGAAGAAATAATAAAGCTAGTAAAGAACATCCCAAACCCACAAATACTAATACTCTTCGCCGGAATAGCCCCCTACCCAATAACAATTACAAAATACCTAAAAAAATCAAAAAAGAAATTCCAAATATTCTCAAACGAACTAAACAAAGAAGCAAACCTCTCAGCAAAACAAAACATCACCCTAAACAAATTACAAAAACATATAACCCTTATCCCAGGAGACGCCAACAAAATACCAACAAAACAAAAATTCGATATAATCTTAATGCCAAGGCCAAATTTAGAAGATACATTTTTACCTCACGCTCTAAAACTCTCCAAAAAAGGAACAACAATATTCTACCACGGCTTCGGAACCAAGGAAGAAGTATTAAGCGAAATTAAAAAAGACACCAATGGGAAAATGGGAAAAATAAAAATAAGAAAAGCCGGAGACATAGGTCCATACAAATTCCGCTGGCAAGCCCAATTCAAAATAAAATAATTCAATTATAATTTAACAAAACCCTCACCACGCATCTGACAAATACTGACAATGATAATCAGTACTATGTATATCCCAAACACCATCACTACATCTAACATACGCATATCCAGTAATTCCTACCCCAAACTCTCCACCAATATTAATATACTTCGCATACCCACCACTCGCCTTAGCAGGCAAATTAACAAGACAATCACATCTTCTATCGGTCCTTTCAGTAGAACAATCAATATCCATATATTTAAAATTAGTTCTAGCAGTACAATCTGCAGCAGAAACAACAGGAGGAGATTCAACATCTATATCAACTACAACATCTTCTAAGTCATTTAAATCATCCCGCAACTCATCAATTTCTTCATACATCTCATTTAGCACATAATTATCTCCTTCATTTATATAAGTTTGAATATCTGTACCATTAACCTCCAATTCTTCACCACTATGCCCCATAATTGAAGGATCATTAACTCCACTATTATACCCATAAACAAAACCAACACCAACAAAAACAATCAAAAATCCAATCCAAACAAAATCCCTCTTCCCTAAACTAAACTTCATATCAACCATCTTAACAAACCAAACACTTTCAATTTTAAATACTTTTCTAAGCGCAATTTGCTGAATACTGACTACCACCTGCACCAGCATCCCTAGGAGTACCAGTCACTGCCTTACAATAACCATTATTACTACTATACTGACAACATCCTACATTTGAAAGAGTCTCACACCAAGCTTTGCAACCACTGAGACTATTGGGCCTTGTTCTACCTATAAAACTTCCACGAAAACAAAAGTAACCTGACGCAAAACCCCCACAAGTAGATGCAGTAGCAGGAGCACAGGCCGCAGCACTACAAGCATTCCCACCATCATCCACAAACGTCCCATCGGCAACCGCACAAGCCGTCCCCCCATATTCAGCTGAAACACTAACTGTGTATAACGAATCATAATTCCCAGAAGTTCCGCAAGCCGTAGCACTACAAGAACCATAATTCAAATTCCAAGAACCGACACAATCAACACGAACACATTCATAAAAATCCCCATCATTAATAGCTTCCTGCAAATTCTTCTCATAAACACCAATGCTAATCAAAATCTCCTCTCCTCTCTGACCCATATAACCACTACCAGAATAACTACCAACGCCACCCACAAAAGAACAAAGACTTCCATCATTAATAGCCTCTTGAAAATCCTTATCAACACCGTTCACACTAACAAAAATATCCCCAGCATTATGTCCAGCATCAATCACACCACTATAAGCCCCACCAGTATAGTCAACATCAAACTCACCATTATCAATAGCATCTTGCAAAGTAGACTCTGCACCATTAATAAAAACAAAAACTTCATCAGCACCATGCCCAGGATCAAAAATAGGAGAAACATACGCAAAAACAAAAGCACAAAGAACAAGCACAAAGAACAAAAAAACACTCTTATTCACCATCACAAATCAAAGATACCTGTAACTTATATACATTTCCTAAAACTAACTAATCATACAGCACCTAGCATAACAAGTTCCACCTCTATGCAAACCGCATTGCCAACCATTTCCAGAAGGAAGAGACAAAATCAAATCTCCATTAGTATTCGGATTCCCTCCACCGCCAGTCATAATATATCCAGAAGAACATGTAGCAGAACACGACCAAGCAGTAGAACAAGTAACAGTAGTACAACTCAGGGCTCCGCCCCCAGCATCATCAACTCCATCACTAAACCCCGCAGGAACTCCAGCTATATCTCCCCAATCGACCTCTAACTCCTCCCCACTATGCCCCATGACAGCAGGAGTACTTCCACTATTATAACCATAAACAAATCCCATGCCAACAAAAACAATCAAAACCCCAATCCAAACAAAATCCCCTTTTCCAATCTCAATCTTCACCATCTTAACAAACTAAACAATCTCTACTTTAAATATATTGCCAAAAACAAATAGCAAGCACCCCTTCCCCAAAACCACTCAACCTCTACAAATAACTTGCCTCACGTAACAATGAGTATCTCCATACTGATTATTATGTGCCACACTAGTCAAATAAGAATCCTGGCAAGTCTTACTAACTCCATCAGGACAAGTATACCATTGATCAGGACCAAGCAAACCATCACAAGTATCAGGCCAAGGATTACATAAAGTATACCACTTAAACGAAGTAGCTCCATAGGTATCGGCGCAATTCTTAGTACCGGTAACAGTCCTACTAGCCCCACAACGAGTTTGAACAACATTCGTCCCAGCACAGACACCAGTTCTAGAAGGTGTCCACCCAGAACCAGCAAAATTCCCACTATTAATAGCTCGCTGTAAATTCTTCTCCCCACTAAAATCAATCAAAATATCCTCTCCCTTGTGCCCCAAATAATCACTACCAGAATAACTACCCGAAGCAGCCCCACCAAACAAACAAAGACTCCTATCATCAATAGCATCTTGAAGAACCTTATCAACTCCATTTACTCTAACGAAAACATCACTCGCAGAATGTCCATGATCCAAGCCAACACCATTCCCACCTCCAACATAATTCCCAGAAAACTCTCCTCCGCTAATAGCATCTTGCAGCTCTAAATAATTCCCATTAACAGAAACAAAAATTCCAGTCCCCCCATGTCCAGAGTTAGGAATAGCATAAGAATATGCAAAAACAAACCCCAAACCAACAAAAAAAACCAACAAACTAATCCAAACAAAACTCCTCTTCCCTAAACTAAAATTAACATCAACCATCTTACAAAAACAAGGATTATCTAACTTAAATGTCTTCTCCTTTCCGAATAGCCATAGGCGCTTCCCCCCCATGCCAAGTAAACCGTGGCCTCACCCTCATGGGATAAATCCTCTCCGAATTATCATCCAAAATAATTGCACTACCTTTCAAATGAGGCAACCCATTAAGCTTAGCCGCAATATCACTCCTCATATAACTCTGCGTAATCTCGTTCAAAGCATTAACATCCCGTGCAGCAGTAACACGATGCGAAATAACAATATCACTCTGCGTCATAACATCAGTATGAATTTTTCCAGGCTGCTGAGTAGCCAAAACCATCGAAACCCCAGGCTGTCTACCCTCTCTCAAAAGCTGAACCAAAGCGTCCGTAGCCGGAGTCTTCCCAACATCTTCATGCGGCAAAAACTCATGAGCCTCATCAACAAAAATCCAAACCAAAGGCATCTTCCTCACAACCCGATAACGAGCATAATCCGCACCATGCTGAACAGCCGCAATCTCTTCATCCTTCCTTGCCTCCATTCTCTCATTAAAAATCTTCTTCGACACCAACCCAATAATCAAAGCCCTCACATTAAAAGCACCAAGCGAAGCATACATAGAAAGATCAATAACAGTCGTAGTCCCAGCCTCAATCATCTCCCGAACACTAGTCCCCTTCTCTTCATCAAAAACTCCCCAAGTCTTAGCAGCGTCAAAAAGCGCAACCCCAGCATTCTTAACATTCTGATCAACATTAACAACTTTATCCATCAAAGCATAAATCTCCCCAAACCCATAACTACCCCTCTCTTCCCGAAGCTTAGAAATAACACTCTCCATCAAAACTGCCACCGGATCCGTAAACTTCAACTCAAATAATGATACCCAGTCACTAGCCTCAAGCTCTGAAATCTTAATCGCAAACTCCGCATCAACATCAATCCCCTTATCCCGAAACTTATTATAATACCCCATCGGCGCAAAAACCTTAACGTTCACATTCTTAGCCTCTAGACCATTCTCGTCCAATAAAGCCTCGTCCTTAGCATTCTTATATTTCATCGTCCAATAAATCCCCATCGTATCAAAAATCACCGAACTAATATTTCCAGACTCTTCAACACCCAAGTCACCTAAAGCCTCAGCCATCACACCAAGAGTATACGACTTACCACTTCCTCTTTTACCAGAAATCAAAACAACATGACTCCGCGCAACATCCATATAAATCGGATTCGACAAACTAGTATAATTACCCATAGTCACAAAACTCTTCCCAATAAACGCAAGACCTCGCTTCCCAAAGTCTTTCTTATCACTTTCATTCCTCCCAACAATAACATCAAACGGCATAACAAAAGACACGCAATCAGCTTTATAATTATTTACTAAAGACCTCACCAAATTCTAAGACTAATTCTCTCATTACTAACATATCCCATATTATTAACAACCTTAACAACATAATCCTTAGCCAACACTTCAAGACCATCAGGAACTCCACTTGGAGGTTCCATATTAAGTTCAGGCATACCGTCAACAACAATAGCAAAATTAAAAATAGGCGCAACACCTAGCTGAGTTTTTAATCCAGCATAATCACTATAATAACTATTCCTCATAGCAACAAGACTTTTATTCGAGAAAACCTCTATATCAACAACTCCACCCAATTCAAAATCATTCAAAGTATCGCAAGTAGAAACAACATCGTCAGTAAACTCATCAGAAAGAACAACTCTAAAAAACTCCTCATTTCTATCTCTCACATAAAGCCCTTCGTCACCAATATCCGGAATCTTCAAATCAGAATTAATAGGAACTCCTCCAAGCAAGGTAACATAACTCTTACCACCATTAAGATCTTGCCCAAAAAGCTCCTCAGGAAGATCAATATAAAAACAGTCATTAACGACAGGGGCCTCAGCTTGATTAACCTTCAAAAAAACAGTAGACAATTCAATTCCAACTTCTCCTTCTAAAGCTTCATAAAGTTCATTCAAAGCAGAGTGTGGCAAAGAAAAACTGTCCCATGGACTAATAGTCATAAAAAGAAAAAACACAAACCCCATAAAAAATACAAACCCAATAATCATTTCAAAATGAGACGAACCCCTCTTATTATCACAAAAACTACTCGTAGCCAAAGACTTCATTAGCACCTCTCTCCATACTCAATAAACATTCTAACTATTTATATAACTATCCAAACAACACCCTAGCACCCGTAGTAACCAACAATGTAATAGTCAACAAAATAAAAGAATGTCTAACCCCCGATTGAAGACTCCCTTCACTAATCTTCCCTATAACAAGACCAGCAAAAAAAGACTGAACCAAAAGCATCACAAAAAGAGGAAACGAAAAAGCTTCAGAATCCATAGCATTTACACTCAAAGCCATCCCCTCAGTACTCTGCAAATCCGAAACCAGAGGCAAAATCTTAAACTCTAAAACCAACATAATAATAATAAACACGATGAAAATCATATAACCCTGGGTCACCAAATTAGAAACTGAAGCCTTTCTTTCCTTTCGAAGCTTCTGAACCTGATTAACCGAAGCAGAAACCGACTCCAAAATAACCTCAATCTTACCACCTGCACGCTCAGCCTCACTAATTAAACTCATAGCTCTAGAAATAACATTACTATTAGTCTCCCTTGCAAATGTATCAAGAGCATCTCGAAGTGTTATACCAAGAGATAATTGATTCGCCATCTTCAAAACGTGAGGACTAAGCGATCCATAATTTCGACTTCTTAAATTTATAATTCCCTTCCCAACCGGAGTACCCGAACGAACAGTCTCAACTAAATCTCGAGTAAATTCCAAAAACTTTTCTTCTTTCTCATTTTGATTACGCTGCTCCCACAAAAAACTAATCATAAAAGGAACAACTCCAATAAGAAGAGAAGTCACAAGAAGAAAATTACGAGCATTATTAGAAAAAGAACCAAGAGAAAAAAGAGTATAAAAAACTATAGCTGAAACAATCCCTACCCCAATACCAACCCAATGCATCACCTTAAGAGCCATATATCCTCCAACATAAATTCCTCACCATATAAACCAACAAAGAAATCCTTATTTATTAATCTTAGCAAGCGAATCACAACTCGCAACTTACAAAAAGCTCTACTTTTACATCTTCGGTTGCTTCATATTCAAAACTATAATAAAAATAACATTAACAAAGGCAACACCACCAACACTCAAAAACATCAAACTAGTAATTCCAACTCCACCCATTCCAAGTCCAGAAATATTCATCACAATAAACATCATCATCAAAACCAAAGGAGCCGCAATCAAAATAGAAATATAAACGTCCATAAACGTCCCAGCCAAAGCCGAATACTTCTGTCTCTCAAGACGATAATCAACCAAAAAATTCTCCGACTTCTTATCTAGGTAATTCTTCAAAGCACCTCCACTACTAATATTAGTAGCCAAACCAGAAAACAGTTCCGCAAGTCTCTTATTAGAAGTACGCCCAGCAACATTCTTCAAAGAAGTCACCAAATCATAACCATAAACATCTACCTGCACAATAATTTTCTTAATCTCATTACCAATATTAGGATATTCTCCAGACCTAACAAGAATCTTAAAAATCTTAATAGGAGAAATATTCGACCCAGCAATAGCGGCCATATGAATAGCTGCAAAAGGCAATTCGTAAGAAATATTACCTTTAACAGAACTAGCCTCACTAGCAGGATAAAGATAAAATAAAGCCATAACCAAACCCACGAAACCAAAAGGCAAAGCAATGTATATCCAATTACTCAAACTCACAAACATCAAAACTGCAAAAATCAAAAAACCAAGAGCAAAGGCAATAGTCATAGTCATCATGGCCATAGATAAATAACTAGCCAACAAAAACCGAATATTAGCCATCTTCAAATCCTTATGCAACTCATCAAAACCGGGAGCAAGCTTCTCTGAATATTTAATAAAATATTTATTAGAAAACGCAACATACGGATTAGCTTTTTGCCTAATAATCCCATCTTTCTTTTGCCTAGTAGTCCGAATCTTCTTCAACGTATCCTCACTCACCTTCAAAGTCTTCAAAAATTTCGCCCTATCATCTTTGTTAATTGTAATAAAATTCTTCTCATTCGCACCAGGAGAAACATAACTCATTCTAACCAAATTCTTATTCTGAACAGCAGCAGGTCTAGTGGCTCTAAGATTTAATCCTTTATTTGTTTTTAATCCAGAAACTTTTTTTATCTTATAATCCCCAATATCAGACTTCTTCCATTTCTGCTTAGGATTCAATTTCTCAATCTTCTTCTCAGGCTTAATTATTCGTGATTTCTCCATACTCTCTCTTTTCAACCTCTCCTTTTCCGCTCCCTCCTCTTGCTCCCTAAATTTCTCACTAAGCATAGGAGACCACCCCTTAAGTAAATCTGGCAAACTATCATTCAAAAAATACAACTGATCTGCCAAAGCCCTCAAACTCATAACATAAAATTCTTTATTCCTCGGATCATTCTGCATACTAATAGCAATCGACCTCATATCCAAAACAATCTTCTTTTCTTGCTCGATATTTCTCTTTAAATCTTCATACATAAATCAAACCTCTAGACATTCTCATTTAAGCGCCTCTTTAATTTTCAAATGCAAATCAAAAATAAAAACTCTCATCTTATTCGCCTCTTCCTCATTCTTAGACCCAACAGCCCACTCCAACCTAGCAACCGCTTTCTCCAACGAATCAATCAACTGCCCAATAAATTCAACATCCATCTTAACTTAAACTCCAAGAAAAACCTTGTTTATTAACTTTATCAGTTATCTTTTTAGGTCAGTGTATATTTTCCGGTCAAATTCTTCGAAGAAACAACAAAACCCTTACCAGCCTTAATATCAAACTCAACAATCTTCCTCTCTATCTCAGCACCCCTCATCTTCAAAATCTCGACAGCCCTCTTCCTATGTCCACCATCTCGATAGAACACATTATACATAACAATAATCCCGTCCGACAAAAACGAAACCGCATCGCCCTGGCCACCTCGCCCATTACCAGTATGCCCAGGAGTAACCGTCTCACGAATCAAAAACGAAGTAATGTCATGTCCCTCAAGATACCTAAACAACTGCTCCATATAAGTTCTAAACCGATTACTCTCACCAGTAAAAGCAGAACCAATACTCGTCAAAGAATCAATTAAAACAATATCTGGCTTAAAATCAATAGGAATCAAAACCGGCTGAACATCAATCAACAACTCTTTCTTCGCCTCACTCAAAAGCGCCTCAACACTCCGAGAAATATCCAAAGCATTAAACCTCTTAATCATCAAGTTGCCTTCCTTTTCATATCTATCAACATCTGCACCAAACGTCGTCAAATGCGACCTCAATCTATCCTCAGGCTCCTCAAAACTCATAAACAAAACTTTCTTCTTTCTCTCACACATATTCTTCAAAATATTCAAACAAAAAATCGTCTTCCCACTACCAGGACTACCTTCAACAATAACCGCACTCCCCTCAGGAATTCCCTGTTTAGACAACTTATCAAACCCATTAATTCCCAACTTAAGATATTCTTGCTTGTACTTATCCTTAGCAGAAACCTTCTTGACAGGCTTAGAAGCTTTCCTAACAACTTTAGAAACCTTACCTTTCCTCTTCATAAAAAAACCAAGTCTATTTTCTTTAAAAACTTTATCACTAGAAGCAAACAACTATTTTTTAACACCCAAATTCAAAAGATTCTCTTTAAACTCCAAAATTTCCTTATCTAAACCTCTCACAATTTGAGAAAACTTTTTTGTCCGAACAGAATACATACCCTCACTAATCTTCCCACTACTAAAATACTCCTTCTGAGTTTTCCGAATCAAATCCTTAATCACTTCCTTTCGCAATTCTCTGTCGTGAATCCTCACACGATTAATCTTAATTTTAATATTCTTTCTAAAAATAAAATACAAAAACAGCGACAACAAAAGAATAAAAACAATTTTCCTATAATGCTCTTTCAAAAAAGAAACAACCCTACTACTAGTCGAAGAATAAAAAACCTTCAAGGCAGAACTCGTAGACTGTATATCAATAATTTCTTCATAAGCAACGTCAACAAGTTCCTCAACTTTCTCATACCTCTCGTTCTCAAATTCCAAATCAATCTGTACAATCATAGCATCAACCGACGACATATCCACATTAGATTTATCCGTCTCATCATAAAATAATTTCAATGCACCAATAAAATCCCTAGAGTCAAAAGCCAACCTATTAATTTCTTCAACAGAATCACATTTCACCATAATAGAATCAAACAAAACACCATTTTCATACGAACCATTAATCATCAACTTCAAATCCTCCAAGCGAGCAACATTAAAACCCTCGTCGCTAAAGGCAGAAATAACCAAGTCAACATTATCAATACACTCCACAATTATCAAACTCTCATTCTCACCATATTCTTCCCCAAACACACCACCAAAACTAAACAAAACAAACAGCCCAACTAATAACACCATTACCATACTCTTTTCTTTTTTATTTTTCATTTTTCACCTTATCAGCAAATTTCCTCTTCGATCTCATAGCCTTCTTCGCCTCAATTTGAACAATCTTTTCCTCAATCTCAGCCAAACGCTCCATATAATTTTTCAATATCAATTCATAAATTCTGGAATCAACACGACCCTTAACTAAATAATCATGCTGCACATCCTTAACGAGGTCCAACATTCTATCCCGCTCCTTAATCAAAACCTTCTTCGTACCACCAATCTTAGAAACCCCAAGCAATCTCTCTTCATACTTAATCTGCATCTTAACAGAATCACTAAGCTTATTTCTGTATTCCGAAATTGCAGTATTATATTCTCCCATCGACATCTTCTTCTTCTCAAAACAATCCCTCTGCGAAACCTTCATAATCTCCAAATAAGCATCCTGATTCTTTTTACTCACTTTAATCTTTCTTTTGTAATATAAAATTTTTACAAGAATCACCAAAGAAAAGGCAGCAAGGCAAAGCAAGGCAAAATACAAAGAAGAACGATACGGTCGATACAAAACATATCCTATCAAATTAAATTTTCCTTTAGTTTCAAGAACATATGTCAACCTAGCCTCATTCAACTTCTCAAGCGCAACTTCAAAATCCCCTCGCTGATAAGCCTTCATAGCAACCAAATACATTTTCTTAGATTCCAAAATATCAATCCCCATAGCCTCTGACAACTCCATATTCTCCTCAAGCTCCTCAATCAAACTCTTTGAAGATTTAGCAGCATGATACACATCCTCAAGATTCTCAACAGATTCTTTCAAACTCAAAAAATCAACACTCTCATAACTCTCATTAATCAACTTAATTTGATCCTCAATATCTCGATTTGTCAAATTCAAACTATCCATATCGTCAAGAATATCCGAAGACAAATTAAAAAGCCGGGCAGCCTCATCTCTAGAAATCTCAAGCAACCTAAGTTCAACGCTCACCCTCTGAGTAAATGATTTAACAACCTCACCCTCTGTAATATACCCAGAAATTGTAAAAATCAAATTCAACGTTTCCTGCAACTGATAAGATTTACTAGACAAATCAACCATAATAACACTTTCCGAATTTGCAGGAATCTGAGAAATAAAAGAAGGCGAAAGATCTATCTCTGAAGAACCAGCACCCTCAACAGAAATCTTAACCCCTTCCTTAGCAACATCCAAATCATTCTCAACAACAAACTCAAAAACACTACTTTCTCCAATCACCAACTCATAACTTTCCGACCTCTCTTCAATGATAGGACCACTAGAACCACCGCCGCCACCACCGCCGCCGCCACTACTAGTTTCAGCAACAATAGTCACTGGAGCAGAACAATCCGGGTCTTGAACATATCCACACTCAACAACACAAACCGAATCTGCTTCATCATAACAAACAAAACTAACATCAGCAGTTCGCTCAAATCTCTGAACACCTAAACTATCTTCAATCAAATCCCCAGACACATTATAACCAACAGCAATCAGACTAAAATTACTAGCACCAGGACTCATCGAAGCTAAATTATCAAACCCAGCAGAAACTGACAAGCTAACAGGATTAGAATCCGAGATATTTTCAAATTCAATACTAGAATTAACAGCACTCACTCCTGTAGGAAAATCCCAATAAAAAGTCACATTATAAGCAGTATCATTCACATTCGAACTATCGCTCCCCATAACATTACGAATATAACCATTCAGATTAAAATTATCCCCCGTCAAATAAACCGAACTAGGAGAAGTTGTAATCTCTCCATAAATATAAGGACCAGCCTGATTCGAAATCAGAGTAGCACTCGTATTATAATACCTATTATCTGATCTCCCCCTAACTTCATCAAACAAAACATAAAGGCTCTCCTCCTTAGTCTCAGACAAAAACTCGGCATCAATCGTAACATTCATGGACTCATCCTCATTCAAATTATAAAGCACCGAGTTCTTCAAATACTCATCATCATAATAAACACGTCCCTCATCTAAACTATAACTAATCCTAAAATCTAAAGAACAATCCCCAGTATACTCGACATCTCCCAGATTACTCAAAGTAATATTCCCAACATGTTTCCGCTCATCCCACCCAGCAAGAGAACCCAAAGAATCACTAACACTCCAAGAACACTCCCAAGAAACTGTCACATTTTGTTCATTAGAAACATCCATATTACCCTCACTGTCATACATACGAAGCCGATAAGTATAGATACCTTCTTCCGTTGGAACAAAAATAGATTGAACTCTCGTCGTAAAACCATAAGCGCTAACATTCCAAACACTCTCGCTATTCCAATCCCCACTCTGATTCTTCCACTCTAAAGTCGCTAAATTAAAATTATTCTCAGCATCATAAACATAAGCCTCAATAGTCAAGTTATCCATCGGGTCAATCAAAACATAACTAATAGCCTCCGTCATATTCACCAAACTAGGTGGCTCATCAAACGGCATTCTAAGCTCAACTTGAACACCGTCACCATAAATCAGACCAATATTGGCACTCCCAAGAACTCCCTTATAAGTCCAATTATCCGCACTCCAATTATAAGTCGCAAAGCGAACCTCTGTTCTATCCTCACTATACCAAACAACGATAGAATTATTATCGTCATCCATAGCCAAATCCAAAACAGCATGATAATAGGTATCAGACCAAGTATCACTCCCATCAATGTCAATATCCTGCGCCGACCAATCACTTCCATTATACCTCAAATACTCAATCTCAGCATCACCATCTCTATGCGCAACCATACAATTCCCATAAATATTACACGCAACTTCCGGACCACCAGGATAACCAGTAGAACTAGAGTCAATCGTACTCCGAGCACTAAAAGCCGTCCCATTCCAACGATTCAAATAAACCGCCCCTCGACGAACAACAAAAGCCTCCCCATCAGGCAAAGCCGCAATACTAGCCTTAGCATTCCCACCACCATCCGTATCATCAAGCCTACCACTCTCAACAAAAGAATTCCCGTCCCAAATAGAATAAATCCAACCCAATCCTCCAACATCTTTATACAGTAGTATACCAGTCCCATCCGTCAAAAATTCGAAATCCAAACCAGAATGATAAGAAAACTTCCCATAATCAGAAGACTCAATATAAGCCTGAGAACTCCAAGTCACACCGTCATCACGAGAAATTCTATAAAGCGGAACAGTAGAATCAGCACTACCCCAAATAACAATTATAGTTTTACCATATCTCGCAATATCATAGGTATCGTCATTGTCAATAGTCGTCCCAATCTCAGCAGCACTCCCCCAAGAACTCCCTCCCCATTCATACATGTAAATATCATTATCAGTAGCCGCATTGTAAATCAATCTACCAACACTCAACGCAGGATTCAAAACAAACCTAACCAAATTAGAACCCCCACCAGAAATCGTCAAACCAACACTAATCGTCGCATTAGTAAAATTTCCATCAATAATCTCAGTCCAAACAGTCCGATAACTCGCATCATTCCAAGTCACAAAAGCCTCATCAATAGAAGTCTTCATCCGAACATAAACAGAAGAATTATCCCAAGACCCATTCACCAAAACATTAGAAACCACTACAGAACAAGTCCAAACATCATCGGTCCGAGTATTCTCATTATCAAAACTTATATTATATATCTCAGAATCATTAACATCCATACTACCCGAAGAATCCAAAACACCTTCTTTGTAAAACCTATAATAGGCAGTAAGGTTATCTGGGTTCTCTAAGCTAACAACACTAAAATTACAAACCAAATCATCCGTAGGCATCGGAAACGAATTCACAAAGTTAACAGCAACAATAGGAGCCGCAATATAAATGGATTCATTATTAGAAGATATGCTCTCAATCCCATCACTAACAGAACAAGAAAATTTCCAAGTCTCTCCTCTATCAGTCTCACTAGAATCGATAACATCAAGAAGGACAAGACTCCCTTCAGAAGCCCCATTAACGATTCCAGAATCATACAAAACATCATCGAGATACCAATAATAAGTATAATTCAAGGCCGGACTATCCATATCCTCAGCAGAACAATATCCAGAAATATTCTCAGCAGTAAAATAAGTTTCATTATCTAAATATGTCGTTATATTCATGGGCCCAACTACCATAGGATAGCTCAACGGAACCAACCGAACCTGCGGACTATCTCCATATTCAATAGAAGACCCAGGAACATAAGAAATAAAATCACTACCTTGCGTCCAAGAATCCGTAGACCAATTATAAGTTGCATAATAAACCTCAGTCTCAGTATCTTCATACCAAATCAAAACAGCATCACCATTATCATCAATCTCTAAATCAACAGGCTCCTGGGCATGAGAATCCCCCCATGTCCCAATGCCATCAATATCCATATCTTCAGCTCCAACCCAATCAGTGCCGTTATACCGTCGATATTCTAAATAATTACTACTATCAGTCCAAACAGAAATACACTCTCCAAATCTATTACAATCAATTGCAGGCCCATTATGACTATCAGTATTAGAATTGCCATCAACATTAACCGGACTATCAAATCCAGTCCCATTCCAAGAATAAACCATATTGTCACTATTCTGAAAATTAAGAAGCGCTCCCGCTCCAGGTAATATAGCTAAATCAGCACGACCAACAGAACCAGTATTACTATCATTAACAAGCCCCATGTGCTCCCATCCGGTCCCATTCCAATATGCATAAGCCCAACCAATTCCAGAATTATCAGACTTCCAAATCGCAATCCCATTCCCATCATCCAAAAATTTAAACTCCATAGTATTCCCATACCCGAACTTATTATAAGTCGAATTAATGAATTCCTCACTAGTCCAAGTCGTGCCACCGTCAGTAGAAATCGCATAAACCGGAGGCTCAACATCCCCATCATTATCTCCCCAAACCGCAATCAAAGTGTCACCATACCTATCAATAGACATAGAACCTCTATTGGTCCCAGCAGCCCCTTGGTCAATAATCTCCGTCCAATCAGTCCAATTAAATTCCCTAATATGAATATCATTACCCCCATCACGAAGAATCACATGAGCCTCACTCCCGTTCTCATTAAACACCATAGGCGCACGACCAAAATACGAACCCATATCAGCCTCTTCGATAAAACCACTTCTAACCACACGCTTATCAAACAACTTACCCCAAGCCAAATAGTCATTCGAATCCCTCCAATTAATAATAGCCCTATCAATCGAAACTTCACTTCTAATCAAAACAGAAGAAGAATTAACATAATAATCATAAACCCCATCACTAATCTCAGCGCCACAAATCCAAATCTCATCTTCACTAACATTACCAGACAACAAAACAGCAGAAACATTGTCCCCACTAACATTAAAAGAACCACTCAAATTCAAAACACCGTTCTTATACCAACTATAATCAATAGAAATACTAGGAGCAAAATCTCCACTAACTGAAGTTACATTACAATAAAGGTCTTCACTAGAAACAGGAATACTGGGAAAAACATCAACATCAGGAATACTATTCGCATCAGCCTGAACGCTAACCTCAGAAATAAAACTAACTTCATAACCAGCCTTATCACAAACAACAGAAGAAGAAACATTATCAGTATTATCAACAGCAAACGTTCTATTATGCTCCCACTGATCACTAGAAGCACTCCAAGTCATCGAATACTTAGGTGCCCCAGCCATATAAGATTCATAAACTTCCTTTTCAGATAAACTCCTATTCCAAATTCCAACCTCATCAATAGTTCCATTAAAATACTCACCAGCTCCTGTACTGTACGCACCAATAGTAATATCATCTCCACTAATTGAACTACTACACCCATCACCAGAAGCAATCTCAACTCCATCTTCATAAACAGTATAATTAGCTCCACTAACAACCCACACCAAATGATGCCAATTAGTATCTGAAGTACCCAAAGTTTTGTAACCGCATCTTCCATATATAACATAGGAACCACCATTAAATCCCACATATTGCTCATCAGTGTCCAAGTCTATAAGAGTCTTATATCCAGAAAAAGACGAAGGCTTAAACCAAACAGAATAAGTAAAGTCCTCAAAATAATACCCCGAAGGATTATTTGCAACAATATAATCCCCAACCCCATCAAACTCAAACGCACCATCAAACTTACCCATAGAAGAAACATTAGCATTAGTAACAACTCCATCATTCCCATTCAAACTAAAATCATAAACAACAGAATCACTCTCACCATAGGCAGAATCATTATCCATATGCATCAAAAGCACCAACCCATCATTCAACTCACTCCCACTCTCATCATAAAAAGTAGAAACCTCATCACTATACTGTATCGAGCAACTAGCTTGCTGCAAAATATGCCCATGACCTCCCTCAGAAGCAACCCCAATATCTAATATACCATCCCCATTCACGTCCCCAGTACCCAAAGCAGCCTGATGAGAATAAAGATATCCAATATCCCCCTCATCCAAAACATAACTCCAAAGCAAACCAGCAGTCCTGTTAAAAACATAAACCTCATCATCATCCCCAGCCAAAATAACTTCATTTTCACCATCGTTATTTATATCATCAACTATTATAGTATTAACAGTATTCAAACCATCATCATAATAGGATCCAACCTGAGTATCATTATCATAAATCCTAACCCAATCATTCCCAGCCATAACAATATCATCATACCATCCATCAAAATCAAGATCGGTAACTACAGTATCCAGACTACGATAAGGAGTAGTAAACGAAAAAAGAGTATCACTAACATCATCATAAGTAGTATCATAAATTCCATTCCACTGAAAAATATATCCAGTATTCCAAGTAGAAGCAACAATTTCATCCCTAACACCATCATGATCAAGATCAGCCGCACCAACCGAAGAAATTCTCGGAATAAACGTAGTCGTATTAAACAAAACAGTTCCATTCCTTCCAGAATAAACACTTAAGTAAGGACCAGTATATGTATTAACAATAACATCCCGAATACCATCACCATCAATATCATCCGAAGTCTTAATCTCCTGATCATGCCCAACAAGCGGCATCGTCCAAGCAACATCCCAAGAAGAACCATCCGTTGAATTATAAGCATAAACATTACCAGCCTCCCTTACAAAAAAATCGTTAAAAAGACCATCACCATCAATATCACTAATAGCAATATCTCTAACATACCCAATATCCGAACTATTAAACAGACTAACCCCATTATGGTCAAAAGTCCTCAAATACCCACCATCATCAGCAATAGCAATATCGTCAAAATAACTATCATTATCCATATCGGAAACTTCAATCTTCCAAACATAACGTCCAGGAAATTCTGAAATCCACAAAAGAACTCCATCTTCATCAAATGCCATTAAATTATCATTAACACCAAAGAGGATTTCATCTTTCTTATAATCATGATCATAATCAAAAAACGCAACAGAATCTGCTACTTGTCCTAAATTAACATTCCAAATAACCTGCCCAATCAAATCACTCGAAAACCCAACTCCAGAAACATTAAACCAATCCGAAGAATAATCCGCACTAAACAAAACACTTTCCCCAATAACAGGATTCTGCTCACTCGAATTAACAGCTAAAGACGTATTATATTCACCAACACTAACTTCATCAACAAGCGAAATATTCTGAGTCATACCGCTAAAGTCCCTGCAACTCACATTCCAATAATAAGACCCAACAGGCATCCCAATTTTATGCCCACTCAAATATCCCCCATCAGCGACCAACTCATAAAAACCACTAGTCCCATTATAAACCATATCCTCAGGCAAACTCCAACTCCCACTTTTATTATACCTAAATTCACAACTATAATCCGTTCCATTAAAATCTCCCGCCCCAATATTCCAATCAGCATAAAACTTAGAATAATTAGCATAAACATTTCTAGAATCCCCAGTGTCCCAAATTGTCAAATTAGAAACACTAAAAGATTCATTACCAACATCATAAAGCTCCAAAACCTCCGAAGCTGACAAAGGCTTATTCCAAATCATCACCTCATCAATTGAACCATTAAAATAATCTGCAAGTACTCTTGCGTCCGACCTCCTAGCACCTATATCTAAAGGAACCGCACTTGAAGCATCCTCACTAGGATTTGAATAACCCATCCCCTCAAAAACTCCATCAACATAAAGAGTAATATTTGTAGAGTTCCTAACCCCCACAACATGATGCCAATTCCCATCGTTAAATCCATTACTTGTACTACAAACATCTCGAATCCCATTCCCCGCTTCATAATAAAACGAAACAGTTCCATCATTATCACATCTCTCATTAATATCCAAATGATAAGTATCAAGAGAACCACTCTCCTTTTTATCTAAAATAACTGCATCATCAGTTGTAGTCGTCTTAAACCATGCAGAAACCGTATAATTAACTCCATCACCATTGAGCTCATTTCCATTCATACCTGTAATATAATCCTCATCCCCCTCAAACTCATAAGCCCCATTCCCAACTTTATAATTCCCTTGACTAAACAAAACATCTCCAGAGACAACTCCATCATTCCCATTCCCAGAATAATCCTTAGGATAAGCCCCCTCCTGAATCAAATACAAATTCTTAATTTCATCATCAGACAAACTCCTGTTCCAAATTGCAACCTCATCAATCGAACCATTCCATATGCCAGCATCATTACTATCATGTCCAATCCTAAGATTCTTACTGCTATCGCTCAACTCTTGTCCCGCTACTACAACACTAGAATCAACCAAAACCCCATCTCTATAAAGAGCTATACCCGTCCCATTATATGTTCCAACAAGATGATACCATTGGTCAACAACATTTCCATTTATTAAAGTAGTAGTAGTATCTCCAGTACCATTAGCAATTTCAAAATAAAACGTACTAGACCACCTATGCATTCTAATTCCTCCAGGATTTGCATGCCATGGCTCCGTTTCTATATTCCCAAGAATGCTTCTAGGAACTGCATCCAATGTATTAGTTTTAGTCCACAAACTAAATGTCCAATATTTAGCGCCCGTTGTATTAATCGATTCGCTAAGTCCAACATCAACAAAGTCCCCACTCCCATCAAACTCAAACGCTCCATCTCCAATCTTGCCAGAAGAACTCCAAGTCGCACCAACAACACTCCCATTATTCCCAAACCCACTCCAATCTACAGCAAGACTATCACTCTCTCCAGCAGAAGACTCATTATTAAAATGCATCAACAAAACATTCCCACTCATATTTATTGACCCAACAGCACCATAATCCGGCATCTCAACACCCTCATCATCATCAAACTTCCACCATCCAACCACACCCTCTGTAATGTTATAACTAGCCCAATTCTTAGCCACTCCACTACTATCCCCAAATTGAAAAAATTGATAATGAGCCCCTTCGCTCAAAACTTTAACGACATGATAACTAGTATCTTCACAAGAATAATTCGAAACATAAATAGAATTATCAACCCAAGAATAATCAACACTTTCTTCCCCACATTTCAAATCCAAAAACCTCAAATCAAAATAATCATCATCCTTAGACCAACTAGTTCCGTTTCCTACCCCAATACTCAAATCCGCAACACCACTAGTATTAAACTCAACAATCCAATCTCCCCCAACAATAGGATAACTCTGCAAATTCAAAATGTCAAATTCCAACTCGTAAGTCTGATTAGACAAATGAGGAACAATCCATTCGATATGACTAACCATCTTAAGGAAACCTTCCTCAGAAGACTTACTCTCAATCCCTCTCAATATATCCTCAGAAGATTCTTCACCGCTAGAACCAAAAGAAGCCACAACAGTTTCATTACTCAAAAACTCTTCATCACTATAAGCAACAAAATCAACTTTCTCCCTAGCACCATTTACAATTCTATACAATCTAATCATTCTCTCAGAAACAGGGCTAGGAAGTTCCGTATAAGCTAAAATATTCTCATAATGAGTATCCGATGAAATAATAATTTGCTTCCCATTACTAATATTCTTCTCATAAGCAACAGGTCCAGGAGTAACATACTCAACTTCAAAGTTTTCAGCCTGATCATCAATAATAATTTCTTTATTATCCTCTACCGGTTCACCGCTAAATGATTTAAAACCAACAAATTTCGAAAAAGAACTCTTCTGCTCCTCTTTATTTTCAAAAACCTCCTTACTAGAATTTAAAATCCTGTAGACAGTTACATTAATAGCCTCCTTTGGAACCTCTACCTTAATTTCCTGACTTGACTTCTTAACAACCTTTTTCCACTTGACACGCTCATTCAAAATAGCACCATACTGAACCACACTAACGCTATCGACAACACTTTCATTCGAGACTTCTGTAAAATTCTCCTTTAAAACAACGCTCCCATTTTCTTCCTCTAATCCAATATCCAAAACGCTACCCTCTCCGCTCAAGAACCCCAAACTAACATTCCCATAAACAAGCTCAATATCAAAATTCTCCAAAAAGCTAATATTAAAAAAATTCTCTATATCAACACTAAAAACCGAAACATTCTCACTCAAATAATCTTCACCAAAACCTTTCTCACTATTATTCAACCCATCCTCAAAGGGGATCCCGCTATAATTTTCAAAAATTCCTTCAACACCAAAACCTTCACCACTTCCAAACTCTCCAACTCCATCAATATAAAAATTACCAAAAACACTATCCGCATCCAAAACATCCGACAAAAAATATTCCTTAACATCACTCCCAGAAAAAACAATTAATTTAGAATCACTAGGAATCAGTTCACCATGTCTCAAATTAAGATTCAGGCTTCTATTGAAAATATCTGCACCTAAAGATTCAGAGTCAATATCCACAAAAGCCTTTTCTGCTAAGCTAAAACTAACAAAAAACAAACCAAATAAAAATACTCCAACTAAAAAAGCAAATAAAAAATAAGCAGAAGCTTTCTTTTTATTAAAACCAAATCCCTTATATCTAAAACCGGCAAGATATTCGGCAACTGTCTTACCACCAACCTTTCTAGATTCATAAGAATAAGAATTATGCACTTTCTCATCTATTTTTACATATTTCTTATATACCATTCACTCTCTTTAAAACTAAAAGAATATCACAAAATAACTATTTAAAGATTGTCAAACAATACATAAAAAAAATTCTTATCAAGAAATATGCACCAAAAATCCTACACAGAAATCTTATACTTCTTCAAAACAACCTCAGGCTGCTTAGCATAATCATTAATAACTCTTTGAACCTCTTCATACCCAACAACCTTATTCTTAAACAAAGCATAAAGCAATCTAGTCCTAACTTCAAACTCCTTCTTCAAATGCTCCTGAGTCAACCCATACTTCTCTCCAAGCTTACCAAAGACCTTGCTCTCAGCAGCATAATAAAACTTATCATCGGCAGGATTCCATTTAAACGGAGTATTCGTCACAGCCTCGCCCTTATCATTAACATTCACAACCTCAACAATCTCCCTCAATCGACGAGTCTCTTTCCCATTAACAATCGCATGCGTCATAATAATCATTATGTCTAGGCCATTAACCAGCATCGGACTAAGGCTAATCGGCGGCGTCATCAACCTACGAGTAATCGACTCAACAGAATCACCATGCATTGTAGAAATAGAAGCGTGACCCGAAGCCATTCCCTGAAACAAAACACTAGCCTCTTGACCCCTAACTTCCCCAACAATAACATAATCCGGATTCTGCCTAAACGAAGCCCTAAGTAAACTAAACATATCAACACTACCAACACCAGCAGTAGAAACTCCAGCCCGAACCACCGACGGCAACCAATTCTCTCTAGGCAAATTCAACTCACGAGTATCCTCAATCGACACAACTCTATTCTCTTGCGGAATAAAAAATGCCAAAGCATTAAGTAGCGTAGTCTTACCAGAAGCAGTCCCCCCAACAATCATCATGTTCGACTGATACTGCAACAATAACCAAAAATAAGCCAACATCTCCGGACTCAGCGTATGAAAACCAATCAACTGCGTCGGAGTCCAAGGCGTCTTGGTAAATTTACGAATAGTAAAAGTCGGCCCCTTCGATGTAATATCCTGAGTATACGTCGCATTAACCCTAGATCCATCAGGCAAACTTCCGTCCAAAATCGGATTCGCATAAGAAATATATCGCCCCGTTTTCTGCGCCAACTTCTCCACGAAACTCGACAAAACCTCCATGTCAGTAAACTTCACCAGCGTCTTAATATTTCGAAACATCCTATGAACAATATAAATATTATCCCCCATCCCATTACACTCCAAATCCTCAATAAAATAATCCTTCATCATAGGCTCAATTTCATTCAACCCAATAAAATTCCGATACAAAAAATAAAATATCTTATCATATGAAGCCTCGGTGACCTGCAACCCCAATTCCGAAATAATCAACTTCGCAGTCTTATCCACATAATCAAGCAACATCTCCATAGTCTGCTCATCCCCCGACATATTAATATTGACAACTTCCCTCATAGCATTCTCAATCCTCTTAAAATTCGCAGTCTCTTCCTCGCTCAAGACAGGCTCTTCAACATTATAAACAACCTCACCAAGCTTAGCATCATAATAAATATGAATCGAAACATAAGGAGCAATAACCATATACCTCACATCAATTTTAGTCTTATCTTCAAACTTAGGAATCGAAGGAACTTTCGGATTCAAATCAATATTAATAACCATAATCTTATAAAAAATTTATATCACCCATAAACCAATTACAAAATCAGATTATATAAAACTACTTCTTATCTCTCAAAAAAACAAAGTTCTTATCTTAAGCTTCCCTAATATCAACAACAACATTCCCAGAATCCAACCCAACATTCTCAATCACTAACCGATAAGGAGTCGGAGCCGTATCAAACTGTTTCTCTCCAGTCGTCGCATTCTCAAATCTAATATCAACCTTATAGCCAAGCTTCAACTCAACTTCATATTCCCCACTCTCCGTCGTAGTAACATTCATATTCCCAAACGGAACAGACAACCCAATCTCACTATAAGCAAAAGTCGAATCAAGCGTCCAAGAAATTGTATCAGCTCCAGAATCAACAACCAAAAAACCTCTCTTTACCTGCAAGTTAACAACCCTTCTATTCCCAGCAGCTCTAGTCACTTCGTAAACTTTATTATCAATATTCTGCAAAGCCGTAATAGATTGGTCAATCATAACCTCATCCTTCTTAGCCTCTATCTTAGGCAAAGCCCCCGCCAAGACAAGACCAATAACAGCCAAACCAATCAAAGTATAAATAACAGTCTCAACCCAAACCTGCCCCTTCTTATCAACTCCTCTCATACTTTAACAAACTAAAACTTCTTTATAACCCTTTCCAAAACCCAAAAAATTCCAAGGCCCTCTAAGGGGCCAAAAATAAAAAATTAAAACTTAAACCAATTTATGTACAACTTCGAACAGGTATATCAGACAAAGCTTCACAAGTTTTCTCTGTTCCACCAACACTAACTACAGCAGCAATAGAAACACTGTCAACAAGTGAAACATCCGAAATACCACTAGCTATGTCATAAGTCCTTTCTTCGTTAACACCAGGAGGAGATAAACTTAAATCATCTCTAACACTAACAGTTTCACTGTCTCCGCCAGCACTAGCCACAATCTGAACATCTACTAGTCCAAAATCTGTAGAACCATGTCCAACTTGAACATTCAATTCTTCACCAGTGGCAGCAGTAGTCTCTGTCCAGTCACACGCATCTCCTTCCTCATCATTCACAGAAGTACAATCTCCAGCAATACCAAGTCCAACAGGATCACAATTTGCATCAGCAAGAGCATCAGCATCTGCACAAGTACCCGTAGCAGCAGTCCCATCAACCTTACAAGTATATCCTTTATTCTCAAGAGTCAATTGCTGAACAGCAGATAAACAAGTAGTCGAACTATCCAGTTGTCCATTAATCATAGGAATAATGGCAGCCCAAATAATTGTAACAGCAGCAACAGTAATCAATATTATCAAAACCGTAGCAACAACCGCACTTATACCTTTTTTATTATTTTTCATAATTATTACCCCCTTTCATTTCACTAAGTAAAAAACACCTAACACCTAAAAAACCACTCCTCTTCATACACAAACATTACAATTATTCTTTATATATCTTTGCAAAACCTCGAAGAGAACTTCCTCGCAAATCAAATTCACCCGCCCTGCAAAACAGTAACCCCAGCATCCTTACAACTAAAAACATTATTCTTGCCTCCAGTCACACCAATCAAAATCGGATAAACAACAATCTTATCGACATCAGAACCACTCTCCATCGCAACATCAACCCACTGCCTCTCAGCCTCACCAGCATCAACAGCAGTCCTAAACTGGTCACTATCACTATTTCCTTTATTATCAAACCTTTTAATCTCTAACGATCTAATATTAATATCCCCCAAATTAAGAATCTCCAAATTACCCTCACTATCCATAGCAGCATCAAACCGCACCTGAGAACAAATCTCTTCAATAGGTTGCCCAAACTTTTCAATTCTCTCCCCCAAAAAACCCCTAGCCCATAAAAAAATTATAACAGCCAAAACAATCACCAACAAAATCAAAAGAACACTAGCAATAACCGGAGACAAACCACGCTTACCAACATCTCTTTTCATACTATTCCTCTATTTCCATATTTTATAAATGTAATCATCAAACCTCTACGAACAAACAGCCTTCTGAGCAGCAACAAGCTCACAATTAGATACCTCTTCGCCCTCGCCAATAAACGGCTGAACCTCAATCAAAGTAACTGTCATCAAAGAATCTCCAGCAAGATTATAATCACTATAATTATACGAATAAACTACCTCCTCATCCGGCCTAATAACAGAACCGCTCTTATTAAAAACATAAAATCCAAACGCAGCATCGGGAGTATCATGAACCCGCAATATATATCCATCCACACTAAACAATCCCTTATTCTTCAACCTAACCGTCAAGTTCCCATTGCTGCCATTACAAGAATACCCCTTAATAACAATACTCGCACCATCCGGACACTTCTCAATATCAGCCTGATCAGCATAATCACTCAACCAATTATAAACAACAACAGAAAGCGAAATACTAATCGAAATCAACAAAACATAAGCAATCAAATTACTAAGCCCTCGCTTATCCTCAAAAATCCCTATCCTCCTCATACAAACTCCCACTCTCTAATCTTTATAAAACTTCCCAGAATCTAGAAAAAACTCATATCTAATTCATATAAACCGAAACCTTTAAAAATAAAATTACTACTGAAAAGTGTAACAAAACAAACAAATTTCGCATCAAAAAGCAACCTACCAACTACTAAGAATATCTAAAAAATATCCTTAACTAATCCACCAGAAACCGCGAAAAAAAATAAGAAATACCCCAAGAAAAACCAAAAATTCAAGGGAATAACTTGTTTCTAAAATAAATCTTCATAGAGAAATCTTTAATAAAACACAAAGAAATCTCTTAGATATAACGAAATATCTTCGACGTGAAGGTGTTTCATAAATTTAATTTTTAAAAAAGGAGTACGCACTATGAAAAAACTTTTAACATTTTTGGCAATCACATTTTTAACATTTAACGCAATTTCAGCAACAGCATTAACAATAATGCCTATTACATGGGAAGGATCACGATGGGAAACACAAGCTGGGAGAGAATTTTATTATCAACAGCACTTTACTGAAACACTCACCTCTCCCATACAAATGACAACCGATATTCTATTGGACGGAAACGGAACTACTGCAGGAGTAATCATCCAAGCAACAATAGACGAATTCGTAGCCCCTTTATTCTCAGAAACAGTAACACTTGATAATGGAATTACTTCTCCAATTCATGATGAAGCCGATTGGAGTAGTCATTTTACCCTTTACAATGGATTTTATTATGGTTATTACGCCCGTGTTTTCACCGGAACCCTTGCTCAAATTGACCAAGTAGCTAGACTTGACTTTTCTATAACAATGGAAGGCACAGCTTCAGCATATTTAGACAGAAATCCTCAAATTCTTTACGAAAATTCTCCAGTCCCAGAACCAGCAACAATGATGTTGTTCGGAACAGGTCTTTTAGGCATTGCAGGAATCAGCAGAAGAAAAAAGAAACAATAACATCTTCTCACATCTGAATTTATTCTTAATTGAATTCAGATGTGAGATTCTTTTTTTTTGGCAAAAATATAGCTATTCCAATATACTATATTCTAAAATATACATTACACAATATATTATTCAACAATAACATGCCTATCTCCACCAACATTCTTCTGCATAATAAAAATAACTTGTCTATGTTCAGAAACAGAAAAATTAAACTCACTACCTCCAATCTCAACTAAAATATCTGTAGAACCCAACCTATCCATAGGAGTGCTAGTAATAACAGCAGTATCAAAATCAACAGTATTATCGTCAATCATTTGACAAGTAGGCCCCAAACAAATCCTACTTTCCAATCCACTATCCAACCCCTCAATCTCAGTCCCATCCACATAAACACTCTCACCCACATAATTCTTCAAATCATAATTCGTGCTATTCCCATAAAAAAAAATAAAATCACTACCAGGACTCCTCTCCCTAATCTCAACAGCCATCAAATCAACAAACGTCTCTAAATCAGCCTCCGGACTAAAATCACTATAAATCTCATAATCCAAAACAGCCCCAACCTCTTTCTTTACCTCATAACTAAAATCATAAAAACTCCCCGGCTCCTCATTCACATCCGCCCTATTAACAGTCCCACTAAGGCTAATCACAACAGCCGAAATAATAACCGCCGCCAACAAAAAAAACTGCCCCTTCTTTCCTCTCATGCTAATATCTACAATCTCCATTTTAAATACCTGTCCATTTAACAAAAGCCTCTAGTTAAAAAAATTTCAAACCAAGATAACCAATGGTAACCATCACTTCAATTAACCCTCTCCATAAAACAGGCCCTCCGGCCAAACCAAAAACTTTAAATACTTTAACCACTTAACAATTACAACAAAATGACAAACAAACTAAAAAAAGCACTCGCAACAGCAATCATCCCACTATATCTAACTCTAGCTCCAGGCTGCGTCTCAACATCAAAAAACCCAATCACACCTTCTCAAGCTAATCAAAACCTCCAATCTTCAAAACACGATTTCTACATAAACAAAACAAACAAAACAATCCTAGCAGACCCAAAAGGCGGTCTAGAATTCAAAACAACTCAAGGCTGGCAAAAAGCCGACCCATCAAATTTAGACCTCTTAGAATACAAAGCAGAAAAAATCACCCTAAAAGACGACAACGACACAGTAACCTACGAAGGAATCTTTTACCACAAAAACACCGACGAAAAAACAACTTATAATCTCCGAACCAACAAAAAAACCAACACATTTCAAATCTCGAAAGAAGTACGAACCGAAAGCGATGGCGGAAATAGCGGCGGAAACGGCGGAGGATCAGGCGGCGGCTCCGGAGGCGGAGGCGGCGGCGGTGGTGGATCAGGCGGTAGTATTTAAAAAAACTAATCTCACATTTTACCCTAAGGAGAAACCCAAGTTGTTCCAGAAACAATAACGGTTTCCTGAATACTAACATCATTGTTGTTATCATCTGTCCCATTATATCTCAAAATAAATGTTTCGGATAATAAAGCAGTATGAAAATTATGATTATTTAAAACCAATTGACTATTAGCATTAACTGTATAGCTAACTACAGCAGAATTACAACCAGAAGCCGTTGTGCACAACTGCCCCCAATCAAATGTAATTCCAACTCCATTGCTCTCCGTAAAAGTCCTAGTATGATCATAATGATAAACTCCTCCAGTATTGTAAGTCGAGATTCCACTAAACCCTAAACTAACACTAGCACCCACAACCCCAGCCCCAAAACAAGCCCGCTTCTCAATCAACTCATACCCAGCACCAACCTCAGCAACACAACCAGGATTCTGACCACAACTCGTCACATCTTTATCAGCCCATAACCAACAATTAAAATAAAGACTATCACACGAACCACCCACATCATAATAAACATGATCACTATCCCCCATATAATTATACCCATCAAAACCATTCTCAAGACAAAACGCCTTCATCCCATCTCCACCTTCCCCGCACCGAACAATACTCTCATTAGCCTTCAACCCACAAACCAACTCATAATCCGAATTATCCTCACACTCAACACTAGAATTACAAACCTCACTAGCCCCACAATCAACCCTCATCTCCGCACTCTTATTCCACTTATAACACTCATTCCCATAATCAGCACACGGCACACTAACAATCCCCAACTTATCTCCAGAACAAACCTCATTATCCTCCATAAGAGCACACTCACTTATACAATAGTCCTCAGGAAACCCTCCCTCCCAGAAAAACAACCGAACCTTCTTAGGCGAATAAACCTCATTCGTCCCATCCCCAATCTCAGCAGAAATCACAACCTCCTCGACAAAAATGTCATAATCCATCGTCGCCTTAAACATCTCAGAATCCATCTTACAGTGATTATCCGCATCTCCAAGCTCACAAACCCTCAAATAAAATCCAAAAGAAGGCGGAATATTACTCGCTACAAAAGCATTCAAAGTATCATAAGCACTATCCCCCGGAGAATCATCCTGAACCCCAAGCGCCAACAACCTAAAATTCTCATTCGACGAAATATCCGCCAAAGCTTCCTTCTGAACAGTATAAGCGTAATCCTTCACGCTATCCCTCTCAATCGTCTGCTGCGAATAAACCGCAAGCATCGTAGCACTCACAATCAAAACCGCAATCGTCGCTTCCAAAATACGAATCCACCCACGCTTACCTCTCATACAAACACCAACAATCTTTATTTTAAATATCTACCCCTTAAACAAAATGCAGGCCAGCAAGAGCTCAAATTCATACCCATAGAGGAAGACAACTATCCTCAAGATTGCGACCCTCTAAGCACCTAAACCTTAACTTAGGGCTGCTGGGATTCCTCCCTCTGACCCGATTCATCAAGGCAAGATCAAAAAGGACAATCCTTCAACGTCAAATTGCCAACATATGAAACTTCATATCACTTACTTGCCTTGCAGTCCGCCATAAAGCCCATTTGCGTAACAGCGTGGGGCTAACACGCCAACCTGCCTACGAATATAAACAGAGAAAAAGCTTTAAAAGAGTTATTGTTGTTCAGAATTCATGCTCTGATCGCATAATGGTATTGCACCGGATTGCTAATCCGGACCCTCCGGGGTGCGCAGGTTCGATTCCTGCTCAGAGCGTCACAAGATCGAAACAAATAAAATCAACCTATAATATTTAATCTATCAAAATTTATTTAATATACATTTAAATCAAAAGTGTAGCACCTAAAAAGTACTAAGAAAGCCTTATAATAGACGAATACCAAAGACAAATATTCAACTTAGGTTGAATGTTTTGACCTCGGTCAAGATTTTGGAGATTAAATGACCTCGGTTACTTAATCTCCTCTTTATTTTAAAATGGAAAAAGACATCGGAAGAATCCCAAAAGGAGAATATCAAGGAACAGTAACAGAAATAGTTATAGGACTTCGAGAATACAAAGGAAAAACAGGAATAGATATTAGAGAATTCACCAAAAGTGAATCATACACCGGACCAACAAAAAAAGGCCTAAGAATACCAGCCGATAAATTCGAAGATTTCAAACACATGATAAACTCAATAGACACAAAAGACTTAGTAGTAAAAAAATCAGAAGAACAAACAGAGCCACAAGAAACCGACGACGATGAATCCGGAATTGACGAACAAGGATTAATGTAATTCTCTCACAAACCTTATAAAGAATAATCAATTAGAATTTAATAGGTGATAAGCATTAGCTGAAAAATACATGGAAAAAAAAGGCATAAAATACGTGATAAAAAAGGGGAGCGAATTCTACCCGAGCGAAGAAATGAAAAAAATCGCAAACATTACTGATCCTAAAATATACGCAAAAGCCGCAAAGGATCCAATAAAATTCTGGGGGGATCTAGCAAAAAAAGGATTAACATGGAACAAGGAATGGAATAAAACTTACGTAGAAAAATTACCATACTTCCAATGGTTCAAAGGAGGAAAACTAAACTTCTCAGTAAATTGTTTAGATAGGCATCTTGGTCACCCAGACAGAACAGCATTAATATGGGTCCCAGAACCAAAAGGAGAAAAACCAGTCAAAATCTCATACGGAGAGCTCCACAGTAAAGTAAGCAAATTCAGCAATGTATTAAAAGCAAACGGAATAAAAAAAGGTGACGTAGTATCAATCTATCTACCAATGGTCCCACAAGCTCTAATTGCAATGCTAGCCTGCACAAGAATCGGAGCAATACATTCAGTAGTCTTCTCAGCATTTTCAGCAGAAGCACTAAAGGCAAGGATCCAGGACGGCAAGGCAAAAATATTAATCACTTCAGACGGATACTTTCGAAGAGGAAAACCACAAAACCTCTTAAAAAAAGCAAGAAAAGCGGCCAACAAAACAACGGTTAAAAAAATAATCGTCGTAAACAGAATAGGAATAAAAGTTAGAGGAGGAAAATTCCTAGACTTCGAAGAAGAATTAAGAAAAGCTCCAGGATATTGTAAACCAGAAATGGTAAACTCCGAAGACCCAATGTTTTTACTTTACACTTCCGGAACAACCGGAAAACCAAAAGGAATAATCCACGACACAGGAGGATACGCAACTCAAGCTTACTGGACATGCAAATGGAATTTTGACCTACACCCCGAAGACGTAATGTGGTGCACAGCAGATATCGGATGGGTAACCGGACACACTTACGCAATGTATGGACCACTACTAACAGGAGCAACAACTCTTGTCTACGAAGGAGGCCCAGATTTCCCAAACCCAGGAAGATGGTGGAAAATAATTCAAGACCACAAGGTAAACGTATTCTATACCGCACCAACAGCCATTCGAATGTTTATGAAAACGCCTCAAAAATGGATTACAAAACACAATCTATCTTCATTAAAAATCTTAGGAACAGTAGGAGAGCCAATCGACAAAGAATCATGGATGTGGTATTTTAAAATAATAGGTGGAGGCAGATGTCCAATCATCGACACTTGGTGGCAAACCGAAACAGGCGGAACTCTCATCAACACAATCCCAGGGATCGGACCATTCGTTCCAACAGTATCAGGAAAAAGTTTCCCAGGAATCAACCATATAATAGTAGACGATGAAGGCAAACCAATGCCAAAAGGAAGACAGGGTTTCTTAGCACAAACAAGCCCATTCGCTCCAGGAATGCTTCACGGAGTATTCAATAATCACAAAAAATACGTAGACACTTATTGGAAAAAATTTGGAAACATGTACGACACCTCAGACGGAGCATATCTTCAAAACGGACTAGTAAGAATTACCGGAAGAACAGACGATGTAATGAAAGTGGCCGGACACAGACTAGCAACAGCAGAAGTAGAAAACGCAATACACGATAACAAAAAAGTCGGGGATGTAGCAGTAGTCCCAATGCCAGACAAAATCAGAGGCCAAGTTCCAATAGCATTCGTAGTACTAAAAAAAGGAAAACCTTCCAAAAAACTAGAACAAAAACTCAGAAAATACGTAGACATCAAAATAGGCCCAACAGCAAGACCAGCAAGAATATTCTTCACACCAGATCTCCCAAAAACAAGATCAGGAAAAATTATGCGAAGAATTTTAAAATCATTACTAATAAACGAAAAACCAAAAGGATTAATGACATTAGTAAACCCAAGTTCAGTAAAAAAAATTAAAGAAATTATAAAACAAAACTCTTAACTCTATGAAACTAAATATAATAATCGGCGGGAAAGCCGGACAAGGAATAAATAAAGTAAGCGAAATCATAGGCAACGTCCTAAATAAATACGGCTATTTCACATTCAACTACCGAGACTATGCATCCCTTATCAGAGGCGGCCACAACTTCAACACACTCTGTATATCAGACTCATTAATAGAATCCCACGACGCTAAAGTAGACATCTTAGTAGCATTAGACGACTTATCAATAAAAACACATAAAGCCGCACTAAAAAAAAACGGCACAACAATTCTAGGGGAACAATTCAAAGATTTAGGTCGAAATATAAACGTGGCACTTGCAGGAACTATAATAAAAATATTAGGTATACCTTTAGTAGAACTAGAAAAAGAAATAAAATCCCAATTCAAGGATTACTCAAAAGCACTAGAAGCCGCAAAACAAGGTTATGATTCTCAAGAGACTCAACAAAAGCTCACAAAATTAAAAGCCTCTCCAACAACACTCTCAGGATCTCAAGCAATCGCAAAAGGGGCAGTCAACTCGGGCCTAGATCTTTACATAGCCTACCCAATGACCCCAGCGACAAATACAATGCATGAATTAGCAGCCAATCAAATTGAAAACAATCTAATGGTATTCCAAGCAGAAAACGAAATATCGGCCGCATCAATGGCAATAGGAGCATCATTCGCAGGAGCTCGCGTCATGACCGGAACTTCAGGCGGAGGGTTCGACTTAATGGGAGAAACTCTGTCTCTTCAAGGAATAGCTGAAATCCCTTTAACAGTAAGCTTAGTATCAAGACCAGGGCCAGGAACAGGTGTACCAACGTATACTGCACAATCTGATTTAGATATTGCCCTACGATCAGGACACGGGGAAGCACCAAGAGTAGTAGTAGCACCAGGAAACCCAATAGAAGCAATAGACAAAACATCAGAAGCACTATTCCTAGCAGAAAAATTCAAAACACTATCAATAATCCTTTCCGACAAACACTTAACAGAATCAGAATTTTCTTCAATTCAAAAACCTATGAAAACTATCAAATTCAAAATAACAAGAACGCTCCCAGGTAAAGACCTAGTAAAAAGCTCCTCCTACGAAACAGACAAATTCGGCAATTCGACAGAATCCTACACCTTAACCGAACAAAATACAAACGCTAGAATAAAAAAATACAACGACATAAAAAAATTCGTAAACAAAAAATTCGAAATGATAAAAATTCATGGCGACTCAAAATCTAAAAATCTAATCATCGGGTGGGGGTCAACTTCCGGCGCAATTAAAGATGCAATTAAAGACCTCGACGCCAAATTTTTACAAGTCCTCTACTGCAAACCACTTTCACCTAAAATAAAAAAAGAAATGAAAAAGGCAGAAAATATAATCCTAGTTGAATGCAACGTAACCGGACAGCTTGGAAGATTAATTAGAGAAAAAACAGGAATCAAAATAGAAAACAGATTATTAAAATATAATGGCAGACCATTCCATGCAGACGAATTAAATTCTCTAATCAAAAGCATAATATGAAAAACAAAATAGAATTAGGAACCTCCTCAGAAAACACCTGGTGTCCCGGATGCCCAAATCACATGATCCTAGCAGCGACAAAACAAACCGTAACAAAATTAATCGAATCCAAAAAATACAAACAAACCGACTTTGCAATCACAACAGACATAGGATGCCATGCAAAAATATTCGATTACCTAAACCTCTCTGGAATCTATTGCCTTCACGGACGAGCACTCCCAACAGGAATCGGAATAAAACTAGGAAACCCAATGCTAAAAGTTTTAACTTTTGTAGGAGACGGCGCAATGTATTCAGAAGGAATGGCTCACTTCATCCACGCATTCAAACACAACGCAGACTTAACACTAGTTCTCCACGACAACCAATCCTTTTCATTAACAACGGGCCAACCAACTCCAACCTCTCAACAAGGCTACAAATCAAAAGCCTCACCGTTAGGAACCTTCGATAGGCCCTTCAATCCAATCAAACTAGCTCTAGCATCAAACGCAACATTCATAGCAAGAACCTCTGCACGAAACATCCCACATATGGTGGAAACTTTTACAAAGGCAATTCGACACAAGGGCTTCTCATTCGTAGAAATAATCCAAGATTGTCTAATATTCAATCCAGATGCAAATGAAAAAGACGACCTAATGTATAAAATACCCGATAATAGAAATAAAGAAAATGCTGAAAAATACGCTGAAGAATTTGACTACAATTC
>Ga0209774_1000421_pt1 | contig 36029 bp, 39 predicted proteins | sample SaaInlV_150m_DNA_2_FD_184648 | JGI IMG/M metagenome (GOLD analysis project Ga0209774, IMG submission 184648) | Marine microbial communities from expanding oxygen minimum zones in the Saanich Inlet - SI037_S2LV_150m_DNA (SPAdes) (version 2) | ecosystem: Environmental > Aquatic > Marine >... | reverse complement strand
TCCAGATGTACTTGAAGATCCAGATGTACCTGTTGTTCCAGATGTACCTGTTGTTCCAGATGTACCTGTTGTTCCAGATGTACCTGTTGTGCCACTAGTACCTGAAGATCCAGATGTACCTGTTGTGCCACTAGTACCTGAAGATCCAGATGTACCTGTTGTTCCAGATGTACCTGTTGTTCCAGATGTACCTGTTGTGCCACTAGTACCTGAAGATCCAGATGTTCCTGAAGATCCAGATGTTCCTGAAGATCCAGATGTTCCTGAACTACCTGAAGATCCAGAAGTACCTGAAGATCCAGACGATCCAGATGTACCAGCAGATCCTGAAACTCCTGAACTACCAACAACACCATCTATACCACTTGTACCCGATATACCTGATGTACCTGACGTTGCAGATGTTCCAGAAGTACCTGTTGTTCCAGAAGTACCTGTTGTTCCAGAAGTACCTGTTGTTCCAGAAGTACCTGAACTACCAGATGTTCCAGAAGTACCACTAATACTGCTAGCAGATAAATACCAAAAAGATGATCGTTCTTGTAATATTATAAAATTATTCTTAGGAATAATAAAATCTGGTGTGTCACTTATTATATTTCCTACTCCAGATTTTATAGTAATTTCTCTTAATTCATTAGTACAGCTTAAAAATAATATTTGTCCTGGGTATCCACCAGTTATTGTTGTAAGATCATCTGATGCTCCACTTTCACCATCAACAATATGTACTGTTTTTGTTATATTTATTTCACCAGAATTTATTATTAATGTCGTCGGCGAATCAAAACTAATTTGATCTAAACTTACTATAGGTACTGTTAATAATCCTGTATCTGGATCATAATTATATCTTGAATCCCCTTCCCACTCATTATCGCTATTAAAAGGTGTACTCCCAGTTGGTCCTGGTGGAATACCTGTAGTAAATGATGTTCCCATAATTAATCCTCGTATTATTAAATAATTTCTAAAACGATGATAAAATTACAAATATTTTATTTATAATCTTATAACCGTTTTAGAATTCGAAGCTTCTAGAATTATTTTAATTAACTCCAGAAACTCCAAATATATAAAATTATAATATACTATATTTTTTAAAATCTGATGCAATTAATTCTTTAGAGATCAAATTTAATAATGATATATCCGAAGATACAAATAAAATCCAATCACCGGCAGCATCTCCAACTCCTAAATGTACAGTCTCATCAGATGTTTGATAGTATATAAGACCTTTATGAATTGTATAATCATATGTAGGCAAAGTGCTTACACTAGGTATTTGTAATTTGCCCTCTGCATCAATCCCATAAAATTTCATTTTAATATCCTCTTAATTTGGTTTCAAAATTATTGCTTTATAATAAGGCACTATTTCTAGAGTATCCGGAAATGTGAGTTTAACAGAATCGATATCCATAACTTGTATTATCAAATCAGTTACTTGAATACTATTCTCATCATAAACTTGAACTATTGGATAACTAACATCTAAATCATGTGTAATAGTTATATAATGATTAAATATATCATTATCAGAAAATTCTTGATAATAACTATTAGTGTATGAATAACTAGTTATTCTCTTAGTATTTCCTGTTGCGATATTAATTTTATAAGAAGATGAAGGTGATAAATACTGTGAAGTTAATAAGATACTATCTTCATCTACAATAGTAATACTATCCGGAAAAATTACTTGATTGGTTGTTTCATCAAATAGATTAAAAAACAAATAATTAGAACCTAATTCATGTTGTATTGTAACAGGTGCTAGATCAACACTTGTTGTAAAAGTTTCTGAATACGATTTAAAACCTTGTATGACCAAAATATTAAAATCTGTTAAATTTAAATAAGATGGAAAAGTAAATTGATAAACTTCATTTGATGTTAATTCAGTAATATTTGTTGGAAATATTAATTTATCTTGATCATTAAAAACTTGAAAAACTGGATTAGTGTGTTCTATATCCGATATATCTAAATCATAAGTTAAAAAAGAACCATCCCATGAACCAGAAGGAGATCCAGAAGCTCCAGCAGTTAATGATGATACAGAATAAACTGTGTTTTCTTCAAATGAATATATGTATAAAGACAAAAGATCTGTTAGTGTTGGCAAATTATCATCATTAAAAGTCACTTCAGTAATATCTTCACTTATAGATTGATATTCTTCAGGATATATTAATTCACTATCATTTAACAACATACCTAATGCCGGTAACGCATCATCAAAATTATGATTAACTTGTAATGAACCATTAGTAAGTTCAGTGGGGTTAAAATCTTTAACAAAAAGCTGATGTGATACTGTAAAAGTATTATTATTATTTAAATAATAATAATAACGCACATTATCATAAATTATGAGTTTATAAGTACCCTCAACAAGATCACAAACATTTGTATTTAATATTATATTATTTTGATTCTCTATATTAAATATACTATTACTAATATTATTATATAAACTACCTGAAGTGTCTGCTAATTGGCACATTACATTATATTTATTTAAATTATGTTCTACTTCTATTAGTTCATATTCATCCACTAAAATATCAATAATTGTAACATTTTCTTTTAATAATAATACTGTATAAGAATCCGCAAGATCTAGAAGTGCGTTAGAGAAATCTATTGTTAATGTATTTGTGCTTGTAAAATTAATGCTCTTTGGATAAAAAACATTATAATCTTCATCATAAACTTCTACAAATAAATACTGTTGTGATAGATTATGTGTAAGTATATAAGTACCAGGAGAAACTATATTAGTACTATTAATAGTAAATACATTTGCATCATCTGGATCTGATATAACACACTTATAAGGATTTGTAAAAGGTGTATATTCACTTATACTTACATTTACTTTTGATGATAATAATTGTAAATTATATATTGACACTACATCATCATCATCATCCCTAACTTGTGCTATTAATTTAAGAGAATCTTCATCATTATAAAGATGTGTCAAACCATAATAAAATGGTTCTACAGCTGGATATGGATCACTCGTTCGATGGAGATTAAGTAAACCTCCTCGTTTCTCATATTTTGATCCAAGTAAATAAAAATCATTTGTGTAAATTTTCTCTTGTGCTGTATTTGTTGACCCTTTTACAAATTGGAATAATGTTAAATAAATTCTGTTTCTTGCAGGTATCCAAGAAATACTAGAACTATCAGTGGTAACTATTGAACCACTTTGATCTGTGTGAGCAATTTTCAATGAAAAAACATTATATGAAATCGACTCAACATACTGATAGTCTGTATAAATTAATAAATATCCCCCACAATCATCTAATCCAGATACATCAATTGAGAGTGTTGATTGTTCGGTTACTTCAATCAATGTAGAATCTTGAATAAGAATTCCAGAATCAATTACTACCTCAAATGTATTACCAGTAAAAGAAGATGATACTACATCAAAACCTTTAATTACTGCATCATTTCCAAAAGCTTTTAATAATTGGTTAGATACTCGAGACAAATACACTCTACTATCTTGAGCACTAAACTGTAAGACTCTTTGTTGATAAGGATCATTAACACGATACTGTGTTGGTGTATATGAAGTTGACATATATTATCCTAGTTAAGAAAGAATTAGTGCTGTACCAAGTGTAATACCTGGATCAACTATTTGTATTTCAATATCTTTAAGATTTAATATAATATGTTTTATCGAATCTGGTGTTAAAACTTTAGTTGTTGATTCCATAAGAATCGCATCCTCTTCTGTTGCTAATTTTATTACTCCTTTCGTAATGGTTGAAGCTTCAGGTATTGAAAGTGTACCATTATCATTATTAATATTAGAATCTACACTCGATGGCATTTTAACATGACCATATTTTTCAGTTGTTGCTACTCCATAAAGATCTGTTTCTGATGCATGATCAAAAATTAATCTAAATGCATAATTAGTAAAATTAGTATTTCCCCTTAAATTATAAGATGAACCAAGTATAGTGAAATCAGATGTTTCTTCTGTAAGTGAAGATGAAGAATATGATTTAACAAAACTAAAACGATTTAAAATAATTCTATTACGAGTAGAATTCCAAGGATTTGTTCCGGTTAATTCTGTTCCGTCGGCTTTAACATACGCTACTTTAAAAGTTAAATAATTTTCTGCAGATGAATCTAAATGATGAAAATCTGTATATATAATCAAATAACCTTCATCTGGATCATATGACGAAACATCAATTGATAAATCTATTTGTTCATTAATTTCTATTAACGTTAAATCTTGAATAAGTAATCCTGGAGTCAAACTGAAACTAACTGTAAATCCATCAATAACTGGATCTTGTACTAATTGTAATCCTTTTAATATTAAATCATCTCCTATCATTTTTAATAATTGATTAACGTGTCTAGAAATATAGACTTTTGAATCTTCAGTATTTTCATGTAATAGTATTTGTGAATAAGGTGTATTGTGTAAAACTTGATCTGTTGGTATGTATGATATTCCCATATTTCTCCATATGACTAAAACGTCGCGCAAGATTTAGAAGTTATTCTAAAGACGAAACTGGTGAACTACTCCCTCAGCTAAAAAATCCTAAAGAGGCTTCCTGCTTCAATGACAGTCTTTTGACTAATCTCCACAGGCGTAAATTTCCGCCGTTCCAGCGGTATCTAAAACTATTTTTAAAAGAGATTCATGTACTTGTTAGAATCTAAAATCTCACCTGTATTCCAAAGGTGAGCACCAATCTGGTAAAGATTCTTCGAAGCATTTTCGTCTCTATCTAAATGCGTATTACAACTAGGACAAGTATAATCTCGATCTTTTAGAGTAAGATTCATATTCTTAAATCCACATTCACCACAAATCTTAGTACTAGCGAAATATTTATCAGTAATTACAAGATCTCGCCCATACCATTTTGATTTATAATCAAGAAAAGTCCGAAATTGATAGAATGCAAGATCAGAAATCTTTCGACCAAGTCGATTCTCTTTCATCTGATTTAAGTCAAGATCTTCAATAACAATCATTTGAAAGTTGTTGATCAAGAACTTACTCAACTGGTGATTGAAATCTTGTCGAATTGATTTGACTCGAAAGTGTTTCTTTGCTAGTCTTTGCCTAGCTTTATCACGATTCTTACTACCTTTAACTTTACGAGATAGTCGTTGCTGAAGCTTTTGTAATTTCTTAACCTCTTTCTCGTAAGCATTAGGATTATCAATCGTTTGATATTCCAAAACACAATTATCATTACGATAACACGTCTGATAATTGTTCTTGATCCCAAGATCAATACCAACTATGTTATTCAATCTTGGTAGTAGTGCTTGGTTCTCACACTCTATCAAAACTGATACATACCAGTGTTGATCAGAATCTTTACTAATTGTTGCGTACTTAATCTTGTAATTAGAAGAGGTAGGTAAACGTTTGAGTTGACTACTTGATCTAGCAATATTTACAAAACCAATCTTACTGAGTTTAATCTGGTTTCCACGAAATCTAATCGAATCATTTGTATTAATTACACGAAATGACATTCGATCTCTATGTTTTGATTTAAATTTCGGGAAACCTTTACCATGTTTAAAGAAATTCTGTAACGCTTGTTTCTGATCAAATAAAACTCCTTGTAAAGCTTGTGAGTCAACTTCTCTAAGATATGGAAATTGATTTTTTAGATCTGGAAGTTCTTTCATAAAACCATACATTGGATAGAAACACTGATACTGTCTATAGTATTCTTTGTTCTCGTTGAGGAAATGATTATAAACCTTTCGACAACAACCAACATGCTTCAAAAAAAGTATAGTCTTCTCTTGATTTAGAGTCAATTGAAATTTAATAGCTTTTAACAACTGTTTACCACCTCCTTTACATTATAATGTCTATATCTTGTAACTTCGAAATTACAAGTTCATCCCTTGAGCTAAAGACCTAAAGGGACTTCTTACTTTTTTGTTAAAAAGTTAGTGGGCCGTCCGACTTCTCCCGCAATGGGCAACACTTACTTCTATGTTAGCACATTAATGAACGACTGATTGGGTGTAAGGGTTGACTACAAACCAGTGTGTATCTTACTAGAGTTTGAGTTAATTGTTATTATATTTCTCTAAAAATACTTTTTCCATTTCCAATTGTTTTTCTTTTGGTTTGAATCTCATAGGTTTACAAGGAGTTCCATAACATATAGTCCATTCAGGAAGACTCTTTGTTACTATGCTACCTGCACCAACTGAACAACCTTCACCAATAGTTACTCCAGGCAATATAATAGTTCCTGCTCCAACATGAGCATGTTTTTCTAAAATTATATCACCAATTTCCATATTTCGAAATTCATCTCCAAAAATTTTAAGACCTATAAATCCATCACCTTTATAATCATCAGTTGCGCCTAGAAGAGTACAACGCGGTCCTACAGCAGAGAAGTCATTAAATTTTATCAATCCATTTGCTAAAAGCATACTATATGCAGTTACATGACAAAAATTTCCTATTTCAATACCTTTACCAGTAGCATATAACAAACAAAAATCATCAATCTGAGTTTCAATACCAACAGATATATTCTCTGGATGTGCTATTTTCGCTAGAGGCCAAACTATAGAGTTTTTACCAAAACTTTTAAAATCATTTTCCTGTGTCAATTACTTATCCTCCTACAATTCTAAAGGTTCTTCTAATACCATATCAACGATCCGTTTCTGTTCATCTTTAGTCAAATCTGGATATAAAGGTAAACATAAGATTTTATTAGCAATTTCATTTGCTATTGGTAGATTGTATTTTTTAGCTGTAATTATGTCATTATAAGGTTTGAGATTACTGATCAATGGATAAAAATATCTACGAGCATAAATATTATTATCTCTTAATCTTTTATAAAGATCATCTCGATTATCAACAAGAATTGGATAATAAGAATAATTACTTGATGGTATAGTTTTAATTTCAGGTTTATTAACAAAATAATAATTATAGATGTTTGTGATTCTCTTACGAGATTCAATTACTTTAGGAATATCTTTTAAATTAAGAACACCTATTAGAGCTTGTAATTCATTCATCTTAGCATTAAAACCTATCTCTGGCATTATATCATGTTTCGATATACCAAAACTACTAAAACTATCTATTCTTTCCTTCATCTCTAGATCATGTGATATAATTGCTCCACCTTCAAGTGTATTAAATATTTTAGTTGCATGAAAACTCAAAATACTCAAATCACCAGCTTTAAGAATATCATTATCTGGAGCAAAACAATGAGCTGCATCATAAATAACTTTAAGATTATGTTTTTTAGATAGCCAAGAAATTGCTTCAATATCACAAGAATTACCATAAACATGAACTGGCATAATTGCACTTGTATAAATATTAATAGCATTATCTAAGTCATTAATATCCATACAACAATTCTTAGGATCAATATCTACAAACATTGGATTTGAATCTACTAACTTGATCACATGTGACGTTGCTGGAAAACTAAAAGGTGTAGTAATTATATCACATTTCTCTAAATTTAAAACTTTAAGAGCTGTATAAAGTGCAGTTGTTCCACTCGAGAAAAGAGATATATAAGGAACATTCAAATATTCTTTTAATTGTTGTTCTAGTTCTTGATGATATGGACCCATGTTTGTTAGAATTCTTGTATCCCAGATCTTTTTTAATCCGGTAGTGAATTCTGATAATGAGGGTAAACATGGTCGGGTGACATATATTGGTTTCAAGTTGAATCTCCGTAAAAATAAGTACCGTCTTGATTTAATGTAATTTTACTATATCTTTCAGCAAATCCCCACTCATCATTATCTTTATGTGCTCTGATAATATTACTAATATAATCTTGACACTCTTCATATGATTTTGACTTATCAATACCACAATGATAAAAACTACATGAATTTGTTTGACTCTCAATATCTAAATCCCAAAGTATTTGTTTGTGATTACCAATATAAACTGGAGTTTTTTTTAATATTTTAGCATTCAAACCTGTACAATCAGATATTAGTCCTGTATAATTATGAAAATACTTATATCTTTCCCACATATTAGGTCTGTGTTTCTTAATATATTTTTTTGCAAATCTATATTTACAATGTTTCGCTATTCGAAATCCAAATGGTTTTACTTGCATAATTATACTTCCTATCGTTTATAAGAAAGTTTCTCTGGATGTCTACAGATTTTAACACCAATTTCTTTAAACTTCTTAAATTTATTCCAATCACCTGGTTCATCAATTTTCCAACAATTTAAATCAACTGGTATTTGTTTAAACCATGAATGATGAAAAACTGCAGATGTTGTTATTTTACCACAAATTAAACTTGCTGAATCATTGTACGTTACTATATTATCTGGTGTACCAATATAAAAAGGATGGTGAATTAGATCTGCTTGTTTTTCTTGTGAAAATTTTACTAATTTTTCTATTCTATCTGTAATAAAATAATCATCTTGATCACAATATGTAATAAAATCACCAGTAGCTAATTCTAATCCAGTATTATGTGGAACTGTTCCAGCAACTAACCAAAAACGTCTCTGTGTTTTATTAGGATATTTTGGTCTTTCTAATAAATTTTTATAAATTACCCTATCATCTAGTATTTTTGCCATTTGAATATCTGTATCATCTGTTGAATGATCCGCTACTACTATTATTTGTAAATTTGTATATGATTGTTCTAATACAGATTTTAATGCCAAATTAATTAAAAACTCTGAATTATTGTATGTTGTTATAATTATTGATACTAATGGATTTTGTTTAGTAAAGATTTCTTTGTATTCTAAAGATTGAGATATTATTGGATAGTCATTTTTCATTCTATCTACAACAGGTGCAAGATCTGGACCTTGTAATATTTCTTCTTCTGGTAATTGATCTATTGGAATTGGTGGTTTTAAAAGTTGTTGCATTTTTTTAATATTTTGGTTACTTCTATTAACTATTTTAGGTTTAACTATTTTTCGTAAAGCTTTAGTATTTTGTTTTACAAATTCAATATCTTCTTGTTTTCTTGTTTTTATAACTGATCTTATTTTGAAATTATTAGTTTTCAACATGAACTATTTTGTCCCTTCAATAATCAAAGTTGAATTAAAACGGATTTCAAGGTTTTTAAAAACATCATGTTCACTTTCATGAATATTACAAAACTTAATATTTTCAAATCCATTTCTTGTGAATGCTGTTTTAAGATCTTCACTATTATAAATATATTTATGATACCATTTGTTAAAAGAAGCGTTTAAAAATTCACCTCTAGTTATAGTGCTAGATAATCCTAAATCTTCAATACAGTAATCAACTCTCCAATTTTTATTAGATGATTGACAAACATCAACAATTATATCTAAGTCAAATGTTGCTATTCGTAGAACACCATCTTTACTTAAAGAATCAAAACAATTTTTAATAAAAATATCACATTCAAATTCATTCAAATGTTCAATAAAATGTTCGGAATAAATACATTTAACATTAGTGAATGGAAATTGTTTTAATACATTTAAAGACTTATATTTAATATCTAATGGTAAACCTTTAGGATTTAATAAATCAATATTTAACCAATTATCTTTAAAATAATTATTACCACAACCTATATGTAATTTATCATAGGTAACTACTTCTTTTTTATTAATAATTTTTTTATTTCTTGAAATTGGTTTAACAGATTTACTAGGTGTTATTCTTTTTCTTTTAAGAATATTTGTATTTGCTTTTTCAATCATATCATTATCTCTAAAATTATTTTTTTTATTTCTTCTTTTTACAGGTTTAACTATATTTCTTCTTTTTTTTAATTTTAAAGAAGATTGTTCTTGTTTTTTTACTTTTAATTCTGGTTTATTATACTTACTATATCTAGTAGTAATTAATCCTTCACTATTATTTTCGTAAACAGAATAATCACAATAGTTTCCGTGAAACCACATCTCTTCACGAGTTTTAGTTGTTTTAAGTTTAGTATATTCATGTTTTAAATCTTTATATAAATCCCAAGTAAGATGATAACATTCGGAATTTCTAGTTCTCCTCCATTGTAATCTTGTAATATGATTACAATGGACATGCATAGTTGTATCCATAAGAGTTAATTTTTCATCTCTTATAAAATCAAGAAATTGTTTTAAAACTAGTGTTTTATACATAAGAAAATTTAATCCAGTTTCACCATCTTCATAATCTTTAGTAATTTTAGAAGATTTTGGATACCATTTATTTGCATCTGGATGTAATTTAATAGATGGTAAATTTTCCATACTCATCTTAACACCACAAGCATATGTATCTGGATATTTATCTAATATATACATTTGTTCTTCTAACCAACCTGATTTTTCAACTATAAGATCTCCATCTGTAATTATTACATAAGGATAATCATTTATATTAACTACAGAACTGTTGAAAAGAGTTTCAAATGTATTCATACCAATATTTTGATCGAAAAGTAGATATTTATATAATTTATTTTGTTTAACCAAATCTTTACAATATTCAGATATTTCTGGTGTTTTATCACTCGGATTTTCTAAAACAATTACATCTGCTTTATCACTAATAGATGTTAAAAAATCAATATGTGTTTTAACCAATTCTTCATTAAAATACACAATTGATGTTAATAATATTTTTTTATTCATTATATATATCCAATTATTATTTAAAAATTAATAATTATTAAACGAATCTAACTCATAACTTTTATAATTAGATCTCTTGGTGACATTCCAAAGATCATTATTATTTTTTTCATTCTTCATAATCGTATATGGGTGATTAACTTGTGTGTAAAGATCCCACGTATGATGATATGCTTTAGATCTTTTTGTTCGTCTCCATTTTAAATTATTTTCTCTACAATATTTATGTAATGTTGCATCAATAAAAATTTTATTATTTTTATGGATATAATTCATTAACGATATAAATCTATCTTTTTTAAATAACAATAAATAAACTCCTGTATCTCCTTCTGAACAATCATTTAAGATATTATAAGATTTTGGATACCAACCTTCACATCCTGGATATTCATTAATCGGTAAATTATCTAAAGATAAATCAACAGCACAAACAAAAGTATCAGAATACTTATCAACTATTTTTATTTGTTCACTTAACCAATCACCTGTCGTGGAAATAGTTAGATCCCCATCAGTAACCATAATATAATCATAATTAATTAAATCAATATCAATATATATTTCTTTAAATACTCCTCCACAAATATTTTCTTCAAACAAACAATATTGTTTTATTATTGATTTTTTTACTAAATCTAAACAATATTCTTTAATATCTGTAGTTGATTCACTAGGATTTTCTAATACGATTATATCAGCTCTACCACTAACTGTTGTAAGAAAATCAATATGTTTTTTAATAATAGATGTGTTAAAATACACAACTGTAAGTATTAGTATTTTTTTTCTTATTTGATATGATAAATCAAATTTCATTGTATTTAACTTTCTGAGGATACCGGTCCGAAAAAGAATGTTGATGAGAGTGAAGGTGTTGTTGGTGTATAATTCAAAGTAATTGGTGTTATAGAAGATGTAGAAAATTCAAAAACTGTTACATATGGATCATCTCTTTGTGTTACACACAAATACGTATCATTAACGGAAAGAGATATTGATGTGATGGAAGATACAAATAAATCAGATGACAGATTATTAATTTTGTTATTTACAAGATCTAAAACAACTAAATAAGGAGAATTATCAAGTGCGATTAAAAGATATTGATCGTCTTTTGTTTTAATTAAATCTTTTACTCGACTAATTACATTATTACTAATTAAACTAGTATATTTAGGTGTTACATTTTCTTTTTCAACATAATTATAAAAATGTAAATAAGGTTCATAATAACTACCTAAAACCAATAAACTTTGATCTGTAATAAAACAAGCACAAGTAACTGAATCAGTTGTTAAATTCTTTAAAGTACTAAAATCATAATCATTTATGATTTCTTTTGTTTGATAATTATAAAGAGTACAATTTCTATCTACTAAAGATGTTGCATAATGACCAATAAAAAGATATTTATCATCCCAATCAAATTTAATATCTGTTGGTACTGCTAATAAAGGATCTAAATATGTGGTTCTAACATAATTAGTTGTATCAAATTCAAGTATATTTGAATCTCTACTATTAGGTTTAAGCAAACCTACAAATAACTCATCACCAACACTATCAAATTCTAGACATGTAACCATAGAAGTTGGTGGGTTTCCAATTATAAATTCTGGTGCAATAAAATCTGGAGATGATGCAGATATATTTATTTTATATGTTCCCGATACTGTAAGCATGTCAGTTGAAATTAATACATTACTTTTATCTTGTATATTAATATTTGATGGATATACTACTAATCCAGTTGATTCCTCAAATACTTGAAATGAAAGATAATTCGAAAGCAATTCGTGATTTATCAAAACTGGAGAATGATCACTATCAACTACAAAACTCTCTGAGTGTGTTTCATATCCTTGAATTACTAAAATTCTAACATCCGTTATATCAAAACTAGATGGAAAAATAATATTGTAAATATTATTAATAACTATTTCTTGAATTTGTGTTGGAAAAATCATCTTATTAGAAGTATCATAAATCTGAAAATTAGGATCAACATGATCATTATCAGTTATATCTAATTGATAAGATGTATAATCTCCATCAGAGTCATAATCAACAATCGTTAAAGAATCTAATGAATGAATAGAATTTTTTTCATAAGAATAAATATATATTGTACCTGAAATGTTTTTTGGTGTTTCATAAAAAATAAAATCTATATGATTTTCATCAATAATCTGTATCTCATAAGGATAAGAAAAATCTGCTGTGTTAGTGAGCATTATTGATGCTGGTAATAAATCATCTAAATCATGTTTAACATGTAAAACATTATCAACCAAATTAGTTTGTCCAAAATTTGTAACATATATTAAATAGGGTGTAGGCATTACAAACGCTGGTGATGCAATGGATATATTTATTTTATATGTTCCTGATATTGTAAACATATCAGTTGAAATTAATATATTATTTTTATCTTGTATATTAATATTTGATGGGTATACTACTAATCCAGTTGATTCCTCAAATACTTGAAATGAAATATTATTCGAAAATAACTTGTGATTTATCAAAACTGGAGAATGATCACTATCAACTACAAAACTCTCTGAGTGTGTTTCATATCCTTGAATTACTAAAATTCTAACATCCGTTATATCAAAACTAGATGGAAAAATAATATCATAAACATTATTAACATCTATTTCTTGAATTTGTGTTGGAAAAATCATCTTATTAGAAGCATCATAAATCTGAAAATTAGGATCAACATGATCATTATCAGTTAAGTCTAACCTGTAAGACATATAATCTTCATCAGAATCATAAAAACTAGATATTAAAGAATCTAGTGAGTGTACAGTATTTTTTTCATTAGAATAAATATATACTGTACCTAAAATATTTTTTGGTGCTTCATGAAAAATAAAATCTACCTGATTTTCATTAATAATTTCTATCTCATGTGGATAAGAAATATCTGATGTGTTAGTGAGCATTATTGATGCTGGTAATAAATTATTTAAATTATGTATAACATGCAAAACATTATTACTTAAATCTCTATATCTAAATCTAAATTCTTTAATAAAATTTGGATATGGTTCAGATATTTCAAATTCTGATAAATCTCCTACTGATGTGTTAAACACTCTCAAATATGGTGCTTTATTTAATCCTATTGCTAAATGACCAATTGTCTTATTATAGGCAACACATGAAATAGACGGTAAATCTGTACCTGTTATAGATTTTGTTAACGAACTAACCTGATTATTAAAAATATCATAAATAAGAATTTTATCTGTTTCATAATTTCCTAACATTAAATAATTATTTGGTGTAAATCCCATTCTAATATAATTAATATTGTCAAAATGTTCATTAATGGACCAATCTCCTGACTTCTGTCGTTTGTGGAAATCATTTGCTGGTAGTCCAGTAATTCCACCTTTCGTAATCATTAGGTTATCTCCAATATACTCATAGTTAAATGCCCAGTATTTAATAAAATAGCTTTAGCCCAAATAGCGTCTAATGGTTCTAAAAATAATTTGTTTCCAAGTACATTCAAACCAGATCTTGATGGTAAATTAGCATTATAAAGTAAATACGTAATAAAATCTTCATCTGAATAATCACTCCAACCAAGTGTAATAGCTGTATCTGTATCACCTTCTGCATCAATATTAGCTACATGAGCTAGAATAATAATACTAGCTTTCACTGTCGCTGGAGCTGTATAAATCTTAGTTAATTCTGTAGTTAATTGTGATTTCGAATTTAAATAATTTTCAATAACTGATCTCGTAAGTATTTTAGTTTCCATTATCACCTCTATTTTTATATGTGTAACCAAGTATTACCTATTCTAATATTGCGAATTGTATTACAATTCATATTAAATTTTTTCGCAATTAAAGCATTTGATAAATTAGTTTCTCTAAGCAGCTTCTTAATTTGAATCACTTCAGATTCTATTAATTGATGTTTAATTACTCTATCATGTAACTCTTCAAGAGTAACATCTAATTCGATTATTACACTTGATATAACCTTTTTCCAATATTTACCATCTAAAATAGCATAAATTGTAGAATCAGATACATTATAATCATTGCTTATTTGTAATATATCTATGTAATAATTATTATAAATTTTAACTAATATTTCTCGAACAGTTTCTTCTGTTAATTTTGCTGTATACATATCACTACCTTGTGTATGTCTATTCTTAGAAACCATATCAAGAGTATTATCTGCAATTGTTCCCGACCATAAATGATTCGGATTTACACATGGTGGATTATCACATCTATGGCATACGCATAAATTACTTATATCTTCGTCTAGATGTTCTGCCATATATGAGAATCTATGAGATCTATATGATTTACTATTAATTGCAAATATACCATATCCATTTTTATCACAATATCCATTCCATTCCCAACATTGATCGTAATCAGGTTCTCCGCTATCAAGATATTTAAAGTCCACTTTACTACCAAATCGTTTCAATACGTCTTTTGAGAATTCCATAAATCACTCCTGTAAAAGTTTAATGATTATGGAGATAAGATAAATGTTACAGCACTTATCGGAGATGCGCATCTCTTTTCTCCCCACAATCATTTATTAAATTAAGAATTAATTAAATTTTTAATATCTAAATCAATCTGATTTGTTGTTATATCTGTTGTGAAGACTTTATTGAAGCCTATCTCTTCTAAGATTGGAATATCTAATGGTGAAAAAACTCCCCCAATTAGAAAAATCATTTCTTCTTTCAATTCATATGTAGCAGCTTCCTCTAATAGTTTTCGTCCAAGTGTTATATGAGCACCACATAATGAACTCACACCAACAACATCAACACTTTCTTGAATTGCAGTTGATATTATTTCCTTTGGAAAAGCATTGTTAATATATACTATTTCATATCCAGCATCACATAAAGTTTTCGCAACAGTTATTAAACCTCGATTATGTACATCTAATCCTAATTTTGCTAAAAGTATTTTTATTTTTTTCATATCAAATCTCTAAATAAAACTTGGTGGTTTCCATGGTCCGAAAGCAGATAATATAGTTCTAAAAATCTCACCTTCTGTACAACGAGCTCTCGCACATTCCATACTGTATGGAAAGAGATTTTTATTTCTTTTACAATTATATTCAAGAGCTTGTAAAGAAATTTGTACATCATCATTATTTCTAGTTAATCTTAAATTAGCAAGTCTTTGTTTCTGTTCTTTCTCTACCTCTTCTGAGTGTTGAAAGACGTCAATCGGTGGTAAAGATGTATCTGATTGGTAAACATTTTTACCAACTATTTCGATCTTTCCAGAATCAATATCTTTTTGTTGTTCTGTGAAATAAGATACTATTTTATTATAAATCTTTCCTGATTCAATAGATTTAACATAACCTCCATCAGATTCAATTATATCTATTTCATCTAAAATCTTTTGTTCGATTTCATTAGTTAGATTTTCAACATAATAAGATCCACCGAGTGGGTCGACTACATCTGTTATAGCTGTTTCTTTCTGAATTATTTGTTGTGTCCTTAAAGATAATAATGCTGATTCCTCAGTAGGTATAGCATATGCCTCATCATAGCTATCAACATGTAGTGAGGAGGTACCACCAAGGACTGCTGCTAATGCTTGAAAAGAAGATCTAATAATGTTATTATAAGGTTCAACTTGTGTTAAACTTATGCCTGACGTTTGAGAGTGACATCTCATCAGAAGTGCTTTCGGATCTGTGATGTTAAACCTATTTTTCATAATTTTAAACCACAACCGACGGACTGCCCGAAGTCTAGCAATCTCTTCAAAGAAATCATTCGAAATACACCAAAAAAAAGATATGCGTTTGGCTATTTCATTTGGATCATAACCTCTCTCAGACATTTCTTCTAAAGTAGCTATACCATTAGAGATTGCTACTGCAGATTCTGTAATTGATGTTGCACCAAAATCTCTTAAATTATAACCATTTAATGTGACTGTATTCCAGTTAGGAGCATGATCAGATAAGTATTCAATATTATCATTCTGAATTCTAAAGCAATCTTGTGGAGGAATAAAATCTATCCCAGATCTAACTAGTTCTTCCATAGTCATATCATTTTGTGAACTACCACGAAGCTTGTCGAAAGGAATACCCTGTTCTTCTGCCATCACAAGAAACATAGGAAGTAATACTAATGTATTTGTTGGATAATGAGTAACAATTGAAATTGACGTTTTATCTAAAGGAATATCTTTAAATAGTCGAAACATATCATCAACAGAATCAACACATACACCAGACATTCCTATCTGACCTTCTGAAAACGAATCATCAGAATCATACATTTGAATTGTTGGTAGATCAAATAAAATACTTAATCCTGTAGCTCCATGATCCAACATAAATTTCATTCTTTCATTTGTATCTTCAGGTAAACCTAATCCTGCTAACTGCCGTGTAGTAAAATTTCTGCCTCTGAACATACTCCTGTGAATACCTCGCGTGTAAGGAGGCTCTCCTGGATCACCTAAATCATTATCATAATTAAAATTTGGATCTGGTATATAAAAAAGATCTCTTGGAATTTGTGATCCTAGAATAGTATTTGGTATTTTTAAGTCTGGTTCATGACTTATTTCTTTTGTTTTTTTCAAATTAGATTTGCCTCCTACAAAAAAATAAAAAGAAAATCTTCCTCTACTATAATTAGTAGAAGAAAAAATAAAATTAAAACAAGATCGGTCGATGATCCGAAGACCATCAACCGAAATTGCGAAAAGCACCACCTGATCTGCATATAGCAACCAGGACGACCAAAACAACTTGCATAACAAGTTGGACCGTTGACGAAATACAATAAGATTCGAAAATCTATTGTTTCATACTATTATTATTTCTATATTAAAAATGAGAAAACAAAAAACGTAAGTCAACAATAAGATCTTATCCAAAGACGTATAAATACGTACTTGGATAAAACCTTACTCAGGACAAACTCATTAGACTCCGAAGAGCTATGAGAGGACCATTTATATCAAAGATATAGATGACCCTACTAAGGGAGCCGAAGCTTCCTTATACTATATATATTTCTATATAAAAAAAGAGATTATATGATTCAACATATAATAAATAGATTTCACATCCGGACGCACAATGCGAACGGAATCCTTATTATAACAAAACTACTGTCTTGTTATACATTATAATTTCTATATATAAATCGAGAATATTAAATTTTTAAAAAGAAATAGATTTGTAACCACCGCCTGTTAAGACGATGGTTACAAAAAATGTATTTGTTTATAGCACAGCTTGGTGGTGTACTATAGCTCTCGAAAAAGCTATATTTACCATTATTCCAAGATTTCGTAAATTTTGATTTAAGACCTTTAAATCAAGAACTTTAATGTTTGTGATGGCTGGGTTCACAGGTCCTATGACCTCCGCCAGCGCTGTCACAAATATGAGCTTTGATTTTTGATATTTGATGATTGAATTCTGAACTTTAGATATGTATTATTTAATCTTTCGACTAAATAATTGGTTTAGTTTATATATCACCATTTATCAAAAGTAGGCGGATTAGTCGCCGCCTGTCGACTTTCAAGATTTCAGTACTTCGCACTACAAACAAATTATTTGTTTAAGTTTCGATATATGTAACTGAGTTACTTTCAGTGACTACAATATCAATTTCCTCTTTAAAAGAATCAATCCCTTCATCAAGTTGATGAATTTTATCATTGACCCTAATTGGATCAATTAGAGTTGCTTCATTCCGTTCCATGAACGGTTTTGCAACCGCGTCAAGTTCATCAGGTTTAACTTTCGATGAATCTTTAGAAAAAGTTGATTCTAACAAACGATCAAGTCGCATTTTAACGTCATCATTCATTTTATCAACATTGTTTGATTGTGCTGCAAAATTCCCTTTCAAACTGTTACGCAGATGAACGTCATATTCAATACTCTTTTTACGTTCGATTGCTGCGGCAACTGACATCTTTGTACCTACAATGTCAACCATTGTCACAGCATTACTTGCAACAATGCCTGATTTGATCTTACTACGTTGTTTAATCAAATCATTGATTTTTTGCCAACCACTTTTAACGTTAGCGTCAAACTCCTGAAACGTCTGTTTACTATTGAGTTTCTTATTCACAGAAATATCCACTGGTTTAAAATCATCAATCAGAAAATTAATCTGATTGTCTAACGTCTTCAATCTAACCAACCCACGCGTTACCGTAATTTTTTCCATGTCTTTTGCGCCTCCACAAAAAGATTTAAGAGAAAAGAAAATTATTATCATATAATAAATCGAATCCCTCTATAAAGAGGGATCGAGTATAATTCGTTGGGGATGACTACTTGGATAGTCTGCACATCCCCTTTTTTATTCGCGTCACAAGCGGCTGGCAATTACAGTCAAGTATGTATCTTTGCATACTCGACCAAAATGTTGGTGCAACAACATTAATGAGAGAATGCCAGTTTCCTCATATACTATATTATTTCTATACTAAAATCGAGAATATATAATTTTTACAGTTAAGGCATTTCAAAGACTTCGTTAGATAATTCTTTACCAGTATCTAAATTAATAATTGGTTTTGATTTCTTTTGATTTTGAGCTTCAATTTTCTGTTGTTCTTTAAGCATTTCTTGTTGACGTATATATCTAGCAGATAATTCTTCTTGATTTCCTATACTGAAATTCTTTGGCATTCGCTTTAGAGATCCAGTTTTTGTAATTTCATAAATCTTTCCATCTTGAAACTCAACCAAGTTTCCAACCATTGATTGTTTTCCTTTTGTGCTCATTACATTATAATTACCACCTTCAATCATATTATATTGTCGGACTTGATTTTCTGGATTATCTGATGAGTATTGTGTGTTCATGTTATTACTATCTCCTAATTTTTAATTAAAGTTTCTCTAATCAAACAAAACTATCTACAAATTTAGTCTCTCCGAAATGATCAACATAATACGGTATTATTAGATTATATATCAAAAATAAGTATGTCTGATGTCCTATTGATTTAGGTGCTGGTAGATTATCAATTAAGATCTTATAATAGTTTAAAGTATTATTATCTTTATTATCCTTGAATAGTTTCGGAAGATTTCTAGAAAAGAAATCAAATAAACTCAATACTTGTTTAGATATTGGTAATTCTTTCATAGACAGTAATGAAGTTAATACTGTCGGATCTTGTAGATACTTTTTAAAATAATCATATGTTTTTGTGATTATCTTTTCTTCAAAGTTTAACAATGAAGAACTAATAGATCTTGTTGAATATGTATTAGTATTTATTGTTTTTATTTGATCTCTAGTAATACTGCTAACTAATGTATTAGATTTTATCATATTTTCTACATCTAAAATCTTTGTTGTAGATATTGTGAAATCTTTTATTTTAAATTCCTTTTTATTTTCAATACTAGTATTATATTCCGATACTACAACATCCAGAAAATCTATTTCTGAAACAGGAATCAAATGTTTATATTTAGCAGATATTGATTCTACATCGTCGTTATTATTACTACTAACTTCGTCCAAGACTTTAATTTCAAACTTAGTACCAGGCATTTCGAATTTACTGATAAAGAAATTTAGTCCCGCTTGTTGTGTTTCTGGTGTAAAATAATTCGCAAAGTCAAAATCTGGATGTGTAGATGTAATAGATTTATATGTATAAGAATAGAAAATGAACAGTAGTAGAGACAGTATTAATTTATCATCCGAATCTTGCTGCTCTTTGTTAATAATGAATTGGATGTTTTCAAGTATTTTCTTTTGATTAAAGTTAATTATTTGTAAGTCCTTTTTACCAAAAGTGCTGTTGAAAACGCTGATAATATGATCGTAGTTTAAGCTGTAGTAAAATGGGTCGAACAAAACAGGAATACTAACTATATCAATTTTGTTGGTCTCATCTAATGATTCTGTTACGGTTGTACTGTCTGATAAGTATCTTAAATGATTGAAAATATGGTGTATTGTAAATGACTTGAAAATATTATCTAAACAATACGTATTTAATATTCTTTCTATCTCATTTTCATTTTCGTTTTTAGCGGCAAGATCTGGAACTTTTGTTTCTATGTCAGAATTGTTTGTTGGGAAACTTAAAGAAGGATTGTTTAGTTTAAGAGGAGTTGTTGATTGTAAAGGTTTTGTTTCAATTAAATTTGGAGATAGATCTGATGTTGGAACAGATGTCAAACTTTTTGTTTGTTTTTTTGGATCTGAAATCTCTAACATATTAATATAGAGCTTAAATACAGAATCTAAAATAGAAAAGTTAGTGACGAAAGAATTAAAGAAGTTGTACACTCGTCGGATTTGATTTCTTTCGAGAACACAAGTTAAACTTTGACTTAATGCCACTTGATAACTAGGATTATTAGATTCTGGAATAGATCTAATATTGGCAACTAGATTTTCTGCATCCACTAGATAATATTTATCTTTCAATACTTGTTTCGTTGGAATAATCTCAATCAAATTAGGATTATTTGGATCTGACTCTAGATTCTTTTTAAAGACAACAAGAGTCTCCGCCGATTGTAATGTGATCTGGTACAATTTCATTTCAATACAGAGATTATGAAATTCTCTAGTGATACTAAATCTTAGCACTCCTTTATATCCGGTGTGATCTACGTAGATGTGTAATATACTTAACTCCAAGCGTATGCCTCCTGATTAAAATTTGTTGAAATACTTTTATTAATATTATTTCTATATTTAAATAGCAGTTTTCAAAATTTAAATTTTTTGTTTTGGTGACTAAAGGATTGTGATAATGGGAAGATTTTAGGATGATCAAGGAAAATATAAAGAAAAAATTGGAGAGAATATTGTGGAGGAAATTTGGCGGGCGCGCGGCGAAATAAAATACTAGGTACTAGACTGACTCTTAGAGTCAGAATTCTGTTTGGCTGTAGCAAGTAATTCAGATAGTTATGCTGATACAGCATGAGAAAGTCTTTTATTTTTTTAGATAGATATTGATGTTATATAGTACGCGAAGCTTTAGTCTGAAATATTGATACTGTTTATTCTGATAGTATACTGATTTTTATCAGACAAAAAGAGTTTCTAAATTGTTTATAGATATTGATGTTGTACAACATCGGACCGTTTCTGTTAATTTTACTGAATAGTATTAAATTTATTTCTGCTAAAAATCAGCTGTTTTCAGCTTGGTAAAAAGAAGAAAAGAAAGAAGGGGCCTACCCAAAACTTGATGATACTGGTACTAGTTTTGTGTGATCCAGATCTAGTGTATTATAATCGGTTGTGATTATTACTAGATCCAGATCAATAATATCTAAAGCTAGGAAAAGTTATAAAACTAACTCTAGATATTATTATACTCTTATTCAAGCATACTTTATCATTAATGTTTCACGTATTATAATGGTTTAAATAACTCTAACAACAGTTTAATAACACTAGCTCTTGTACTATTCCTCTAGTGTTTGTATTTTGATTACCAGTTCTTGTATTAATTACAATTTCTTGTATATAAAAAATCATATTTACTTATATTCTTTTGTTCCATTACTTTACTACCAAATCTAAATATAAAGAAAACTCAAAAAAAATTACTTCTCTTCAACATAATAAAGAGTTCTAAACATTTAGATCTACTAAAAATCACAAGCTTTTTAGAACACAAACACAGTTATAGATTTAAACTAATTTTTACATTTAAAAATTGTTCTCTACCCCATTAGAGGTAGAGAACTTCATAATATCTATCAAAATACTAAATTATACCTTTTAGAATTTTCTTTAATAGTTTTTACTTGATTATAAGATACTTTAATCATTTTAGCAATCTCTATTATTGTTAATTTCTTTTGATTTAAAAACCATTGAATTTCTTTAAGATCGCGTGTAGTTAAACGTCTACTATTCTCACGACTTTCAGCATCAGTTAATTGTCGTCTCTTTATTTTTTCATATAAATCTTTAAGAGACACACCTAATTCATGTGTTATAATAGATGTTACAGGTTTCCAAGTTTTTTTAGTTAAAAAACATCTAATTGTATCAATAGTAACATTATAATCTTTACTTATTTGACGTGTACTAAAATATTTGTCGTTATGAATACCAGTTAATATTTCTCTAATATCTATAGATGTTAATGTTGATTGTGGATGAGTATCACCTTGAGCTTGTCTATTTCTAAGTACTTTATCTTGTATATCATCATCCATTGTACCTATACGTAAATGATTAGGATTAACACAAGGTGGATTATCACAATCATGACGCACACAATATTCTTTAGGTATTTTACCACGTTCAATCATATATGCAATTCGATGTGTTAAATAAATTTTATTTTTAATCCCAATTTTTCCATAACCTTCTTCATCACAACAGTTCGTCCATTCCCAACAAGATTCATGATCTAATTGACCGTTATCTAAAAACTTAAATTGAACATTCTGTTGAAATCTTTCAATATCTGTTTTTGAAAATATTCCATCTTTAATATTTGTATCATTTAAATATAAATGATTTGGATTGACACATAATTTATTTTTACATGTTCGATATAATTTTCTACTAATAGGTATCTCACCTATCTCTAACATATACATTAGTCGATGTACTAAAAATGTTTTACCTCGAATTCCAATTTGACCGTGACCATTTAAACTTGGTTTACCAGTCCATTCCCAACAAGCTTCATAATCCAGTTGTCCATCTGGTAAATATACAAAATTTACTTTAGATCTAAAACGATTCACTTCTTTCTGTGTTAAAATCATAATAATATGCTCCTTTATTTTTTAATTTATGTTGTTATAATTATTATTTCTATATTAAAAGATAGAATATATAATTAATTTTTAACTAACTCTTCAAGATCATTTCACCCAAAAATAACAATAAAAAAATACACTTTTTTGGAAGCATCTGTTTAGCTTGTACTGAATTATAATTTAGGGTAGTTATGTATTCTACCAGATCAGTTTACGTTAATATTTACACCCACACAAGAAAAATTAGTTGTTTAGATTTGGACTACAACGTTGCGCAAGATCTAGAAAAATAAATCACTCGCCTCCACTAACGGAGACGAGTTTGTTAATTTTACTTGACCCAATTATTCAAATTGGGAGCATAATAGCTCCGAATCTGATTTCCTGTCTGTACATCATAAACGAACACTCTTTTGTTCGCTCTCAGAACCCAAATTCTATCTTGAGTCTGATACAGTTGTCGGTTAGCCCTATTATTGACTTGAGCATATGTCTTAATAGGTTTGTTGTTTCTGTCAACCATCATGATTGTTCCGTGTATCTTTTTAACGATACAAGGACAACTATGGCCTGTTCTAATATCTTGAGCTAGAACTATTGACGAAATTATCATCGAAATTACAATAATTAAACTAACTAATATTTTTTTCATAATTTTTCTCCCAGTTATGTTTTTGTTTATTCCATACATAATCATTATCACTATTTTCTGCATAAAAATCTACAGCTCTCAACGCACCTCCTCCTAATCCTGCTTTTCTAAAACTATCAGATATAGATGTACCTTTAACAATTTCTTTTTTACCATCAAGCCAATACACTGTATATGTATTTTCCATTAAATAGTCTCCTCTAGTACCACTCTTTTTCACCTTCTAGTTTTTTATTTTTCAGTACTTCTCCTACAGCAGCCAATAACTTATTAGTATGTAACTTTTTAAATGTAAACATTATGTCATTATCAATATCCCACCATGCTGATGGGTGTTGATGTTGATTAAATGGTCTCTTACGATTCTCATAACCATCCTCACCTTTCCAGGCGTAATTGAAATTCAGACGCTCATGTAATCGAAATTTACCATCGATTAGATCCTGAATTGGATACTCTTTAACAATTTCATACAAACCAATTATAAATAATGGTTCATCTTTGAAATTTTTAATTGATGTCTTGTGAATTACAAGATTATCAAAATTCTTAGTAAATCGTTTAAGAGATTTGGGTAAAGCACCCCACTCAAATTCAGAGGCTCCCATATAGTCCATCCCATACAAATTATCCAATGATGGATTTTTTATTGGATCTTTTCTCCTAATCATCCTTTGAATTAAATATGGTGTTCTCATATTATTCTTCTCCTAACTCCCGGTTAAGATCATTACACAAGGGTATAATGAACTCATCATCTTTTTCTTTTCTTGAACTACTGTCTAATAAAATCATTTCAAACACTTAGCTTCCTCCTCAGTCAATACTATTTTTATTTTTTTCTCACTTATTACTTCCATAATTTCCGTCTCCTTTAATTTAAATTAAGATCTGGAGTTATAATTTTCACATTACAACTCTTCTTTTGTATTTCTCAAAAAATGCAAATTTTAATACATTTTTTGAGAAAGCTGAATTAGATAGCTATGGAGTTAATTTCGACAACCTAGAAATCACATTACATATTTCTAGAAACTTTTCTTCATCTCCAAATATTTCCATAACGTCAAATAGTTCTTTCGTTACGTTCACGTCATCTTTATAGACGCAAATTGAATCATTTTCTAAATAACCTTTTTTATTAGGAAAAGTATCAAATGATAATGACACTTCATAATTACCAAACTCCATTTTGAATGAAGCGTTGGCACAAAATTTGGAAGATGATGATAAATGCATATTCTTCTCCTTTAAATAGCTATAAAAATCTGTTGTAAACTTTTAATGTATTTAACTGATTTATCAGCATTAATACATTTCAATAATTCTATTTGATCGTCTACAAATTGTTCTTTTAGTTTTTCACTTTTTTTAATATTTTCGTCAATCAATCGTTGAATGTTTTCAACTTCTTGATCATCTTCGACCGCTAATCGTATGATTTTTTCAAACGATTTGTAATGATTGATATGTTGTACTAATAAGAATCGATTCCTCATCATATCTTCTTTAAGTACTTTATCATTAATATTATCTTCAATTAACTGTATTACATATTCAACATCTACAGTTTGGTCTTCTGTTAATGTTACATTCATAATATTTTCTAACGACTTATTGGTTGCAATATTTTCTTTTAATGTAATTTTTCTTTTTACTAATTCTTCTTTATATCCGACAAGTTCCAATGAATTTTCCACAATTCTTTTTTGAATGTATTCAATCTCAACTTCTTGATCTTCAATCAAATTCATATAATTATCCGGATTTGGATTACCTTTATAAAGGATTTCATCTTTCTCGAAAAGAACCCATGTTGGTGTATCATCAATCTTATATCTGACACTCCCCCAGAAATTAACATCTCGAAGAGAATGATCATCTTTGTAAACATGACCAATTGGTAACTGCTTGAAGAATGACTGAGTCATCTTCTTACCATCAACATTTAAAGTCTTAACGATGACTGTCAACTCAGATAATTTATTCATCTTCCTCGTCCTCTAATGAGTTAAGAGCTTTATTTTGATCGTCTAAAGAAAGATTCATGAATTCCAAAGTATTCTCTACAACTTTAATAATTGGTTTTAAATATTTTTCATCATTTCTCCTCACAACTTCAAGTTTTTCTTTAAGGGCATGTTTGGCTACATGACCAAGATTAACCCAATCATTTTGATTAGATAATTCTTGAATACCATTTGATATTTGTTTATTTAATATAATGGTAATTTCAGACTTAGCCAATCTAAAATGACTTGAAAGAAATTCTAAATGTTCTCCCATCAAATCACAATTATTTAGATAATCACTTCCATGTTTTTCCATATCTCGATAAATAATCTTTCCAGATACAGTATCAGATTCAATTAAATTGTGTTTAATGTTTTTTAATCTTTCGTCCATCATTTCAGTCTCCTCCAATAAGAGTTAAATAAAATTTAAATATAAAGAGAAACCCCGTTGTTGGTGGTAACTAGGACTTCTCTACTATTATTATTTCTATATGTAAAACGTGAAAACAAAATTTTATATTCTCCAGTTTAATATAGAAATTAACAGTATAAGAGACGAAATTAATCGTTTCTTAATTGATTGATAGAAAGGAGGTTAAACATGATTTATCTACGATTAGTAGATAGTGACTTGGAACCAGGGGAATAATTTCCCCTCAATAAATTAATCTTATCGCTGCCAACAAGACATGTTAATGTCAATAAAAACTTACTAATGAATTATAATTATTAGTTGGTGGCGATATCTTTTTCACGATCCGATTATCAGTGATTTGTTTATTTCTACATTGTTATAGAAATAATAATTACAAACGAGGGTTACATTTAAATGTGAAAATCGTGGAAAAAGAATATAGAAAGGTATAAATCATGCAATTAACCAACATTTTAAATCTACCAGCGAAATACAGATTGAGATATAAAAAAGTTAAAGAAGTGTTACTATCTAATTTTAAAATAGAAGTAAAAGATGATTATCGAATCTTCACAGCAGAAACTGGTCAAGGCTCATATCAAACAATGATAGCTTTTAATAAAGACGAGAAGATTCGTCCAAACTCAGAAATCAAGGTCTATTGTGAGTGTAAGTCATTTGAGTTTGAATTTGCGGACACAATCGACAGAGATAATAGTTTATTGGTTCAACGAGAAAGACCTGCAAAAGTATCTAATAAAATTGGTATTTTAACAGGTTGTAAACATTTAATATTTTTAGGTCAATTCATATTTCAAAGACGTACTATTTTTGATAAGGAGGCGTAGCAACATGTTATCAGATAACATTAAAGGTTCAACAATATCTACAGAATTTAATCTACCTAAACATAATATTTTCTACATAGTAAATTCGACGAATCAAGAAGAGCGAGTGAATGCAATCAATGGTGAGATTCGTTTAGTTAAAAACAGGATCTATTATATACCAATTGATAATAAAGAGATTGATAGTGATAACTATACTCAAATAAAGATCTTTAGTAAAATGGCGGATAAGATCACAATTGTTTTTGTTAAAGAGGGATTTGCATGCGTAATTCCTCTTGTGCATAATACATTGATAAGAAACAAACAACATATTTGTAATATTGTATAAATAGTATATACGTGTAGGAGGTAGATTGTGTTTAGACTAACAGAAGATGTGATGGCAGAGCTTTCGATTAAACATCCTGATGTAAATATTCGACGAATTGTTCATGATATAATTGATAGTATTTTAGAAAAGACACTTAAAGACGGATGTTCAAAAGTTACTGAATTTGGTAAATTTGAATCTTATAAAACTTATTCGACAAAGTTAGCAAAAGAGGTAATTCGATTTAAGTTTCGAATCTCACCGGTGCTAGAGAAAAAAATTAAGTTTGACGAGTATTTGATTACGAATGCTCCGGTGAAAGCGAAAGTACCATTCACAAAAAAACATCTAGAGAAATGTAACCAAGAAATAAAACAGTCTAATGTTAAAGCTGGAGTTGAGGCTTCTAAACTTGGAAATCTAAGAACTAAAGAAAAAGAGATGCAACAAATTGTAATGGATATATTGAATACGTAAGGAGATTTCTTTGGAAGCTCTCACCCAACGTTTTAGTCAACAGTCAAAAAATAAAGAAAAATACGTAACTAGTCCAAACATATTTTATAGAAAATCAAGAAAATTCGATGAAGAAGGTTTATTTTCAGAAAGGATATTTGGACCAGTTAGAGATTTTAAATGTAAATGTGGAAAGTTAAATAGTGAAATTTTAGATGGTGGTAAAAGATGTGAAAAGTGTAAAGTATTATGTGAGAATAGTAATTTAAGATTAGAGACATTTGGATTAATAGATCTACCATTTGAATGTATTAAACCGACCAAAATTAAAAATAGGTTAAGGAAAGTTATATTAAACGTATTAAGTTATAGTAAGACTCTTTTAGATCCTATTAGAAACGATAACAACATTAATAAATCTCGTTATCTTGGTATTAGTAAGAAAGACAATACTATCAATATTTTTGAAAATAGAAAAGATAAAAACAACATTTATATACCTATGAGAATTACTGGGTTATATAGTTTAATATTTTGTCTTAAATATATTAAAAATAACTTTTTTGGTTTTCAAGAGGTGCAAGATCTGTTTGATGATCAAGTATTAATGTCACATTTGAAAATAATTCCACCCACAATCAGACCGGTCAATATTATAAATAATAAGCAACAATATACAGAAGTAAATAAATCGTACATCAGTCTTATCCATCTGAATAAATCTAACGAAATATTAAAAGATAACTTGTATGTTGATGAAGAGGATTGGAATAATCAAATTAGTTTATATTTTAAAGATCCTAATTTTGAAAACAATGATGAAGAAATTGTTGAGCATATGATCATGGAATGTGATACAGAAACGGCTAAATATCAGTATCACATAAATCAAGTATATGTAGATCTGATGAGAATGATTTCTGGTAAGGAAGGTTTTATCAGAAATAATATGTTGGGTAAAACCATTGAGTTTAGTGCGAGATCCGTTATCACGTGTGATCCTTCCCTTGAACCATATCAAATAGGTGTAAGTAGAAAGATCTTATATAGACTCTGGATGTTATATTTCTTACACTGGTTAATTCAATATAAGAATGTTGATACCGTCTGGTGTTTTGAAAATATCATCACTAAGACTTATGATGAGAATAAAGCACTTTTTAACAAGTTCATTGATTGGATGCAAGAAAACTCTGAAGGGAAAGTAGAAACAAAATTGGAGGCCTCTAATGAAAAATAAATTAAATGTAATAGATGGTAACCCTATTCTTAATGGTAGAATATACCCAAGAAAAATTCTTGAAGAAATATTAAATCGAAATAAAACACTACATCCATTACTGTATGATATTAACGTTCTTCAAAAATCAGATGTTACAATTACACCAATTAAATCATATGAAATAACTGATGATGGTGAAGTATTCATGTTATGTAATGACTGATTGTATTATGACTGAAGGTGAGATATCTAATGGATGATTCACAACTTTTTGAAAATATCATCACTAAGACTTATGATGAGAACAAAGCACTTTTTAACAAGTTCATTGATTGGATGCAAGAAAATGATGAAACTTAAATTAAATGTAACAGCTGACAAACCTACTGTTAATGGTAGAATATATACTCGAAAAGTTCTTGAAGAAGCATTATCAAAAAATAAAAGTTTTTCAATTGTACTTGATAAACCACACAATTTAAAAATAGATGTGAAAGATATAATAGCAACAACTAAAACATGTGAAATGAATGATACTGGTGAAATATTTATAACAATTGATAAAGTTATAAACAGTACTCTTGGAAAAATTTTAAAACAAGATATTCTTCTTGGATTTTTTGGTATTGGTGAAGTAAAAGAAAATTTCGTTAAAAATTTCCATATTCTTACATTTTATCCTGTAATGACTGAATATGAGGGAGGTTAAATGATAGAGAGTATTAGTGAATTTAGTTTTTGGCAATTATTAATAGCAACTATTAATTTTATAGCATTTATATATATTATTGTATATTTAACATCTAAAGCTTTCTTTAGTGCTTATTATGAAAGTAAGGAAAAATACAATAAATCAAATAGTAACATATCAGATGAGGTTTTCTCTTTAATTAAAAAAGAAGTAGAAAGATTAGATCAACTCGAAAAGAAAGAAGTAGATGTAGAGACAGAAATAGAGACAGAGATAGAGGCAAAAACTAATGCTTGATTGGAATCTTAGAAAAAAAGCATTTATTAATCGACAACCAACTCTTACTAGACATGGTATTCCATTTGTTGATTTGATCCCTTTAGACGATGACGAGGATGAGACTATTAGACTTTCCCCGCTCTTCTTAGAACCTTTAAATGCAGATTTCGATCAAGGTTAATCTTTGTCGCTTCAGGAAGTGATTCCTGTCGAAAAATCTGGTGAATTCAGGGGATATCTTAACTACTTGAAAAAGTAAAAGACAATCCTGAGCTAAGCGAAATTACTCTTGTAATTTTGAAAGTGCAACGACTATCCTCTAACGAGGAGTACACTTCTAGTGGAGTGGAAGCGCCAGATATCTTAAGATATTAAGATAATGATATAGTCTGATCTATATGGAAACATATAGCTGGAATAATTTCCGGAGTCAAAGTAACGATTTGATTTGAACATAATGGGAGACACCTTAGCACTCTACACACCACACGATCAAAAAGCATTAGAGGAAGCTAATAATAATGCTTTCCTTGGAAAAGATGTATATTATGATCATGGTGATTCTTTCTTATCTTTAGTACGTCATGAAGCACTTTATGCAGCTTATATATTAACCAAAGATTTTGATAATATTGATGAAGTATTTTCGATGGATATAGAAGATCTTGCCGATTTAGAAGAAAATATTGAAAATTATGATCAACCTTTTTCGTGTGTTAATTTTAATGGTAACTCTTACTCGTATGGACTTTGTTTGATCAATAAGTGGTGCGGCTTCTCAGATATCAAAATAAACATGATGATTAATAAAAGGAATAATGAGTATCTGAGTAGAATAATTTGGGAGAATTCTGATAATGATGTCAAGAAATATTACCGTCAATTAAATCATCTTGAAAAGAATCTATTCTTTTACAGTTCTATCAATAATCATTTTCCTGCAACCATCAATCTAAATGAAATGATTACTATGTCTGTTCAAGTGGAAGATCTAATTGCAAAAACTCCCGATAATATAGAACTTGGATACCTAGTTAACGATGCACTAGTTAAAAGATGTTTGAAAGAATTTAGTGAGAAAGAAACAACTTTATTTTCACTATTCAAATCTGGATCAAGATTTAGCGAAAAACAGTTAGCTAGATCATGTATTAATATTGGGTTCATCGCTGACTCCGAAAATCAAATTCATCCAAACGCATTTAACACTAATCTTTTAAAAGGTTTAACAGAACTTCAGTTTTTTGAAAGTAGCTCTGGAACAAGAAAAGGTTAATTAACTTAGCCCCTTTCAGTAGTAATACTGATCGAAGAATTTTGTGAATTCAGGGAAAGCCTAAGTCAACTTGTTGATATGGTAATCCTGAGCCAAGCCTAGTTCGCTAACTAGGAAGGTGCAACGACTATCCTCGGAAGAGGAGTACACCGGAAGCCCGGTGGAAGCGCAAAACACCCTTTGTATAAATTATTTAAAAACCAACAAATAGATTGTCAAAAGAGGACACGGCTTGATCACCTTGAAGGAGTACCTGTGTTACTCTTTCTAACTCTTTTGATAATATTTCAACACAGGAGAAATATTATTATGTTTAAAACATATGATCCAACACTACCGGAAGATAATCAAATGAATTATCCAGAAGACGTACTCGATAGATTTTGGGAAAAAGTCAAATTCGAGTATAACGAAGACGGAACAATAGACACCGATGCCTGTATGATTTGGACTGCTTGTAAACATAAAGGTTATGGTCGATTTCATTTAAATCAAAGATCAATTAGTGCACATCGATTTATATGGGAATGTTATAATTATCTTATTCTAGAAAATTTATTAGTTTGTCATAAATGCGATAATCCGGCTTGTGTTAATCCAACACATTTATTTCTGGGTACAGTTCAAGATAATATTGATGATAAGATCAAGAAAAATCGGCAACTTAGAGGTTCTAATATTGGAAACTCTAAATTAATTGAAGATGATGTTCGAAATATTCTTATAAATATTAATAATTACACATATACAAATTTAAGTGAAATTTCTAAAAAATACAAAATATCAGACGTTACTATTCGTAAAATTTTAAATGGTAAACTGTGGCAACACATATCAACTCAAGTTTGTAAAGATCTTAATTGTGATTTGGTATTGATTAAGGAAAAGATTTGTTGTTTAAGTGAAAATAAATCAGTATTATCAACATTTGAAGTTCTTGAAATAGTTGAATTATTAAAAACAAATATCACCAGATCAGAAATATCTGATATGTTTTTGATTAGTAGTTCAACTATTAATAATATTAAACTTGGAAAAACATGGACATCTGTTACAGGTATTAAATATATAAAACACAAAAAACCTAAAAATAATGCAAAACTTACGGAAGATCAAGTACGCCAAATAAGATTAGAATTACGAAATGGTAAAAACGGATACGAATTAGCACGTAAATATAATATAGGTAGATCAACAATTTATAGAATTAAACATAACCAAATTTGGAAACAAGTAACAATATAATTAGAATGAAGGGTGATGATATAGTCTGGTCTGCATAGAAATATGCAGCTGTACAGACATGTGATTAATTAAATACTGTCTGTCGGGAGAAATTTAGCGAATTTCTCTGAACATTTCGATAAGTGATAAAAGTAAGTCAACTCCTAGCTCGGGCTATCTCGAAAGATCGCTCGCTATGGGCTTGTCGATTTTGGAAATAGATGAAGAGGATTGTGGCACAAGAACAAGTCTAGATGTAACAATTATTAATGAAAGACATAAACAAACCTTAATTGATAAGTGGTATAAGAACAAGAAGTCAGATCCTGAATGGATGTTGATTACTAAGTCAACAAAATTAAAAATTGGACAACAGCTTCTAGTAAGATCACCGATGTTTTGTCAAACTAAAAACATGAAGATATGTCAAAAGTGTTTCGGCAAAAAAGAAGTAGTGACTAATTATGTTGGAATCTTAGCAGGACAGATATTAGCAGAAAGGTTTACACAACTTAGTTTACGCTCATTTCATGATTCAGGTTCTGCAAATCTAGAAGTTAACAAATTATTAACAGAATTCATACGTGATCATCTAACAAATATTGTTAATAATAAATCAGAAGTCAAATTAATATTCGATACTGAATTAATTCCAAGTGAATTTACTATTCTATCTTGTTACAAACATACTCAAAAAAATAAAGTATATTTCGAAAATACTAAAAATTATGTTTTGAATAAAGATTCCGTTGAAGGTCTGAAGCACATGAGGGAAATAATAAAGTCAACCTCAAATATTAAGTTTACACCCTCAGGTTATTATCAAGAGCTAATGAAATCAATCTTAGATGTTGGTTCTCCATATAGCTCATTTGTAGAAATTCTTTTCGCAAATATGTTTTTGTGTAGTGATGAAACTATTTGGCGGTATGATCAATCACAGAAAATTGTGAAAAAACTTGGTGATAAAACTTTAGCGGGTAAGATTAGTCCATTATTAGATTTATTATATCAACAAAATAGTAAATCAACTGAATCGATTGATTCTCTTGATAGTTATCTTAGAGACGATCAAAACTTAACCATTTACGAAAAACTATTTCTAGAGAAATTTTAATGGATTTGTGCTGTTTACTAGAATTTCGGTTTTAGTAAATAGCATAAATTCTAAAAGGAGATATATTTTTGAAATACGTCAGGCTTCTAACCTATCTCGGGGATCACGAAACACCAGGTCTTATAAGGGTGATGATTCCATATCTAATATTGGGTAAGTATAAAAATATATTAGCTACAACAGATTATACTATGACTAATTCAGCTGTATACTATCAAGGACTAAACTTATTACAAGTACAAAGAATAGCAACTAAAGATCAACTTGGAGTTATTTCTGTTATTAAAAAAAATCTAGCTCCAAAATACGGTTTCAAAATAACATATGATATCGATGATCTTATTACGGATATACCGGAATATAATCAAACACATGATTACTATACAGAAAATCAAGATTCTATAAAGAAAATTTTAGAAACAGTTGATTGTATTATGTGTTCGACTGCGGAATTAGCTAAACATTTAAGTAAGTTTAATAAAACAAAAGTAATTCAGAATAGGCTTTTTAAACCAATTTGGCGGATGTATAATCATAAGAGTTTCTTTGAAACTGGTGGAAAACCTAAAATTATTTATGCTGGTAGTTCTACTCATTTTCATAAAGACTCAGAAGATGATTTTGACGAACGAATAACAAAATATATTCTAGAGACATCTAAAAGATTTGATTGGATATTCTTTGGACACAGACCTAAAGAACTAGAGAATCCTAATATTATTTTTCATAATTGGCAACCATTATATTTTGATTATCCTGAAAATTTAAGACAGATAGATCCAGATATAGGAATTGCATTACTACAAATAAATGATTTTAATAAATGTAAATCTAATCTGAAAGCACTAGAGTATGCGACACTTGGAATACCGGGTGTGTACTCAAATATCACACCATATCAATATACCTCTTGTAAAGTTTCTAATTCAGATCAATTCATAGAACGTATTGAAAAGTTAACATCTGATCAAGATTATTATGAAAAAATCAAAAACAAAGATTATAATATGATCAAAGATAATTTGTATTGGGACGACAAATATATAAAATTTTATTTAGATTCATATTTTAAAAAGAAAAAGAAGAAGAAATAACATGGTTAATACTAGTATAATCAAGACTGCTATTAGAGAGGCACAGAAATCTAATTTTCATCACCGGCACGGGTGTGTCATATTTAATGGTGCACGAGTAATCAATTCTGGTTTCAACGAGATTAGATATTGTAGTAAACTCAACAAGAAGTATCGTACGTGGATTAATAGTTTACATGCTGAACAAAAAACAATATTGTTTGCACAAGCTCCAATAAAACGTTGTTCACTATTAATAATAAGAATTAATAAAAATAATAAACTAGTTAATTCTAAACCATGTAAGATGTGTCAATCTTTAATAGCGGATGTAGGAATTACGAAAGTATATTATTCAGATAAATCAGGTCAAATTCAAATGTTAGGGTTGGAGGCGTAGTATAACAATGTCATTAAATTTAGATGAGATCTACAAATTACAAGGTGAACTAAATACAGTTATTGGTAGAGATACAATCAATGATCCTAAGAAACACGAATGGGCATTTGATTATGTTATTGCGTTACATGATGAAGCTACAGAGATGTTTAATTGTACTAACTGGAAATTTTGGAGCTCGGAGGGAAAAGATAAACAATATCAAAAGATAGTTGATTATAAGAATGCTAAGATAGAAGCAATTGATTGTCTACACTTTTTAGTCTCTTTGATGCAGGTATGTGAGATACAATTTGACAATAAACTTTGTAATAATATTTGGACTGATAGTAGTAATTTTGTAAAAGGGAAACATGAACTACTATCTAAATATTCAGTTGACTTGATAAATGATACTGTTATATTGATGTCTATTATTAGAGAAGCTGCAGAAGAATCGAAGTGTGATGTTTTTGAAAAGAATTTTGAGAATGGTTATAAATATGATTTCGATAAAAGAATAGAAGTGATGGAGCTTATAATTGAGAATTGTATAACTTTACTATTTTCAATATTTGTTATATTGGATT
>Ga0209774_1000413_pt1 | contig 36510 bp, 35 predicted proteins | sample SaaInlV_150m_DNA_2_FD_184648 | JGI IMG/M metagenome (GOLD analysis project Ga0209774, IMG submission 184648) | Marine microbial communities from expanding oxygen minimum zones in the Saanich Inlet - SI037_S2LV_150m_DNA (SPAdes) (version 2) | ecosystem: Environmental > Aquatic > Marine >... | reverse complement strand
AGCGACTCCCATTCCGCCCTGAATCAGGAGAGGAAGCTCGCGCGACATGGGCGGATTCTACAATGCCGATCCCAGACCGACCCGGGTACTACGTCCCTCTGGCAGGGTCTCCCGTGGTGCCACGTATTGCCGTCAGCCGCTGACTAGAGGCACACTGGGTCGCATGCGTGTCGCCGCCGTTCAGGCCACTCCCGCATTCCTCGACCGGGAGCAGACCATCGCGATCGTCGAGGATCGAATCGCCGAGGCCTCCTCTGGCGGCGCCGACCTGGTTGTGTTCCCGGAGGTGTTCGTTCCCGGTTATCCGGTCTGGATGGATCGGACGAACTCGGCCGCATGGGAGGATCCTGACCAGCAGGCCGCCTATGCCTGGTATCTGGATCAGTCAGTTGACGTGCACGGACCCGAGTTTGAGATGGTCGTGGACGCTGTCCGCCAGGCAGGCCTCTTCGCATACGTTGGCGTTGTTGAACGCTCCAATTCCCTGGGCTCCGTCTACTGCTCGCTGGTGGCAATCGATCCGGTAGAGGGAATTGTCGGCGTTCACCGGAAGTTGAAGCCCACCTACACGGAACGTCTCGTGTGGGCCGACGGTGACGGAGCCGGCCTGGTTGCACACGATCACGCTGGAGTCCGCCTTACGGGCCTCAACTGCTGGGAGAACTGGATGCCCCTGGCTAGGGCGGCGATGTATGCAACCGGCTCCCAGGTGCACGTGGCTGCCTGGCCCGGTTCGGTGGGCCTCACCGAGGACATCACCAGGTTCATCGCCAAAGAGGGTCGGCTGTTCGTGGTCAGCGTGGGTGCCGTCTACCGCTCCGAGGACGTGCCCGACGACTTTCCGTTGCGTGGGATACTGCCGGAGGGCGAGCGCTATCACAACGGAGGAACCTGCATAGCCGGGCCTGACGGCGCCTGGATCGTCGAGCCGGTCCGGAACACAGAGGGAATCGTGTGGGCCGACCTGGACATCGGTGAGGTTGCCAGACAGCGCCAGAACTTCGACCCGGCCGGCCACTACTCCAGGCCCGATGTCCTCCACCTTGAGGTAGACCGCTCCCGCACCACCGCTCCCTAGGGTCCAGCGATGGTTCGCCAGCTCACCGACCACTCCGTCCTCACCTTCGACTGCTACGGAACCCTCATCGACTGGGAGACAGGCATCTGGGAGGCTCTGCAGCCACTACTCGGAGACAACCAGCGCGGGGACGTAACCAGGGAAGAGGCCCTTGAGGCCTTCAATCTCCACGAGGCTGACCAGCAGGCAGCCACTCCGGCACTCAGCTACCCCGGTGTCCTTGAGAGGGTTCACCGCTCGCTGGCAGGCCACTTGGGTATGCCGACGACAGGTTCGCTCGACGAGGCGTTCGGAGCGTCTGTTCCAAACTGGCCGGCGTTTCCCGATTCAGCCGCTGCTCTCCGGTCCCTCTCGGAGCGCTTCGACCTTGTGATCCTGTCGAACGTGGACCGTGCGGGCTTTGCGGCCTCAAGTGCGCTCCTGGGGTTCGAGTTCGATGCCGTGTACACCGCTGAGGACATCGGCTCCTACAAGCCGGACCTTGCCAACTTCGAGTACCTGCTCACGCATGTGGCTGCTGATCTCGGCCATTGCAAGGAGGACATCCTCCACGCGGCCCAGAGCCTCAGGCACGACCACATTCCAGCACGCTCGATCGGCCTGGACAACGCATGGATAGACCGACACCGTCTCTCGGTGGCCTGTGGAAGTGGTAAAGGTGAAGTGCCGGAACCCATGCCCGAGGTGGATCACGTCTTCTTCTCTATGACGGAACTGGCAACCGCCGTATCAGCCGAGGAAAACTCTCAGAGCACCTGACAGATGGCATCCTGTCGTCGATTGGGGCGGCACCTGTCTGCGATTCTGAGGTTCTAGCAGGTAGACCTCGGGCCTAACTCGCACCACCCAGGGTCAGGCCATAAGGTGCCCGGTGGGGGGACACGGAGATATTGGGGGGTGTGGAGAGATGGTGGCCGAGGTGCCCGGGCCAGCCGCATCAGACCTTTCCGACAGTGTCGCCACTGGCCGAATTGGCTCCCTGACCGAGGAGATCAGACAGGTCGGAGGGGCCTGCCGCCCACACGACGATGACCCACTCGCTACGACCCCCAGGGGCATCCCTTGCACTCGGCATATGAGTTGATAGCTGCGGCTGCGAGCCGTACACCGGGACAGCCGGCCCTCGTCGATGACCTGACGGGTCTGTCGTTTACCTATGGTGAGTTGCTGGACGAGGTCGATGCAGTCGCCGCCGCCCTGGCCGAGCGTGGCGTTGCCCGCGGCATGAGGTTCGCCACGGTGCTACCGAACAACATCGAGCACTGCCTGACAATTCTGGCCTTGGCCAGACTTGGCGCTGTACCCGCGCTGATGAACGTCCGATTGCCACCGGGCGAACTGGCGCAACTCATGGATCAGGCTGGCGTCGTGGGAGCTCTCCTGCTGCCGGATCCGACCCTTGTCGCAGCGACTCGCGAGGTGGTGGGAAGCAGTGGGACCGTGCTCTGTGCCGGTGGGGCGACAGAGGGAGCTGAAGCCTTCGGGGAGTGCCGTGGTGATGTCGACAGCCTCCCCCCTGTTCCCGAGGTCGAGCGCGACGAACTCGCCTACATCTTCTACACCTCGGGCACCACTGGACTACCGAAGGGTGTCCTCTTGAGTCACAAGACGACGCTTCCGAGGATTGTCTGGATTTCGGCACTTACGGGGGTGCGGGCAGGCACCCACACCCGCACCCTGGGCATGGCTCCCCTCAGCCACGCCATCGGCTTCTACGGGAACTTCCTCATGTCACTGGCCTACAGCGGCACCTACTTCACCAGTTCGGCACTTGACCCCGAATCGCTGCTCTCCTGCATCGAGAGAAACGAGATCTCCCTGGTGTTCACCGTGCCCACCTTCTATTTCGCTCTCATGTCTGCCCCCGGTTACCGCCCCGAGAGGCTATCGAGCATCAGGAACCTCATGTGGGGTGGAGCCACGATCAGGCCAGATCTTCTACGGTCGATCAACGAGGATCTGGACGTCACCACCAGCCACCTCTATGGAACGACGGAAACCATGGTCTCGCTCTACAACCACGCTCCGGGTGACGAACCCACCCGGCTACAGCCCGGCCTCTTCTCGTCCGTTCGCCTTGTTGAGTTCGGAGGTGGTCCCGACGATCTGGTTGGCGTGGGCGAGGAGGGCGAGTTGCTCATCTCTGCAGCGTCCGACACCATCTTCGACGGCTATCTGGATATGCAGGATGAGACTGCCGGGAAGGTCCGTGACGGCTGGTATCACACGGGTGACACCTTCCGGCTCAGGCCGGATGGTGACCTTGAGTACTCGGGCCGGGTGGACGACATCATCAGGAGTGGCGGCGAGAACGTCCATCCCGACGAGGTTGAGGCTGCTCTGTCCGACCATCCCGCCGTTGGCGATCTCGGTGTGGTCGGCTTCCCGGACGACTACTGGGGCGAGATGGTCGTCGCCTGCGTTGTCTGTGACGATGACACTTCGGTCGCTGAACTTGACTCATGGTGCAGGGAAGGTCCGCTGGCGGACTACAAGCGACCAAGGGGCTACCTGATGCTTGAGTCCCTTCCCCGCAACGCCGCCAACAAGCTGCTCAGGACTGAACTCCGGATGATTGACCCGGGGATCCTTCAGCGGATATGAAGCTCACAGGATGACTGGTTCCACCCTGTGAGGTAGGTCTACCCCCCGGTTCGTGGACGACCGGAGGTGGACACAGAGGACCTTCAATGCTTCACTCCCACTACCACCGCTGCGGGAACCCCGTTTCGTGAAGGTCGTGTTCCACACATCGGCCCAGATGAACACGTCCGTCACCGTCGGTCCCGACAGCTAGCGTTCTGGCGTGAGACTTCAGGTAACGGCCACAGCACGCGACGGGGCCGGCGTGGCACGTTCCGAAGATGGACGTGTCGTGTTCATCGAGGGCGCCCTCCCTGGAGAGACCGTCGTGGCGGAGTTACTCAGGGAAGAGAAGCGCTGGGCGCGGGCTGGCGTGGTCGAGATCATCACTGCCTCTCCCGACCGGGTTCCGGTCCCCTGCACCCACCGGTTGGCCGGCTGCGGCGGCTGCGATCTGTTGCACCTTGACCTCCTCAGACAGCCGGAGATGAAAGCCTCGATCGTGGCTGAGCAGCTCGATCGGGCAGGAGTCGCTGCTCCGGCCATTGGCTCACGAGCGTTGGACGGCGACTCCGGACGAACCACTGTTCGAACTGCAGTCCTGAACAGCAGAGCCGGCTTCCGAGAAGGCGGCTCTCACGATGTGATTCTTCCGGACTCCTGCCTCGCAGTCGACCCCACGCTTGAGGAACTTCTCGTCGATGGGCGCTACGGCGGTGCCGAAGAGGTCACGATCAGGGTCGGGGCACGTACAGGAGAGCGCCTTGTGCTCATCGACGGTGACCCATTCGAGGTTGAGGTGCCCGACGACGTACTTGTAGTGAGCAGAACCGAGTTGTCCGAGGGGCGCAGGGCCTGGATCCACGAAGAGGCTGCCGGCCGCCGTTGGCGGATCTCGGCCCGTTCCTTCTTCCAGAACCGACCTGCGGGGGTCGATGCGCTTGTCGGCGAGGTGACCGACATCGCTGCCGAGCTAGGTGCCGACGGTCCGCTGATCGACGCCTATGCGGGAATCGGCATCTTCGCCGGCACCGTTGGTCTGGATCGGCAGGTCACCGCTATCGAGCGCGGCGGAGACTCCATTGCCGATGCCCGGGTGAACCTGGCTGAGGCCGACGTGAAGATCGTCAAGGCAGCCGTCGAGTCATGGAAGGCGACCCGGTCGGCAATAGTCATCGCTGATCCTGCCAGAGAGGGCCTCCGCAAACCGGGTGTTTCCGCACTCGTGGCATCACAACCAGACCTCTTCGTTCTCGTCAGCTGTGATCCCGCTTCCTTCGCCCGCGACGCAGGGCTTCTTGCAGGGTCGGGGTTCGGCCTTGAGAGGGTGACGGTGGTCGACATGTTTCCGGGCACCTCCCACGTAGAGACCATCGGGGCCTTCATTCAGGTGTAGCGCGTCCGGGCTCAGAGACGTGCCGATGGGCTTGAGCTCCAACACCGACGACCGATCGCGACCGGATCAGGTTGGCGGAATCCACGAGGAGGGCCCTGAAGCCCCGTCGTTTAGGCCTCCATGCCTTGACGTTGCACTCCCACCCTCCCGTGCCGAGTGGACTCTGATTCGAACATGCAGGAGGCGCCATTGACATGTGTCACATCCGCGAAATTAGGGTCTTTGGTCCCTAATCGTGCCACCCACGACAGCCGCAAACTGCAGGAGAAGGCAGGCGCTGGCAAGGGACCCGCTACCTACGAAGCGAGATGGAATGAACACCTTTCTCACCAGTCGGGAGATCCAGGATCTACTCAACGTCGACCGGTCGACCGTCTATCGGATGGCCGAGGACGGCCGATTGCCGGGCCTGAAGATTGGGCGTCAGTGGCGGTTCCCGGCCGACCGTGTCGCCGAGCAACTCGGCCTCTCGACGCCGGCTTCCGCTCAGCCGCTACAGGCTCCGGGCCCCGCCCCGAGCGCTGAAATCGACCACCTGCTCCAGCCGGAGGTGGCCCAGTCCGTCGCCGATCTGATGGGCGATCTCTTCGGCTTGATGGCCGTAATCACCAACATGGACGGCCAGCCGATCACCGGCGTCGCAAACCCGTGTGGCTACTACGCGGCGATCGCCGGGCAGCCCGATGCGGCCGACGCATGCCTGTCGCAGTGGCGACTGTTCGCGGAGGAGCCACACGTGGCCCCGCGCTGGGTCCGCACGCACCTCGGCTTCCTGTGTGCCCGCACCTTCGTCTGGGTTGACCTCAAGCCAGTCGGCATGATCGTGGTCGGCGGCGTGACCCCACCGGCGTGGCCACCTCCTCGTGAACTGCTCGAGGCCATCGCCGACGAGGTGGGCCTCTCACCCGAACTGTTGGCCGGCGCTGTCAACCAGACCTGGAGCATCGACTCCCATGAGCAGCGAAGGATCCTTCGTCTCCTCCCGCAAATGGGCGACCTGGTCTCACACCTGTTGTCCGCTCGCAACCGACTCGTCACCCCAATGGATGCCACCGAAACACCCGCAAGTCCAGTCCCAAGCACCACCCCTCATGGAGAGGATCAATCATGAAACAACTCCTCGTACTCGGAGCCGGCACAGCTGGGACAGTTGCCGTCAACAAGTTGCGGCGGCGTCTCCCGGCCGACGAGTGGACGATCACCATCGTCGACTCCAAGCCACAGCACCACTACCAGCCCGGCTACCTCTTCATCCCCTTTGGCACCTACGGCGCCGACGAGGTCACGAAACCGAAGGCCCAGTTGATCACCGACGGGGTCGACCTGATATTCGGCGAGGCCGACATCGTCAAGCCCGAACAGTCCATCGTCGTGCTCGCCGACGGCACCGAACTGTCCTACGACCAACTGATCATCGCCACGGGCACACACCCTCGACGTGACCAGACCGAGGGGCTGGACTCCAGGCACTACGGCGAGACGATCCACGACTTCTACACCCTCGAAGGTGCCACACGGCTCGCTCAGGTGCTCGACGGGTGGAAAGGTGGGCGACTCGTGATCAACATCGTCGAGATGCCGATCAAGTGCCCGGTCGCTGCACTCGAGTTCATGTTCCTGGCCGACGCCTTCTTCGCTGAACGTGGCATCCGGGACAGGGTTGAGTTGACCTACGTGACCCCGCTCGACGGTGCGTTCACCAAGCCGGTAGCGGCGGAATGTCTCGGTGACATGCTCGAGCGTCGCCAGATTACGTTGGAGACCGACTTCATGACGATGGAGGTGGACGGCGACCAGAAGATGCTCGTCAGCTACGACGAGCGCGAGATCCCCTACGACCTTCTGGTCACCGTGCCCGTCAACATGGGCGCCGACTTCGTTGATCGTTCCGGCCTGGGCGACGAGTTGAATCACGTCGAGGTCGACAGGCACACCTTCCTGTCCGACGACCACGACAACATCTTCGCCCTTGGCGACGCCGCCAACCTGCCGACCTCGAAGGCCGGGTCGGTGGCGCACTTTGCGGTCGACGTGTTCGTTGACAACTTCCTGCAACACATCAAGGGCCAGCCGATGACCGGTATGTTCGACGGCCATGCCAACTGCTTCATCGAGGCGGGGAACGGCAAGGGCATGTTGATCGACTTCAACTACGACGTCGAACCACTGCCCGGTAAATACCCGCTACCTGGTATTGGCCCGTTCAGCCTGCTCAAGGAGACCGCGGCCAACCATTGGGGCAAGTTGGGTTTCAAGTGGACCTACTGGAACGTGCTGCTACCTGGCCGCTACTTCCCGTTCGGCCCCGACATGTCCATGATGGGCAAGCGGATGCCCGAGGCGAAGTCGCCACGACCATTACAGACCTCCCGGTCGATCGACTGGATGCAGTCGGCCACTGATTCCGAACCGGATCAACAACTAGACCACCCCCATGCAATCAAAGGAGCCACGAAGTGAATACACAAACCATCGCCGGTCAGTCTGTCAGCGTCAACGACGAGGGCTTCATGACCAGCTACGACGAGTGGAACGAGGACCTCGGTCGCGAGTTGGCCTCGATGATCGGAATAGAGGAGCTCACAGACGACCACTGGGCAGCAATCAACTTCCTGCGGAGCGACTTCGCCGAACGGAGCGAGACCCCCACACTTCGCCGCGTAACCAAAGTCGGTGGAATCCCGACCAAGCAACTCTTCGTCCTGTTCCCGAAAAAGCCCGCCAAGAAGATGGCCTACGTCGCCGGGCTACCCAAGCCCAAGGGCTGCGTCTGAGCACGGCCGAACCAAAGGAGAATGCAGATGACAACTACACACACCACCACCAGTACCGAGACCCCGGTCGTTCCGGACTTCGACGACGACAGTGATCGCAAGCTCTGCTTCGTCTGCTCCAAGGGCAACCTGGACATGGCCTACCCCGCGCTGATCATGGCCAACGGTGCTCTCAGTGAGGGGATCGAGACCCATATCTTCTTCACCTTCTGGGGCATGGACATGATCAACAAGAAGACGATGGGTGACCTGCGATTCACGGCACTCGGCAACGCCGCAATGCACATGCCCCCCGGGCTAGGCAGGCTGTCAGACAAGCACATGCCACAGGGCCTTGCCGGCCTGCCCGGCATGACCGGCATGGCAACCAGGATGCTGAAGCAGCAAATTGCTGACCTCGACGTCCCGGAGGTGCCCGAGTTCTTGCAGATGCTGTCCGACATGGGGGCCAACCTGTGGGCATGCAAGATGTCTGTCGACATGATGGACCTGGACGCCGATGACCTATTCGACGAGGTCGTCGACGTAATCAACGTCGGCGAGTTCATGGTGTTGTCTGAGGGCGCCCAGATCATCTTCGTGTGAAGGGCAGCAGCTCAGCGACAGCTCTGTCTCTCAGGCCGCCGACGTGTCCACGAGGCGACCAGGCCGGAGATCCCGCACTACCACGAGAGCAACCAGGCGCACTTTTCGGTCGCCCCGAGCGTTGCTGGTGGTGTCGGAGGGGGGACTTGAACCCCCACGCCCTTGCGGGCACCAGCCCCTCAAGCTGGCGCGTCTGCCAATTCCGCCACTCCGACGTGACCTCCGGGAGACCCGGAACGCCGGTCAGGCTACCTGCCGCTGAGAGGTGACCACCCGCCGGAAGGCCCCGGGTTCGTCCTCACGATGGCGATAGCAATATATCTCTATCGTCATGCCGGTATATACTCACAAGGTGACCAAGCGGCTGATCGACATTGACGACGAACTCCTTGCCGAGGCTCGGGCAATTCTCGAGACCAACACCATGAAGGACACGGTCAATGCGGCGCTCGAGCGGATATCTGACATGGAGGTCTGGAGACGCCATGCCATCCGACTCTCCACCGAGGGTCTAGATCTCCAGAATCCAGACATCATGCGTGACGCCTGGCGATGAATCCGAGATACCTGGTTGACAAGAGTGCGCTTGCAAGACAGCACCTTCAGCCAGTGGCCGAACGGGTGCTTCCACTAACAAGCCTCGGTCTCGTGTCAACCTGTGCCGTCATTGACCTTGAAGTCCTCTACAGCGCACGCAACAGGTCCGAATATCTCGAAATGGCCGCCGAGCGCTGCAGGCTCCCGTCAGTCGAGATCAACTCCAGGGTCACGGCACGATCCCTAGCCGTGCAGGGGCAACTCGCCAGGAAGGGGCGCCACAGGCTCCCCATCCCGGACCTCCTGATCGCCGCTGCAGCTGAGGTGAACAATCTCGTCCTCCTGCACTATGACGCCGACTTTGACCGCATCGCTGCCGTGACGGGTCAAGAAACCGAGTGGGTCGTTCCGAAGGGTTCGGTGGCCTGATGAAATTGCCTGGTGGCACCCTGATCCAGGGCGCCGCCTAGAACATCAACCCCAGGGCGATCGTGGTGAAGGCGAACACAAGGGCGGTCACGATGGTGATGCGGTCCAGGTTCTGTTCGACAACTGTGGAGCCAGCTGTCTGGGCACCGATACCTCCACCGAACATGTCGGAGAGGCCACCGCCCTTACCGCTGTGGAGAAGGACCAGGAAGATGATTCCCAGCCCAGAGGATGCCTGAATGATTGCTACGAGAACGAACATGGTGAATGCAGGCTATCGCTGGAGGCGGCCTCAGCCGACCAGCCGGTAGGCGATGATTCGAGCAAATTCCTCCGGGTCCAGTGAGGCGCCCCCGACAAGGGCACCGTCTATATCGGGCTGACGCATCAGATCGGGGGCGCTCACCGGCTTTACCGAGCCGCCGTACTGGATTCGAACCGAGCCGGCCGCTGCACTGCCGGAGTCGTCGCGTACCACCTGCCTGATGACCGAACAGACCGCCTGTGCGTCCTCGGGAGTAGCCACCCTCCCTGTGCCGATAGCCCAGATTGGTTCATAGGCGACCACAAGGGAGGCGACCTGTTCGGGCGCTACGCCGGTGAGGCCGGCACGAACCTGACCGGCGACCCTGGCCTCTGTGGTTCCGGACTCGCGCTCCTCAAGGGTCTCACCACAGCACATGATCGGCGTCATACCTGCGGCAAGAACAGCCTTCACCTTCTTGTTGACGCCCTCATCGGTTTCACCGAATAGCTGCCTCCGCTCCGAGTGGCCCACGATCACGAGCGATACGTCCAGTTTGGACAACATCGCCGGCGCCACCTCGCCGGTGAACGCACCGGCAGCCTCCCAGTGACAGTCCTGGGCGCCCAGAGCGACCGGAATCTCATCTGACTGCAGGACCGTCTGAACTGACCTCATGTCCGTAAACGGCGGATGTACCGAGACGTCAACGGCGTCGTAGTCGTTGGCCGAGAGCAGGTAGGACAGTTTTTGCACTGCCTGGATTGCCTCGAAGTGGTTGTGGTTCATCTTCCAGTTGCCGCTGATCAGCGGCTTGCGTTCTCCGGTCATCCTGAACTCCTCTCAGCTCCGGCCCGCAGTGCCACCAGGCCCGGCAGGTCACCCTTCTCGATCAGCTCCAGCGCCGCTCCCCCACCGGTGGACACGTGGTCGATCCTGTCGTCCACGCCGAACATCCGGGCAGCAGCTGCGCTGTCTCCACCGCCGACGACCGTGAAACCACGGCAGTCGGCTACAGCCTCGGCAACGGTACGGGTGCCGGCGGCGAACCGGGCATCCTCGAACACACCCATGGGGCCGTTCCACAGGACCGTTCGTGCCTCTGCAATCAGGTCACAGAACTCCACTGCCGACCCCGGGCCTATGTCGAGACCCATCCAGCCTTCGGGCATCGAGGTACCAACCTGTCGTACCTCTCCGCCTGCGTCGGGGTTGCCGATGACACCACCGGGTCCAAGCGCAGTGATGTCGATGGGCAGCCGGATCGGCGCCCCGGACTCCAACAGGCGGGCGCACTCATCGATCATGTCCTCCTCGAGCAGGGACGCCCCGACGCTGGCACCCCTTGCAGCCAGGAAGGTGAAGCACATGCCTCCACCGACGATGAGTTCGTCCACAACCTCGAGGAGGGCCTCGATCACCCCCAGCTTGTCACTCACCTTGGCGCCACCGAGGATCGCGAGGAAGGGTCGCCTTGGCGCTGCCCTGAGGTCTCCCAGAACCCGAGCCTCCCTGGCCAGAAGGCGTCCGGCTGCCGACGGCAGGAACATCGGTGGACCAACTACCGAGGCGTGGCTCCGGTGTGACGCTCCAAAGGCGTCGTTCACGTAGGCGTCGTGGCCCTCCACCAAAGTCTCCACAAAGGAGGCTGAGTTGTCCGTCTCGCCGGGATCGAACCTGAGGTTCTCCAACAGGTCGACCCCCGGAGCCAGCTCGGACAACCGTCTCCGAACCGGATCCATGGAGAATGCGGGGTCCGGGGCGCCACCGGGGCGGCCCAGATGCGAGCACGCTGTCACCTTTGCCCCTGCCTCGACGAGGTAGGACAGGGTGGGAAGTGCAGCCCTGATACGTAGATCATCCTGGATCTCACCGCCGGACAGGGGGACGTTGAAGTCGCACCGCACAAGCACGCTCCGACCGGTCAGGTCGCCCAGATCCTCCAGTTCGGGTAGTTCCACCGTGTCTACTTGCGTCCGGCCTTTCGGGCCTTCTTGGTGCGGCGGGTTCCGACGATGCGTGTCAGGTCCACGAGCCGCGTCGAGTAGCCCATCTCGTTGTCGTACCAGCCGCAGACCTTGACCAGCGTTCCGTTGGCCATTGTCAGCCCTGCATCGATGGTGCATGACGCTGGACGGCCGACGATGTCAGCAGATACGAGCGGTTCCTCGCTGTAGTCGAGAACTTTTGCGAGCGGACCCTTGCGGGCAGCTGCGGCAAAGGCGGCGTTGACCTGCTCGACCGTGGCCTCCTTCTTGAGGGTTCCAACAAAATCGGTCACGGAACCGTCGGGGATGGGCACCCGTAGCGAGATTCCGTCGAGGCGCCCCTTCATCTTGGGCATCACCAGGCTCGTGGCACGGGCGGCACCGGTTGAGGTTGGAACGATGTTCACCGCTGCTGCCCTTGCCCTGCGCAGGTCACTGTGCGGTCCGTCCACCAGGCTCTGGTCTCCGGTGTAGGCGTGCGTGGTGGTCATGAAGCCCTGTTCGACCCCGAACCTGTCGTCGAGGACCTTGATCATCGGCACAAAGCAGTTGGTGGTACACGAGGCGTTTGAGACCACGTGGTGCTTCGCAGGGTCGTAGGAGTCGTCGTTCACACCAACCACGAACGTCGCATCGGCGTCACCCGACGGTGCCGAGATGATCACCTTCTTCGCACCTGCCTCAAGGTGCATCCCCGCCTTCTCCCTGGAGGTGAAGATGCCGGTGGACTCGATTACCACATCCACCCCGAGGTCCCCCCAGGGCAGGTCAGCCGGGTTCCGCTCGGACAGGACGGCGATCTTGTGACCATCGACCGTGATTCCGTTGCGGGTTGCCCGAACACGGGCCCCGAGGCGTCCATGAACAGAGTCATTGGCCAGCAGGAACGCCATTGTCTCGATCGCACCCAGGTCGTTCACTGCCACGAACTCAATCGGTGCTCCGGCAGCACGAGAGGCCCGCAGGAAGTTCCTTCCGATTCTGCCGAAGCCGTTGACACCTACACGTACGGTCATGACGATGCTGCCTCCCGGGGCACTGTGGCCACCAGTTCAATGGTTACCTGCATTGTTAGTCGATACGGAGGGCTTCGGCGCGCAGTCCCGCATGGTCGGTTGTCACACCGTCGGTGCCCTGACCGTGTCAGCGGTCCAGGTCGCGATGCCTGATTGATGGATCGAATCCGCGCTCCCGGAGCCGCCCGGCCATTGCCTCGGCAACTGCAACGGATCTGTGCCTGCCGCCTGTGCAGCCGAAGGCGATCGACAGGTACGCCTTCCCCTGGGCCTCGTACGCGGGCAACAGGCGGCACAGCATCTCCTCGAGTTGGTCGAGGAACGACGACGTCAGATCCTGGCCGAGCACGAAGTCCTGAACCGGGGTGTCGGTACCGCTGAGAGGACGTAGCTCGTCGACCCAGTGCGGGTTGGGAATGAAGCGACAGTCCAGGAGCATGTCGGTGTCGCGCGGTGCGCCGTGCTTGAAGCCGAAAGAGGTGATCGAGGTGCGCATCGGCCGGTCGCCCTCAGCGCCATAGAGCTCGGTCACCTTGTCGCGGAGGTCATGGACGTTGATGTCGGATGTGTCGATGACCAGATCGGCGACCGCCCTGATCGGCTGCATCAGGGCCCGTTCCTCCTCGATGCCCGCCTCGATTCCAGAGGCCCCGGGGAACGGGTGGGGACGGCGGCTGCCCTTGTAGCGGCGAACCAACTCGTCGGTGGAGCAGTCGAGGAACACTACGCGCATCCGATTGGAGACCTCCCGCAGATCATCAAGTGCACGGAGGCAGTCACCCTCGACTGTGTCGGCCTTGAGAGCGAATGCCACACGGTCCCACGGAGATTCGGGGCCGACAGCCAGGTCGGCCACCTTGGTGAGGATGTCAGGTGGTAGGCGGTCGATGACGAACCAGCCGAGGTCCTCGAGGTCGCTGGAGAACTCCGACCGACCAGCACCCGACAGCCCGGTGATCACCAGAAGGTCGCTCATGGACCGATTCTAGTGGTGGTACCAACGGCGCTCACCTCGTGTCTGAGCGATCACAGACAAGAACCAGCAGGCGAGGGATGGTGGATGCCTCTCGGTACTCCGCCGCCCGTGCGAGGAAACCTTCAGGGGGTGCCGGTTCGTGCATTCGCCTGATGAACATGCCGTTCTCGGCAAGTGCGTTCACGTATCGGCCCAACGGCCGGTGAACGAAGGGAAGGAAAACCCCCTTTTCGACCTCCTCGGACTCGAGCGACTCAACGAGGTAGGGACCTATTCGCCAATACTGCTCCGGCGGATCAAGAATCTGATCGTCTATCCATCCACTTCCGGGGGTCTGGAGCAGTGGATGGTTCAGGAAGAAGGCGAACCGACCACCGGGTCGAAGGACTCGCGAGACCTCGGCGATCGCTGCGTCGACATCCTGGACGTGTTCAAAGACCAGGCATGCTACGACGGCATCGAAGGCTGCGTCACCGAACGGCAGCTCAGAGGCTTCGGCACGGGCGTAGGCCGGCCCACCGGCACGTTCACACGCCTTTGCGGCCTGGGCCAGCGATGGATCGATCCCGACGACACACGATGAGCCGCCGGTACTGGCGAGACGGCTCACCTGACCTTCGCCTGCGCCAATGTCGAGCACCCTGTCGTAACCAGAGAGCAGGTCGGCTGCCAGGGGCAGGATCTGCTCCTCGTACTCCGCGTCAGCACCCTCGGTGAAGCCCTCCTGCCACCATGCAGCGTGCTGCTCCCACGGGTCCTCATCGGCCTGCATGGGAGGAGCGTGGCACATCAGCGGGTGCGACGTGTGGCCACGCTCCTAGCCTGCCTCCGTGGCAGCTCTACTAGCCCTGTTGGCAGCGACCCTGTTCGGCCTTGGCGACTTCTGTGGAGGCCTTGCCTCAAGGCGAATCAGTGCCCTCCGGGTGGTTGCCTCCACCCACATCATCGGGCTGGTGCTGATCCTGGTGGCTGCACCCCTCATGGCCGACGCATTCTCGGTTGAGGCACTCGCGGTGGGTGCGCTCGCTGGAACCTTCGGCATGGTTGGCATCGGATTCCTATACCGGGGCCTCGGCCGAGGCCCGATGGCAGTGGTCGCCCCGATCACTGCCGTCAACTCGGCGGCCATCCCCGTTGTCTGGGGGCTGGCCTTCGGGGAGCAGTTGTCGCCTCTTCACGTTCTGGGAATCCTGACTGGCCTAGGCGCCATTGTTCTCGTGTCCCGTATCCCCGGTGGTTCCATCGCAGTGCCTAGAGGTCTCGTCCTCGAGTCGATGCTGGCAGGAGCAGGCTTTGCCGCCTTCTTCATCGTGATCGACGCCGCACAGGACCAGACCGCCCCCTGGCCACTGGTCGGTGCACGGATCGCATCAGTTCTCCTGGCACTTGGTCTGTTGGCCCTGCGGGGAGGCCTCCGTCTTCCAACACGGAGAGAGGGGGTATCTGGTCTGATTGTGGCGACGGGCGTGTTCGACATGGCAGCCAACGTGGCGTTCCTACTGGCGGTCAACACGGGCCTGTTGAGCCTCGTGTCGGTTCTGGCGGCCCTCTACCCGGCCACAACCGTGGTTCTGGCCCGTGTGGTTCTCAGCGAGAGGATGAGCCGCTCACAGGTAGTCGGCATGTTCGGTGCCATCGGTTCGGTGGCGTTGATCGCGCTCGGCTGACCTTTTCGGTCAACCCTGACCGTGTGTCCGGTCGAAGATGGCCATGGCTACCGCCTCGGGCAGCCATGGCTGGTCAATGAGATCCTCGAGCGACGCCCGCTCGACAGCCCTGACGCCTCCGAAGGCCGAGGTAAGGCGCTTCTTTCTGCTCGGCCCGAGACCTGGAATGCCGTCTAGCACAGACCCTGTCATTCGCTTTGAGCGAAGTTGACGGTGGTAGGCCACGGCAAACCGGTGGGACTCGTCCCGCAGTCTCTGCAGCAGGTACAGGGCCTCTGAGCCCCTCGGCAGGTCGATCGGCTCATCGCTGCCCGGCCGGTACACCTGCTCGTAGCGCTTTGCCAGGGCTGCGACCGGAATCTGGTCAGTGAGCCCAAGGCTGGCAACGACACGCTCAGCCACTCCAAGTTGGCCGGCGCCACCGTCGACCAACAGGAGATTCGGTGGGTATGCAAATCGTCCCGGTCTCTCTGCCACAGGCAGTTCACGTTCATTGAGATAGGCGGTGAGGCGCCGGGTAATCACCTCCTCCATAGCCGCGTAGTCGTCGTTTCCATCGACGTGCCTGATTCTGAAGCGTCGGTAGTCGGTCTTCTTGGCGATTCCGTCCTCGAAGACGACCATCGAACCCACATAGTCGGTCCCCTGCAGGTGACTCATGTCGTAGCACTCGATGCGCAGGGGTGACTCTGGGAGACCGAGGCCAACCTGCAGCTCGTTCAGGGCCCTGGCCCTCGTGTTGTGGTCGGTGGCCCGCCTGAGCCGGTGCCTGAGGAACTCCTCGTCGGCATTCCTCGTCACGGTCTCGAGGAGCCTCCGCTTGCCTCCCCTCTGGGGTACCCGTATCTCCACCCTGGTGCCGCGCTCGGTCGACAACCATTCCGACAGCAGCAGTGCCTCGGTCGGCAGGTCCGGAACAAGCACGGTGCGGGGCACGCCCCGCGGTGGGTCTGATCTGTAGTGGGCCGACACCACCTCGTCCACCAACTCGGCCGGTGTCAGGTCCTCGACGCGCTCCATGACGAAACCCTTGCGACCCACAACCCGACCGTTTCTGACATAGAAGACCTGGACGGCAGCCTCGAGGTCATCACCGGCAACACCGAAGATGTCAGCCTCGTCGCCCGCCGGGCCAACCATCTCCTGGCGTTCAAGTACCCGCTCGACGCTCGCCAGACGATCCCTCTGTCGCGCCGCAGACTCGAAGTCGAGGACCTCGGCCGATGCCTTCATCTCTGTCCTGAGTCGGGCCACGACCCCATCGGAGTCGCCCTCGAGGAACCTGATCAACTCGCTCACAATCTGGCTGTAGGAATCGCCGTCGATCTCACCGACGCATGGCCCTGAACACTTCTGGATGTGGAACAGGAGACAGGGACGCCCGCTTCTCTCATGGGTCCTGAACTTGGTGTCCGGGCAGGTCCGGAGGGGAAACGTCTTCAACAGAAGTTCCAGCGTGTCGCGGATGGCGCCTGCATGGCCGTAGGGACCGAAGTAGCGGACACCCTTTCGCCGCCGTGCCCTTGTGACCATCGGGCGGGGCCACTCATCATCGACGGTGACGGCCAGAAACGGATAGCTCTTGTCGTCCTTCATGTCGACGTTGAATCGAGGCTTGTGCTCCCTGATCAGGTTGAACTCCAGCATGAGCGCCTCGAGCTCGTTGGCCACCTGGATCCACTCGACATCGGTCGCCTCGTCGAGCATCTGGGCAGTACGCGGAACCAGTCGGTCACGTTTGCCGAAGTAGCTGCCCAGGCGTTGGCGGAGGCTCTTGGCCTTGCCCACGTACAGGACGCGGCCCTCGGCGTCGCGGAACTGATAGGAGCCGGGTGAGTCAGGAATGCTCCCGGCTGGTGGCCTCTTCACCATCACACGAGCGTAGGCCCACCGTGGCCACCGTCTCCTACGGGCACGCGTCGCTCAGTTGGCCAGGAGGGCGCCCAGGTAGCGGCCTGTGTGGCTCTCTGGGACAACAGCTACCGCCTCGGGAGTGCCGGTGGCCACGACGCGTCCGCCGCCGGAACCCCCCTCTGGTCCCAGGTCGATCAACCAGTCGGCGGTCTTTACAACGTCCAGGTTGTGCTCGATAACGATCACCGAGTTGCCCTGGTCGACAAGCCTGCTGAGCACGCCCAGGAGCTTGCGCACGTCCTCGAAGTGGAGTCCCGTGGTCGGCTCGTCAAGGATGTAGACGGTGTGGCCGGTCGGTCGCTTGGCCAGTTCGCTGGCCAGCTTGACCCGTTGGGCCTCCCCGCCAGACAGCGTTGGCGCAGACTGGCCGAGCCTTATGTAGCCCAGACCGACGTCGACAAGGGTCTGCATGTGCCTTGTTATGGATGGCTGCCGGTCAAAGAACTCAAGAGCCTCCTCACATGGCATGTCCAACACGTCGGCGATGTTGTGACCCTTGAAGGTGATGTCGAGGGTGTCGCGGTTGTAGCGACGGCCGCGGCAGACCTCGCACGGCACATAGACATCGGGGAGGAAGTGCATCTCGATTCGGATGGTGCCGTCGCCATTGCATGCATCGCATCGTCCGCCCTTGACGTTGAAGCTGAAGCGGCCGGGCTTGTAACCGCGGACCCGCGCCTCCTCGGTCTGGGCGAAGAGCTTGCGGACGTGGTCGAACACCCCTGTGTAGGTTGCGGCGTTTGACCTGGGCGTACGGCCAATGGGGGTCTGGTCAATGTTGATCACCTTGTCTACGGCGTCAACACCCTCGAGGGCGGTGTGCAGGCCCGGCGGCACCTTCGAACCGTAGACACCTGCCATGAGGGCCTTGTGGAGGATCTCGTTGACAAGGGTGGACTTACCTGAGCCGGAGACGCCCGTTACGGCGACGAAGCAGCCCAGGGGGACCTCGACGTCGATGTCCGCAAGGTTGTTCTCCCGGGCACCCCTGACAACCAGGCTCGAGGCGCTGACCGGCCGGCGCATCTCGGGGAGTGCAATTTGGCGTCGGCCGTCCAGGTACTGGCCAGTGAGCGAGGTCTTGTGGGACAGCAGACCCTTCAGGGCGCCGCTGTGGAGGATGTCGCCACCGTGTTCGCCGGCACCGGGGCCGATGTCGACGATGTGATCAGCCGACCTGATGGTCTCCTCGTCGTGCTCGACAACGATCACCGTGTTTCCCAGATCCCTCAGGCGTAGCAGGGTCTCGATGAGGCGCTGGTTGTCACGCTGGTGAAGGCCGATCGAGGGCTCATCCAACACGTAGAGCACCCCTACGAGGCCACTGCCGATCTGGGATGCCAGACGGATTCGCTGGGCCTCACCACCTGCCAGCGTGGCCGCCGAACGGGACAGCGACAGGTAGTCGAGGCCGACGTCCAGCAGGAAGCCGAGACGCGAGTTGATCTCCTTTTGAATCTGCTCGGCGATCATCGCCTCACGCTCGCTCAGCTTGAGGCCCTGAAGCACCTTGGCTGCCTCTCCGATCGAGAGGGCGCATACGTCACGGATCGAGTGTCCGTCCACGAGAACCGCCAGCGACAGATCGTTGAGGCGTGCACCACCACAGGTCGGACACGGGACCTTTCTCATGTAGCCCTCGATCTGTTCCCGCTGCGTGTCGCTCTCGGCCTCCGTATGGCGTCGACGCAGGTACGGGAGAAGACCCTCAAAGCGTGCGGAATAGACGCGGCTGCGCCCAAACCGGTTGGTGTAGCGAACCTTGACCTTTCCGGTGAGGCCCTTCTCAAGGAGGATCCCGCGGTGTCGTGCTGAGAGGCGCCGCCATGGCTTGTCCATGTCGATCTTCTGATCAGCGGCCACCGCCTCGACGAGCCGCGGGAAGTAGCGGCTGCGACCACTCGACCACGGTGCAATTGCCCCCTCGGAGAGACTCAGGTCCGGGTTGGGAACGACCAGGTCGGGATCAACCTCGAACACGGTTCCCAGGCCCGCGCAGTACTTGCACGCCCCGTAGGGGCTGTTGAACGAGAAGTTCCGTGGCGCCAGTTCCTCAAATGACTTTCCGTCACTTGGGCGGCTGAGGTGCTGGCTGAAGACGATCGTCCGTGGTTCTTCATCCTCGGTGTCCACTCCTGATGGCGAATCCTGGGGGCGGGGCACGATCTGGATCTCCGCTACACCTTCGGCAAGGGCCAGCGCCGTCTCCATCGACTCGGTCAGACGGCGCTCGATGCCATCTCTCAGCACAAGGCGATCAACGACAACCGAGATGCTGTGCTGTTCGTACCTTGCCAGGTCAACCTCGTCTCCGAGTTCGTGGAGTTCCCCGTCGACAATCGCCCGGCTGAATCCCTGGGAGGCGAGATCGGCCAACAGGGTGTCGTAGGTTCCCTTGCGACCCCTCACAACCGGTGCGAGGACCTGAAACCTGGTGCCCTCATCCATCTCAAGGACCCTGTCGACTATCTGCTGGGGTGTCTGCCGCACAAGCCTCTCACCGGTCTCCGGGTCGTGGGGAACCCCGATTCGTGCATACAGGAGGCGCAGGTAGTCGTAGATCTCGGTAATCGTCCCGACCGTCGACCTCGGGTTGCGCGAGGCGCTCTTCTGGTCGATGGAGATGGCTGGCGAGAGCCCCTCGATGAAGTCCACATCGGGCTTGTCCATCTGACCCAGGAACTGCCGTGCATACGAGGAGAGGGATTCGACATAGCGGCGCTGCCCCTCGGCGTAGATGGTGTCGAACGCCAGCGAGGACTTGCCGGACCCTGAGATTCCGGTGAAGACAATCAGTTGATCGCGGGGCAGGTCCAGGTTGACATTGCGCAGGTTGTGTTCCCGCGCTCCCTGCACCACAAGCCGATCAGACACGGCGGCGAGCCTACGCGGACCTGTGGCCGGGTCCTGCGCTCAACCGCTGACCGATCCCTATGACGACTCTGACATGTCGCGGACCTCGCGCTCCAGTTCCCGGATCTCGTCGCGGAGACTGGCTGCGTACTCGAAGCGAAGGTCTCCTGAGGCGTCTGCCATCTCGGCCTCGAGCGACCTGATCAACCTGAGAAGGTCCTCATGTGGCATGTCGGACAGTTCATGTACCTTGCGCCTGTCGCGTCTGCCCCGCCCCTTTGGGGTAGGCGCGGATGCATCCGGCCGAATCAGCGAGAGGATGTCGCTGACCGCCTTTCTGACGGTCTGCGGGTTGATCCCGTGCTCCTCGTTGTAGGCCCTCTGGAGTTCCCGCCGTCGCATCGTCTCGGAGATGGCCCTCTGCATGGAGTTGGTCACCTGGTCGGCATACATAACGACCTGTCCGTCGACGTTTCTCGCAGCGCGGCCGATCGTCTGCACCAGGGAGGTCTCGCTCCTGAGGAACCCCTCCTTGTCGGCGTCGAGGATCGCCACGAGCGATACCTCGGGAAGGTCCAGCCCCTCACGGAGCAGGTTGATTCCCACCAGGACGTCGAACTCGCCGAGGCGAAGGTCTCTCAGAATCTCGATTCGTTGCACCGTGTCGATGTCGGAGTGGAGGTACCGGACACGCACGCCGTTCTCGAGCAGGTAGTCGGTGAGGTCCTCGGCCATCTTCTTGGTGAGGGTCGTGACCAGAACCCTCTGCTCGGCCTCCACCCGTTCGCCGATCATCTCGAGGAGATCGTCGATCTGGCCCCTGGTGGGACGCACCACCACCTCGGGGTCTATGAGGCCTGTGGGCCGCACGATCTGCTCCACGACCGTGCCCGAGTTCTCGCGCTCCCACGGTCCCGGGGTTGCCGACAGGAGAACCACCTGACCCACCCGGTTGATGAACTCCTCAAACTGAAGGGGTCTGTTGTCAGCGGCCGACGGCAGGCGGAAACCGTGCTCGATGAGGGTTTCCTTTCGGCTCCGGTCACCCTGATACTGACCGTGAAGCTGCGGTACGGCCACATGCGACTCGTCGAGGACCACGATGAAATCGTCGGGAAAGTAGTCGAGCAGGGTGTAGGGCTGCTCTCCCGGTGAGCGGCCGTCGATGTGTGCGCTGTAGTTCTCGATTCCGTTGCAGAAGCCCAACTCCCCCATCATCTCGAGGTCGTGTTCGGTTCGCATCCGGAGGCGCTGGGCCTCGAGCAGCTTGTCCTGTTCGCGAAACGCTGTGAGGCTCTCGACCAACTCGGATTCGATGCGCGTGATGGCGCGCGCGATGATCTCCCGGTCTGCCATGTAGTGGGTCGCGGGAAACACGACCAGATCATCCAGCTGGCGCAGGTGATCACCGGTTAGGGGATCCACCTCGGTGATCTGCTCCACCTCGTCACCGAACAGGGATACCCGAATCACGGTCTCCTCGTATGCGGGGTGGATCTCAATTGTGTCCCCCTTGACCCGAAACTTCCCGCGGCCGAGCGTCATGTCGTTCCGTTCGTACTGCATGTCAATCAACTGGCGCAGCACTGCCCGCTGCTCGACAACGGTTCCCCGTTCGAGTACCAGCAGCTTCCCCTCGTAGTGCTCGGGAGACCCGAGCCCGTAGATGCACGACACCGATGCGACGACAATGGTGTCCCGGCGCGTCAGCAGTGCCGCGGTGGCAGAGTGCCGTAGGCGGTCAATCTCATCGTTGACCGAGGAGTCCTTTTCGATAAACGTGTCGCTTGACGGTACGTAGGCTTCAGGCTGGTAGTAGTCGTAGTAGGAGACGAAGTACTCAACCCTGTTGTCCGGGAAGAACGACCGCAACTCGTTGGCCAGCTGGGCCGCAAGTGACTTGTTCGGTGCGATGACGAGAGTCGGCCTCTGGAGTTCCTCGATCGTCCATGCAATCGTGGCGCTCTTGCCGCTACCGGTTATTCCGAGCAGGGTGGTGAAGCGTTCACCGCCACGGATTGCCTCGCTCAACTGTTCGATCGCCGCCGGCTGATCGCCGGCTGGCGAGAAGGGGGCTTCGACCCGGAACCGGTTGACCACGGGCGCATGGTATCCAGCGGCATCCACCCCGCCGGGTCACCTACCTGTCGCCCAGGGATCCGATCCATTCCCAACAGCGGCCCACCTCAGCGGACAGGTCAGCCTCGGTTCCGCCGTTGTTGAGCACGAAGTCGGCCTTTTCGAGGCGTTCTTCTCGTGACGCCTGATTGGCCATTCGGCGTCTGGCGTCGGCCTCATCCAGGCCGCGATCGGCAACCAGCCTCAAGACGGCCTGCTCCGGATCAAGATCGACCACGATCACGCCGTCGAAACCGCCGCGTCCCACCTCTACGAGAAGGGGGATGTCGAATACGAGAATGGTGTCGGTTCCCTCGTAGGCGGAGCGGCGCCTCTCCATCTCGATGGCATGTGCCGGGTGGACGATGGCGTTGAGAAGTTTCAACTCAGCCGGGTCGTCAAACACGATCGACGCCAGTTCCCCGCGATTGAGCGATCCGTCGTCGGCGACGACCCGCTCACCCCATTGGGCGACAATTGCCCCAAAGACCGCTGTCCCGGGCGCCTGCAACTCTCTGACCACAGCGTCGGAGTCAAGGACAACTGCCCCACGGTCAGCGAGCATCATCGCCACGGTGGATTTCCCTGAACCAATCCCGCCGGTCAGGCCGATCTCGATCAATGCCGCCAACCAGGGTCGAGGTCGGTCGCTACTGGACTCAGGCGCCGGTTTCCGCGGCAGCCTCGTCGGCTGCGGCCTCAACTATCTCGGCTGTGTCCTCAGCGACCTCAGCTGCGGGGAGATCCTCGATGGCATCCACGGCATCGGCGATGGCCTCAACCTCGGCAACGGCGGTCTCAACCTCGGAATCGTCGGTATCGGTGCCGGTCGCCCCGTCATCAGCGGCGGCCTCATCCTTGGTGTCACCCTCGGCACCCGCTGCCTCGGCTCCATAGAGCTCGCTCCAGGCCTCCTGGCCCTCTGAGTCGTCGCCGCCGATGTAGTTGCCCTCATCGTCGTAGGCATGCTCGCCGAAGTGCTCCTGGTACTCCGCGGCGACAGTGCCGCCCTCGGCTGCCTGCTTGATGGAGAGGCTGATACGCCTCCGCTGAAGATCAAGGTCGATGATCTTCACCCACAACTCCTCAGCTGGGGTCACAACCTGCTCTGGCAGCTCGACATGGTGGGCTGACATCTCCGAAATGTGGACGAGGCCCTCGATTCCCTCGCCAACCTGGACGAAGGCTCCGAATGGAACAAGCTTGGTGACCCGGCCGTAGACGAGCTCGCCGACCTGGTGTGCCGTGGCGAACTCCTGCCACGGATCCTGCTGGGTTGCCTTGAGCGAAAGGCTTATCCGCTCACGGCTCATGTCGATCTCCAGCACCTGCACATCGATCTCGTCGCCGACGGTCACGATCGAACCGGGATGGTCGACATGCTTCCATGAGAGTTCTGAGACGTGGATCAGGCCATCCATGCCGCCAAGGTCCACGAAGGCGCCGAAGTTGACGACGCTTGACACGACACCCTTTCGGACCTCGCCGGGTCGTAGGTCGTGGAGGAATTCCTCGCGCTGTTCCTTCTGGTTCTCCTCGAGCCATGCCCGGCGGGACAGAACCACGTTGTTGCGGTTCTTGTCCAGTTCGATGATCTTGGCCTCGACGTTCGTGCCGATGTAGGGCTGGAGGTCACGTACCCGTCGCAACTCGACCAGGGACGCCGGAAGAAACCCGCGAAGCCCGATGTCAACGATGAGACCGCCCTTTACCACCTCGATCACAGACCCGGTGACCACGCCGTCGGCTTCCTTGACCTCTTCGATCTTGCTCCAGGCCCGTTCGTACTGGGCGCGCTTCTTGGAGAGAACCAGGCGCCCCTCCTTGTCCTCGCGTTGGAGGACCACGGCCTCGATTCGCTCGCCCAGCGACACCACCTCGGTCGGGTTGACTCCGTTCCGAATGGAGAGTTCGCGTGGCGGGATCACGCCCTCGGACTTGTATCCGATGTCGATGAGGACTTCGTCCTTGTCGACCCTTACAACGGTTCCCTCGACGAGTTGGCCGTTCTCGAGGTCCAGCATCGTGGCCAGATAGGCCTCTTCGAGGCTGAGGGTGCCGAGGTCGTTCTCCACGATCTGGCGTGGGGTGTACTCCCCGCTCTCGTCAAAGGTCCCCATGGGGGGGGAGGCGGGCGGGGTCAGGGTCTGCTCGGACACGTGTTCTTCTCGTCGGATAGGGAAATAGGCGGACAGTGGGCGCCGACGTTGGACACGTCGAACCGGGAAAGCCTATCGCTGGACACTCCGAACCCCCTCAGGGACGGCATCTCACGCCTTTGCGTCCGCCCAGGTGTCTCCGGTCGCCAGGTTCACGTCGAGGTCCACCCGTAGATCGAAGGCTCCGGCCATTGTCTGGGTGACCAACTCGGTCACCTCATCGAGTTCATCTTCGGGGACCTCGAGGATGACCTCGTCGTGAACCTGGAGGATCAGCCGACTGGCGAGACATCGCTCCTCGAGCAGACGGTCGATCCTCACAAGCGCGACCTTGAAGATGTCGGCTGCCAGTCCCTGGATTCCGGCGTTCATGGCCTGGCGTTCGCCTGCCTGCCGCACGTTGAAGATGGGTGAGGCGAGCTCGGGTATACGCCTCCTCCGCCCGAACAGGGTCTCGGTGTAGCCCTTCCGGCGGGCTTCATCGACTGTGGCGTCCATGTATGAGCGGACGGCCGGAAAAGCGCTGAAGTAGGAGTCGAGGATGCCTGCAGCCTCATCGTTGGGGACACCCAGGCGCTGAGCCAGCCCATAGGCCTCCATTCCGTATGCCAGGCCGTATGCAACCATCTTGGCCCTGTTTCGGAGTTCGGTCGTGACCTCGTCGGGAGGCACACCCCAGGTACTGGATGCCACGGCGGTGTGGACGTCGTCGCCGGCCTCGAACGCCGCTATCAGACCGGGGTCGTTCGCCAGGTGCGCTATGCAGCGCAGTTCAATCTGGTTGTAGTCGGCTACCAGAAGGGTGGTTCCTGCCGCAGGCACGAATGCACGCCGAAACGCCCTCCCCATCTCGCTTCTGACGGGGATGTTGTGCAGGTTCGGAGCGTCGGAGCTGAGGCGACCGGTTCGGGTAACCGTCTGGTTGAAGGTCGCACGGATTCTCTCGCCCTCACCCACCTCGGCCAACAGCCCCTCGCCGTACGTCGAGCGGAGCTTCTCGACCTCGCGATACGACAGCAGGAGTTCGACGATGACGTGCTCCCCTCTCAACTTCTCGAGGGTCGCCGCATTGGTGGAGTAGCCGGTCTTGGTCTTCCTGCCGGGAGCGAGACCTAGTTTCTCGAACAGGATCACGCGAAGCTGCTTTGTGGAGTTGACGTTGAACGCCTCGCCTGCCACCTCCTGGATCTCGTTGCGGAGCCTGTCGCACTCGGTTGTCAGGTCATCTCGGAGACGGGTCAACTCCTTGACATCGACTCCTACCCCGGCCTCCTCCATCTTGGCGAGTACCCGAACGAGCGGCACCTCGACGTCGTCGTTGAGTTGCCTCATTCCCTGTTCGTCGAGGGCCTCGAACATGGGCACGGAAAGACATCCGATGGCTGCTGCCCGATGGGCAGCCTCGCTGGCTGGATCCCTGGTGTCGCCATCGAGATCCAGTTGGCCGCTCGGTGCGCCCGTGTCGGGGAGGAGCATTCGCAGGTGCTTTTCCACGAGGAGATCGAGTTCATAGCTGTTGTCGGTCGGATCAAGCAGATAGGCGGCCAGTGCCGTGTCCAATACCAGGTTCGCGGTGTCGACACCTATGGCCCGTAGTGACCGCACCAGGGCCTTGCTGTCGTGTGCCAGTACGCCCGGCCCCGTGACCCCGAGGAGCGCCTCAAGCGCTGAGCGAACATCTGGCGACTCCAGAAGTTCCATGGGTACCCACAGGGCAGATCCGGTACCAGCTGCGCACAGGGCGACACCTCCTCCGATGCCCTCGGCCGGGTCGGAGACGGCTGCGACGGCTACTGGTTGCCCCCCCGCTACAAGTGAGTCGATTGCCTCGATCGCTGAATCGGAATCTGACGGCTGGTCGACCTCGGCTGAAAGAACTTCACCGTCAGGTTCACCGGGAGAACCCGAGTCACCGCCGAAGTCAACTCCCAGAAGGGGGGCCAGCCTCGTCCGGGCCGTCTGCAACTCAAGCCGGTCAAACATCTCGGATGCCCGTTCAATGTCGACGGGCCCCAGCATCAGATCGTCAACGGTCAGATCGAGGGGCACATTCCTGACCAGCTCCATCAACTCCTCGTTCTGACGAGCCAGATGCTCGTTGTCGTGGAGGTTCTGACTCAGTTTGGGCGTCTGGTCGTCGGCAGCTCCAAAGACTCCGTCAAGACCGCCGTGCTCGTTTATCAGACGTGCTGCGGTCTTCTCACCGACCCCGGGAACACCTGGAAGGTTGTCGGACTTGTCTCCACGCAGGGCCGCATAGGCGACATACACGTTGGGAAGAACCCCGGTCCGATCAACGATCCCCTGCTCGTCGTAGAGCGCGTAGTCGGACACGCCACGCTTGTTGTAGAGAACCCTGACGTGTGGGTCCTCGACCAACTGGAAGCTGTCACGGTCCCCGGTGACGATCGTTACATCCCGGCCGCCGTCACGCGCAACGGTCGCCAGGGTCGCCAGAACGTCGTCGGCCTCGAACCCCTCGGCGTCGACGGCGACCATTCCGAGCGCCTCAACCAGGTCTCTTACCAGCGCCAGTTGTTCGTAGAGGGTGTCGTCCTGCTTCTCCCGGTTCGCCTTGTAGCTGGGCAGGCGTTCATGGCGGAAGGTCGGCCCGGGCCTGTCGAAGGCAACAGCGACCCCCTCGGGCTCGTGGTCCCGTAGCAGGGTTGCCAGCATCGAGGTAAACCCGACAACCGCGTTCGTCATCTGGCCCGATGCGGTGATCAGATCCGGCGGCAGGGCGAAGAACGCCCGATAGGTGAGGGAGTTGCCATCGAGCAGCATCAGGCCGGGCATCAGCCGACCCTATCCCCGCCGTCGATACACAATCGGCACACGTTGGGTGTCGGCCTCTCAGGGTCTGAGGTCGTCCTCCAGGATCCTGCGTGCCACGTCGGCCATCGTCGCCCGTCCTGACATCGCTGCCTTCTGGATGAACCGGAATGCCTCGGCCTCCTTCAGACCGACCTCGTCTGTCAGAATCCCCTTGGCCCGGTCGATCAGCTTGCGTGCCTCGAGACGATCGGCCAGGGTCACCGCCTGATCGGTGAGAGCACGCATCTCACGGTGTCGTACCCGGGCGACCTCGACTGCAGGTACCAGGTCGCTTCGCTGGAACGGCTTCACCAGGTAGGCGAGCGCCCCTGCCTCGATGGCCCGATCGATCAGGTCCCTCTGACTGAAGGCTGTCAGGATTACCACGGCTGCATCATGGGATGCGGCGATGCGGCGGGCGGTTTCGATCCCATCGAGACCCGGCATCTTTATGTCGAGGATCACAACGTCTGGCTGGTGCTCTGCAACCAGTTCGATTGCGTGATCGCCGCGCGCTGTGTCACCGACCACGTCGTAGCCCTCCTCGATGAGGGTCTCCTTCAGGTCCAGCCTGATTATCGCCTCATCTTCGGCGATGACGACCTTCACCCTGTCCGCCACCTCAGCGACCCTCCGTCAACTTGTCGAGCAGGTCGTCCTGACTGGACTCCAGGCGTTCTATCTCGACCAGAATGTCGGCTCTGTGTCGTTCCATTGCCCTGGCGTGACGATCGGCTCCCCTGTGTTCCCGGTCTGCAAGGGCGGTCTCGGACACGAGTGCACGGACGCGGGCCTCGTCGGCCTCCTCGCTGAAATGGGCCATCTGCTCATCGGCCACTGCCAGATCTGAGCGCAGACGTAGCAGGCGTTCAGCGATCTCGGAGAGCCGCCTCTCGATAACCGGTCGTGCCATCTGTACACCTGGGGCCTCGGCCCGATCAGCCCTTCTGTTCACCTGGTTGTGCCCGGGGCGGGACTTGAACCCGCACGACCTTTCGGCCAGAGGATTTTGAATCCTCCGCGTCTGCCAATTCCGCCACCCGGGCCCGACACGAAAGTCTACCGGTAGCCCCTGTGGCCCCTGCATGCGCCGGATCTCCAGCCGTAACTGCTACTCCGTGCTTCCGATACGCCGCGGAACGCGCCACACTGTGGTGGTGCAACCCCAGGAGAGAGCCCACCCATGATCGCGTTCACGTACTCCGGTCAGGGGTCCCAGAAGCCGGCCATGGGTGCTGCCTGGTCGAGCCATCCCTCCTGGGAACTGGTTCAGGAGGCCTCCGATGCAACTGGTCGCGATCTGGCCCAACTGCTCCTCGACGCCGACGCCGACGAACTCAGAGACACACAGAACGCCCAGATAGCAACCTTCCTGATCAGCATGGTCATCCTGGATGCCGTCGAACGTGTGGGCGTCGACGCAGCGGGCCACGCCGGCCACAGCCTCGGTGAGTACACCGCTCTCACCGCCTCGGGAGCCCTCGACTTCGGCGATGCGGTCTCCCTTGTCTGCGAACGGGGCGCTGCCATGAAGGTGGCAGCCTCTGAGCAGGTCGGAACAATGGCCGCCGTACTCGGCCTCGACGACGAGGCCGTTGAAGAGGCCTGTGATTCGGTGACCGACGACGTCTGGGTCGCCAACTACAACGCACCGGGCCAGGTCGTCCTGGCCGGCTCTCCTGCCGGTGTGGCTGCCGCCGGTGATGCAGCTCGTGCCCTCGGCGCCCGCAAGGTCGCTCCTCTGGAGGTATCGGGTGCGTTCCACACCCCGTTCATGGCTCCGGCACGCGAAAGGCTCAGCGATGCGATCACTGCAGCTGACCTCCGCAGACCCGAAGGTCTGGTGGTAGCCAACGTGGATTCCACCGGCCACGAGAATCCCGAGACCTGGCGGGCGCTGATGACCGCCCAACTCTGTAGTCCGGTCAGGTGGCGCCAGACACTCCTGACATTCGCCGAGGCGGGGTTTTCGACGTTTGTGGAGTTGGGTCCCGGCAATGTCCTGACCGGCCTCGTCAAGCGAACCCTCCCCGATGCGACCCGCCTCGCCGTCAATACACCAGAGCACCTCGACCGCCTCCTCGACACCCTCGCTGCTCCACCTGCTGACACGGCCGACCGCGTTGACAGCCACGAGGGCGAGCATCTGTTCGCAACTGATCGGATGGTTGTCAGCCCCGGAGCAGGGATCTTCACCCCCCTCTCGACGCTTGAGGTCGGGTCAGAGATCGGAGCCGGAACCCTCCTCGGCCATATAGGCGAGGCAGAGGTTCGATCCTCGTTCTCGGGTGAGTTGATGGCATGGCTGGCCGTCGATACCGAGCGTGTCACCTCCAGCCAACCGATCGCCTGGTTGCGGCCCGAATGATGCGTTCAGAGGTCACCTCAAACCAGCACAGGAGGCTGAGATGAGCAGGGTTGTTCTTGTAACCGGCGGCAACCGAGGCATCGGGCTGGCATGTGCAACTGCCTTCGCCGCACAGGGCGACAAGGTCGCTGTGACATGTCGTGGCGAGCCTCCTGCTGAGGTGCTCACTGCCGGGCTGTTGGCTGTGCCCTGTGACATAACCGACCCCGACCAGGTTGATGCTGCCTTCATGCACGTCGAGGCGGAGCTTGGCCCTGTCGAGGTTCTGGTAGCCAACGCCGGCATCACCCGAGACGGCCTCGTTCTCCGAATGAGCGATGATGACTTCACCGATGTCATCGACACCAACCTGACCGGTTCCTTCCGGGTGGCTCGACGAGCGGTGAAGGGAATGATGCGTGCCCGCTGGGGTCGGATCATCCTCGTCTCATCGATCGCCGGCCGGGTCGGACAGACGGGTCAGGCCAACTACTCGGCATCCAAGGCCGGACTGGTTGGACTCGGCCGCTCGCTGGCAAAGGAGTTCTCCAGCCGCGGCATCACGGTGAACATCGTCGCACCGGGGCCGATTCTCACAGACATGCTGGCCGCCCTGCCAGAGGAGCAGCAGGCCTCCTATGCCGAGGCCGTGCCTCTGGGACGCCTCGGCCAGCCCGGCGAGGTCGCCGAGGTGGTCCGCTTTCTGGCCTCTGACGGAGCCGCCTACGTCACCGGAGCCGTGGTCCCAGTTGACGGTGGACTCTTCATGGGATGAGTGTCGAAACCGTTTCCTGTATGCCAACAATCGGTCGTCTCTCAGTCCCTTCGCCTCTAGGGTGGGGCGGTCCCCATCAGTGATCAGAAACGGAGCCCGGTGTGAGTGACGAGAACTTTGAACGATTCAAGAAGTGTGCAGTCGATGTGCTCTCAGTCGAAGAAGGTCAGATAACCCCTGAGGCCAGCTTCGCTGACGATCTGGATGCCGACAGCCTCGACCTTGTCGAGTTGGTAATGGCCCTCGAGGAGGAGTTCGACGTAACGGTCGAGGAAGAGGAGTTGGAGGACATCACCACAATTGGTGGAGCCTTCACGCTCATTACCGGCAAGCTCTGATGCCCGTTCGTCGGGTCGCCGTTACCGGCCTGGGCGTCCTGGCCTCCTGTGGTATCGGCACCGAAGCATTCTGGAACGGTCTCTGCGGGCCCGCCCCGGTAGGTGAGCGGCGCGTTCTCGACTTCGACCCGACACCCCACTTCGACAACCCGAAAGAGGTGCGGCGAGCCGATCGGTGCACCCAGTTTGCCATTGCCGCCAGCGACATGGCGCTCTCCCATGCCGGCAACCTGATCGCTGACCCACTACGCCGAGGGGTCCTGATCGGCACCGGAATCGGTGGAATCGAGACCCTGGAAGCCCAGATAAAGGTCATGGTCGAAAAGGGTGAGCGCAGGGTGTCCCCGTTCCTTGTACCGATGATGATGCCAAACGCAGCCCCAGCGGCGGTCTCGATGCGTCACTGCTTTCAGGGGCCTGCTGAAAACACCTGTACCGCATGTGCAGCGGGCACCCACGCCATAGCCAACGCCGCACGCATGATCGCCTACGACCGCTGCGACGTTGTACTTGCCGGTGGCAGCGAGGCCCCCTTCGTGCGGACCGCCATTGCCGGCTTCACCAACATGACCGCACTGTCCTCTTCTGGGGTGTCGCGTCCGTTCGATGCCGACCGGGATGGCTTCGTAATGGGCGAGGGTGCGGGCGTTCTCGTCCTCGAGGAGTGGAACATGGCAGTCCAGAGGGGGGCCACCATCCTCGCCGAGGTGCTGGGTGGGGCGAGCACTGCCGATGCACATCACATAACAGCGCCTTCACCGGGCGGGGTGGGAGCCATCGCCTGCATGGAGCTCGCGCTTGAGGAAGCCGGCATCTCACCCGAGGCGGTAACCCACATCAACGCCCACGGAACCTCCACCCCTCTCAACGACATGGCCGAGGCCGAGGCCGTCAACAAGCTGTTCGGATCTTCGGGCCCTCTCATGACCTCCACCAAGGGGATAACGGGTCATGCACTGGGTGCCGCCGGAGCGCTCGAGGCCGTTGCGGTTGTTCTTGCAATGCAGAAGGGCCTTGTGCCGCCAACCGCGGGCTTTGCCACGCCTGACCCTGAGATGCCAGAGATCAACCTTGTGACCGGTGAACCGGCCGCGTGGTCTCCGGGGCCTGCCCTCTCAAACTCCTTCGGCTTCGGTGGCCACAACGGAAGCCTGGTGCTGGGCCCGGCCTGACCTTCGGTGCGCGCCGAGGCGCTTCCGACCGTGTATCAGGCCGAGGCAAAGACGAACAACAGGTCGCATTCGCATGCGATCTCGCCGGACACCGATGCCGTGCCGCTACCACGGCCGGCCAACCTGGACTGCCTACCGAGTTCGACCTCGAGGTCAAGGCGGTCGCCGGGCAGCACCTGTCTGCGGAACCGGACCTTCTCGATTCCACCGAAGAGGGCAAGCCTCCCGGCGAACTCCGGTGCGCTCAGGAGGGCATAGGCCCCCAACTGGGCTATCGATTCGCACATCAGAACGCCGGGCAGGGTGGGCCGACCCGGAAAGTGGCCGGCAAAGAACGGTTCATCCCCGGTCAGGTTCCAGAAACCGGATGCCCCTACACCGGGCTCAACGGCCTCGACACCGGTAAGGAACAGGAAGGGGTCCCTGTGGGGTATCACCTCACAGGGTGATGGCAGACCCTCAGCGGTCATCTGTCGGCACCGTGAAATAGTTCAGGTGGCGATTCCTCGGGATGGCAACGCGTGCCATCCCGAGGGTCCACCGGATCCGGGTTACCAGGAAGAGGCTGGTGCCTCTGGTGCAGCCGGGGCGCCACCACTCTTGGCGGCGGCCTTCAACTTGGAGCCAACCGAAACCTTGCAGGCCTTCGTGGCGGGCACATGGAGCGCCTCGCCAGTCTGCGGGTTGCGGCCCATACGGGCATTGCGTGTTACCTGCTCGAAGGAGAGCCAACCCGTAATAGAGAGCTTCTCCTCTCCGGCAGCCACAACATCGGCGACGACATCCAGGAAGGCGTCGAGGCAGTCACCGGCGTCCTTGTTGGACATCCCGGCCTTTCCTGCCATTGCAGCGATCAAATCGCTCTTGTTCATCGACCATCTCCTCTTTTGGCTATTGGATGGGCGAACCCACTCCTTGGTCAAATGACACGCTTCACGGTTTTGGCCCCCATGTCAAGCATTTACGCCTTTCGGAGTCACTGCATGGCCTGAGATTCCGGGCCTCTCGTCCTACTCGCCGAGGGTTCCGCAAATCACAAGGGCCTCTCCAAGCCTCGAGATCCGATCGATTTCCGTTGCCGAACGGCCTGTTGCTGTTCAGAACTCGGCGTCGAGGGCTTCTCTGAACCCTGCAACCAGTGCTGCAACCCCGTCCGGACCTGCGCCATCGAGCATCCGCTGGACAACCGCAGACCCGACAACCACCCCATCGCCGTGTCCGCTCACCTCCACGGCCTGTTCGGGGGTTCCAACCCCCACGCCGACCAGCACGGGTCGGTCGGTGACCTCCTTGAGACGTTCAGCGATGGTGCAGGCACTTGAGGCCAGCTCAGTTCGAACCCCTGTCACCCCGAGCAGTCCCACTCCGTACACAAAGCCCCGCGAACGCTCACAGATGAGCGGCAACCGCTCATCGGGGGTGGTGGGCGCCGCCAACAGGATGGTCTCGACCCCGCAGGCATCGGCTGCCTCGGCCCATGGGCCGGTTTCCTCAAGTGGCAGATCGGGAAGAATGCAGCCCGACACTCCAGAATCAGCCAGCGCCGCAGCGAACCTCTCGAGGCCCATCCGGAAGGCGATGTTGTAGTAGGTCATTACCACGAGTGGCAGGCCGACGTCGAGACCCCTCAGGGAGCCGAGGATGCCAGGCGGTGTGGCTCCGGCACCAAGAGCCCGGTCATTGGCATCCTGGATGGTAGGTCCGTCCATCACCGGGTCTGAGAACGGTATTCCGACCTCGATCACGTCGGCTCCGGCAGATGCAACTTCCTGGATGGTGGATGTCCAGTCCTCACCCAGGCCGCCGGTGATATAGGGCACCAGGCATCTTCCGCCGCCGTCGAGGCGTGCGCGTAGTGCCGTCTCAACTGGCCCGAGGCCGGTCATGAGAGGATCTCCATCATCTGGCCGACGTCCTTGTCTCCGCGGCCGGAGAGGTTCAACAACACAGTTCGGCCCGCCAGGGCTTCCCTCTCTCGGGACACCCACGCCAGGGCGTGAGCCGGCTCAAGGGCGGGAATGATGCCCTCGGTTCTGCTCAGCAGTTGAAAGGCCTCGACCACCTCGTCGTCGGTGACCGATTCGTAGCGCGCTCTACCGGTTGCGGCCAGATGGCTGTGTTCGGGGCCGACGCCGGGATAGTCGAGGCCGGCGCTGATGGATTCAGCCTCGAGGACCTGGCCGAACTCGTCTTGCATGAGGTAGGAGGCTGAACCATGGACAACCCCGGGCACACCTCGTCCGACTGCTGCTCCACCGGCGGGTTCAACTCCGACCAACTCGGCATCCGTGTCGACGAATCCCGAGAAGATTCCCATTGCGTTGGAACCACCACCGACGCTGGCGCAGACGATGTCGGGAACCCCGCCGAGAAGTTCCTGGCACTGAAGGCGGGCCTCGTTGCCGATGACCTCCTGGAAGGTCCTGACCATGAACGGGTACGGGTGTGGTCCCATCACGGAGCCGAGGCAGTAGTAGGAGGTTTCGACGGTCGCCACCCAGTCTCTCATGGCCTCGTTGATCGCATCCTTGAGGGTTCGACTACCTGACATTGCAGTACGAACTTCGGCACCCAGAAGACGCATCCGGAACACGTTCAGTTCCTGGCGGCGGACGTCAACCTCACCCATGTAGACACAGCACTCCATGCCAAGCAGAGCAGCTGCGGTGGCGGTTGCGACCCCGTGCTGGCCTGCACCGGTCTCAGCCAGAAGGCGTTTTCTGCCCATACGCCTGGCAAGCAGGGCCTGTCCCAGGACGTTGTTGATCTTGTGGGAACCGGTGTGGTTGAGGTCCTCACGCTTCAGGAGAAGCCTCAGACCGAGCTCTTCAGACAGCGTGGGGCACTCGGTAACGGGTGATGGGCGCCCGGCATAGTCAGCCAGCAGGCCGTCCAGTTCGGCGCGGAAGGCAGGATCGCCCCACGCCTCGGTGAATGCCTCCTCAAGTGCCTGACAGGCCGGCACAAGGGTCTCCGGCACAAAGCGGCCACCGAACTCTCCGAAACGACCTTCTGGCGTCGGATCTGAAAGCCCCATTACTCAACCTCCCAGTCGAACGGCCGGTGCCTCGAACCCTCATGGGGTGCAGCCGGCGGCGTGGCGGACTGTGCCGCCTCTATGAACGTTCGGAGCAGTCGGGGGTCCTTACGGCCCGGCCTGCTTTCCACCCCGCTGGACACATCGACACCGTAGGGCCCGACGCGCTCGATCGCCGAGGCCACGTTTCCGGGGTCAAGGCCGCCGGCGAGGAGCATCTGTCGGCGACCCGGGCCGGCCTCGGCCAGAGACCAGTCAAATACTTCGCCGGAACCCGGGATGGGTGAGTCCAGGAGAAGGAGATCCACGCCGAAGTCGTCAAAGCGCCTGAGATCCGAAGACCCGGCGGCAAGGGCCCTGATCGTCACCGGAACCCTTTCGGCGATCCACCTGCAGTCCTCAGGCGATTCGTGGCCGTGAAGTTGGGCGGCACGGAGACCTTCGCTGTTGACGATCTCGACAACACGTTTGGGGGCTTCGTCCCGGAACACACCAACGGTCATGATGTCGGCGGGCAGGCGTCGCGCAATATCTCCCGCTATCGACGGTGCAACCTGCCGGGTGGAGGGGGCGAACACAAAACCCACGGCATCGGCTCCGAGGGCTGTTGCGAGCAGCGCGTCCTCTTCGCGGGTGATACCGCAGATCTTGATGAACATCGCTGCGACGCTACCCGGCTGTGCCGTCTGCGGATCCCGCGGCTACCAGAGCAGCCACCGCTGCCTCCGGGTCTCCGGAGGTTACGAGCGACTCCCCCACCAGGACAGCCCGGAAGCCGGCTCTGTGAAGCGCTTTGGCATCATCTGGGCCCTGGACGCCGGACTCGGCCACGCTCACCACACCTTCAGGAATCACCGCTGCCACTCGGCGCGCGCGGTCAGGATCAACATTGAAGGTGGTCAGGTCACGCTGGTTGACACCCACAAGCACCGCACCGACGTTCAGAACGCGTTCCAATTCGGCCTCGTCGTGAACCTCGACGAGGGCGTCCATGCCGAGTTCGGTGGTGAGGGAATGAAAGTCGGACAGTTCAGCGTCGTCGAGGGCAGCCGCAATGAGCAAAACAGCGTCGGCACCCATCAGCCTGGCGTCACATACATCGCGCAGGTCGACCGTGAAGTCCTTGCGTAGAACCGGAACAGTTACGGCTTCTCGGGCGATGCGCAGGTCTTCGGGGGACCCGCCGAAGTGTTCCCTGTCGGTGAGAACAGAGAGACAAGCAGCCCCGCCGGCCACGTAGGCGGATGCGGTTTCGGCCGGATCCAGATCTGCTGCCAGGTCGCCTCTTGAGGGCGACTTTCGCTTGATCTCTGCGATCACGGCAACGAGGTCCTCCCGGACCGAACACAGCGACGCTGCAAAGCCCCTGACAGGCTCGGAGTCACCTGCATCGCCGATCAGGACATCAAGCGAGCGGTCATCTGCGTCGGCAGCGGCACGGTGGTATTCCAGAATTTGATCAAGATAGGTGACCACGGACCGGAGGCTAACCATCACCCCGTGCGAGATGTCGGCCATTTGGTTGCTCAACTGCCGTCCCTAATCGTTCCATCACATCCTTAGGGCATCATCAACACCTGTACCACGCCATCGGGCGTGCCAGCATGGAGGGGTCATGTCAGAGCAGGCGGTGATCGTGGTCGTTGAGGATGACCCGAATATCGCCGACCTCGTTGACCTCTACCTGCGTCGCGACGACCACCGGGTCTA
>Ga0209774_1000407_pt1 | contig 36771 bp, 37 predicted proteins | sample SaaInlV_150m_DNA_2_FD_184648 | JGI IMG/M metagenome (GOLD analysis project Ga0209774, IMG submission 184648) | Marine microbial communities from expanding oxygen minimum zones in the Saanich Inlet - SI037_S2LV_150m_DNA (SPAdes) (version 2) | ecosystem: Environmental > Aquatic > Marine >... | reverse complement strand
ACGAACCCTTTGATATTGCCCTTAGACGTTTCCGTCGTTCATGCGACAGAGCCGGTGTTATTACCGATGTTCGCAAGAAAGAATTTTACGAAAAACGCACATGGGTTAACAAGCGCATGAAAGCAGCAGCGGTTAAGCGTACTCATAAAGAGATGGCTAAAAATCGAGTTCATCGCAAGCGCATGTACTAGACATTCAAATAAAAATGCGGTTTATAATTAAACCGCATTTTTTTTATCAACTTTTATCTAAACACTAAAACTATGTCAGATCTTAAAGCACGCATTATTGATGATATGAAATCCGCCATGAAGGCAAAAGACAAGGAAGGCTTAAAGGCTGTTCGCATGATCTTGGGCGCCATCAAGCAAAAAGAAGTCGATGATCGTATCGAGTTGAGTGATACACAAATATTGGTTGTTATTCAAAAAATGGTCAAACAACGTAAAGATTCAATTTCACAGTTCAAAGACGCAGGTCGTACTGACTTAGTCGATGTTGAAGAAGCCGAACTCGTCATCCTTAATAACTACATGCCAGCCCAACTCTCAGAGGCTGAAATCACCGCGGCTGTCGACAAAGCCATTGCTGATTCTGGCGCATCATCGATGCAAGACATGGGTAAGCTTATGGGTTTGTTAAAAGGTCAATTAGACGGCAAAGCTGACATGGGCGTGGTTTCGGGTGTTATTCGATCAAAACTGTCTTAAATTTATACTAAATTTCTTCTTTTATAGTTAAAAATTTAGCAAATTTTGCTAATAAACCTCTTGTAATGCACAAAATTTTAATAAATTAACTAAAAATTAGCAATATTTGGCTATTTTTAGCCTATTTTTTACAGTTTTATTTAAAAAATCGCTATTTTTTATCATTTTTATGTGGTTATTAGGGTTGTTTTTACTAAAAACAGTGATTATTTGTGTTTTCATTGAAAGACAGTCATTCGTAAAATTCCCTAATTTTTTTCTTTTATAATTAGATTTTGATTTAAGGAAAAATTATGAGAAAAATTCTAGTAGCATTGATATTGCTGAGTAATATTGTATTTGCACAAGTGATTCCTGATTACGCCAAAGAAGCGCGCTGGGCAAGCTTTATTGAAGACGGCTTAATGGATGGCGATGTGGTTTTGTTAAAGGCTAATGACCATGAATTTTTAGCTATTTATACTGAGTCTGAATCCGACACCAAAAAAACCGCAGTTGTTGTTCACGGCTTGGGTGTGCATCCTGATTGGCCTCAAGTCATTCAGCCACTTCGGGTGGCGCTTACTGAGAGGGGCTTTAATACCTTATCAATCCAAATGCCAGTGTTAGAAAATGGCGTGGGATTTGAGCGTTATCTACCTTTGTTTACAGATGCAGATAATCGAATTAATTCAGCGGTGAATTACCTAGCAGCGCAAGACCTAGAGGCTAATGTGTTGATTGCGCATAGTTTGGGTAGTGAGATGTCAGCGCATTATTTAGCGAATAATAAAAATCCATTTAAGCGTTTCGTGGGTATTGGCATGCCAGGGCCGTCCGCGCCATATTTATCGAATATTAATATTCCTGTATTGGATCTATATGGTGATGAGGATATTCCATCGGTGATGCAAGGTGTCCAAGAAAAACAGAGAGCCTCAAAACACAATACAAACTACAGGCAAATAATGGCGAATGCTGATCATTTTTTTAATGATAAAGACGATCTATTAATTGACGAGGTTAGTGCTTGGCTGAAATAGCGCCATTATTACTACTGGGTATATTTTCAGGTTTTATTGCTGGGCTTTTAGGGGTTGGTGGCGGGCTGATCATGGTGCCAGCATTATTGTATTTATTAGCGGGTAGCGTTGATCAATCAGCTCTAATGCATACTGCCGTCGGCACAGCGTTAGCGGCGATTGTGTTTACTTCAATTTCAAGCGTTAGAGCGCATCATACACATGGCGCTATTTATTGGCAGTACGTTAGAAGGTTGACCCCTATGATTCTACTCGGTGCCTTTAGCGGGGCAATGCTGACAAAAGCAATGAGTTTTGACTTTATGCGCTTGTTTTTTGCCTTGTTTGAATTTGGCGTGGCCATTGTTATGTATTTTGGTATTAGTAGCGCCAGCCATGTTGATCATTTGAAAAAATGGATATGGCATTTAACTGGCTATATTATTGGCTTTATTTCGGCCATTGTGGGCATTGGCGGCGGCACCATGACCACGCCATTTTTAACTTATAACAATGTAGGCATTAAAAATGCCATTGCCACCTCAGCAGCGGTAGGCATGCCGATCGCTATTGCAGGTGCACTGGGTTTTGTTGTGGCGGGCTGGAATGTGGAATCTGCCAGTGGCGGGCTAGGTTTTATTCATACTCAAGCGTTGATGAGTATTGTGGTGATGAGCGTGTTGTTTGCACCAATCGGCGCTAGAGTTGCACACAATGTGGATGGTAAAAAACTCAAAAAATTCTTTGCGATATTCTTGGCTTTTTTAGGCTTAAGCGTTATTGCTTTTTAATGTAACGGGCAAAGGTCTATTACATATGACTAGCCTTGCCAAGGTGGTGCAAGATCGTGATCCACATCTAAATGGTCGAGTATTCTAGCCACGACAAAATTGACTAAGTCGTCAATGGTTTTTGGATTTTGATAGAAGGCCGGATTGGCATCCATGATTACCACACCTAGTCGAGAAAGTTTGAGCATATTCTCTAGATGAATGGCTGAATACGGGGTTTCTCTAGGTACTAAGATGAGTTTTTTCTGCTCTTTAATTACCACATCTGCAGCACGGTGCATAAGGTTGTCAGCTGAGCCGTGGGCAATGGCTGAAAGTGTACTCATGGTGCAAGGGCATACGACCATCGCGCGTGGTGGATTAGAGCCAGAGGCAACTGGTGCGGTCCATTGATTTTTTGAAAATACTTCAATTTGGCCGTCTTTAGCCCCTAGATATTGAGTGAGATTTTTTTCAATGGCTTTGGTGTCACTGCCTAAGTTAAGATCGGTCTCCATAGTGATTACGGTATTGGCTGCTTGTGAAATCATCACGTAGATTTTCTCTTGAGATTTAGCCAGCTCTTTTAGTAGAGTGATAGCATAGGGCATACCGGATGCACCAGTGAGAGCGATTGCAATAGGTTTTATGGGTTTCATAAGTTAGGGATAAGTTTATTGAAAATATCATCAAACCCACCGTTAGACATCATCACAAAATGCCCTTGTTTGATTTGTGTAAGTTGAGTGACAATATCATCAACTGAATTAAATAAGCACCCAGCATCAAACAATACGTCAATATCCCAATCAGTATTCTGAGGCTTTAACACAAGCACTTGGTCAGCGTCTTTAAGCGCATCAACCAAACTTTGTTGGTGAATACCTGATTTCATGGTGTTGGACCTAAGCTCTAATATTGCCACGATATTTTCACTACCTACTTTAGCACGCAGACCTGAGAGCGTGGTTTTAATCGCAGTTGGATGATGGGCAAAATCATCATAGACAGTAATGTTGTTGGTCTGATGTTTGATTTCTAAACGGCGCTTCACGCCTTTAAATGTATTTAGTGCTTCACAGGCCACATCAAATGGAACGCCGATATGATGTGCTGCGTAAATTGCATTTAATCCATTCTCCATATTGTGCTCACCCAGTAAAGCCCAATTAACACAGCTATCTTCAACACTAAATTCAGTGCCATTGGCTGTGGTTGTTAGCGTTGATACGGGCAAGGCACGTATCATTGAGTAGACACCCATATTTAAAACTTCGTCAATATTTTTATTATTTTCAGGATGAATAATGAGACTGTCGTTGGGTATGGTGCGAATTAAATGATGGAATTGTTTTTGAATATCTTTGAGAGAATCAAAGATATCAGCGTGATCAAATTCAAGATTATTGATCACTAAAGTTTTTGGGTGGTAATGTACAAACTTTGAGCGTTTGTCAAAAAATGCAGTATCGTATTCATCCGCTTCGATGACAAAAAAGTTAGAATCAGTCAGTCGTGATGACACACCAAAATCTTCCACCACGCCACCAATTAAAAAACTAGGGTTGTAGCCGGCAACTTCTAAAATATGAGCAAGCATACTTGCTGTGGTGGTTTTGCCATGAGTGCCTGACACTGCTAATACCCACTTATGACGTAGGACATTTTCACTCAGCCATTGCGCACCCGAAGTATAAGTGTATTGCTTGGTGAGAATTTCTTCCACACATTTATTGCCACGCGATAGGGCATTGCCAATAATAAAGACATCGGCCTGTGGCATGTTGGCAACTTCATAGTCCTGAATATAAGTGATATTTTGTTCGTCAAGTTGTGTGCTCATCGGTGGGTACACGCCTTGGTCTTGTCCGGTGACTGTGTGGCCGAGTTGCTTGGCAATTAGCGCTAGTGAGCCCATGAATGTACCGGCAATACCAAGAATATGAATGTGCATTATTTAGCCTGGAAGTTGAGTGAAGCTGAATTAATGCAGTAACGTTGCCCGGTCGGTGCGGGGCCATCGGGGAATACATGGCCAAGATGTGCATCACAATTTTTGCACCGGACCTCTACGCGTGTCATGCCATGGGCATTGTCTTTGATTGACGACACACTGTCAGCTTTAGCAATATCATAAAAGCTGGGCCAGCCAGTACCAGAGTCGAACTTAGTGTCAGATGAAAACAACACCTGGTCGCAACAAACACACGTGTAGTTGCCGTCTTCATGGTGATTAACGTACTCGCCAGTAAATGGCGCTTCAGTGCCACATTGCTGAGTAACTTTAAACTGCGTGCGTGTTAATTTAGATAAATCCATTCGTGTATTATATGGGCATTTAAACCATTCTTCTTCACAACCATGAAAAAGTATTTAGTTGGCGGTGCAGTTCGTGATCGCTTATTAGGCATTAGCGACAACAATACCGAGAAAGACTGGGTGGTGGTTGGCTCATCGCCTGATGAAATGCTGGATCTTGGGTATCGTCAAGTAGGTAAAGAATTCCCAGTTTTTTTGCATCCCGGCACGCAAGAAGAGTATGCGCTGGCTAGACTCGAGCGTAAAGTAGGTAAAGGCTACAAGGGCTTTGAATTTGATACTTCAAAATCAGTCACCTTAGAGCAGGACTTATCACGCCGTGATTTAACTATTAACGCCGTTGCCGATAAAGACGGTGAATTATTCGACCCTTTTAATGGCCAAGAAGACTTAAATAATGGCTTGCTTAAGCATGTGTCAGATGCTTTTAGTGAAGACCCAGTGCGTGTATTGCGCGTGGCGCGGTTTGCTGCACGGTTTAAGGTATTTGGCTTTAAAGTGGCGCACGAGACACATCAATTAATGAAAGACATGGTTGCCTCAGGTGAAGTAGATGCGCTTACACCTGAGCGTGTGTTTAAAGAGCTTGAAAAGGCATTGTCATACCAGACGCCATCAGCATTTTTTAAAGTGCTGTCAGCCTGTGGCGCTGACACAAAAGTGTTTCCGATGCTTAATAGTGATACTCATACAACACATGAGAATGAGTTTGAATTTTTAGATCGGCTGGATACTGATAGTCCGGTGGTCAAATTTGCACTTTGGTTGCATCATCAGAGTACTGATGCCATCGAGCAGTTATGTCAGCACATTAAATGCCCTAAAGAATATACACAACTCGCGCTATTGACGAGCGAGTGGCATCAGCTTGCTGGCAAATTAAACCAGCAGAGCCCTGAAGTGGTATTGGATTTTTTTGCAAGAACAGACGCGCTAAGACGCAAAGATCGATTTGATCAATTACTAGTGATATTTGTTTTGCTGGGAATTGAGGTTGAATCTATTAAGCAACTTCGAGATCAACTAAGTTCAATTGATGTTGCAAGCCTTGATAAAAGCAATATCGCTAAAGCCATTGAAGAAGAAAAACTATTGATTATTACGTCATTTTTCAACACGACAAAGTGAATCGTATTCACAATAGGTGCAAGCGTTTTTAGTGGGCAATACGTCAGCCTTGCCTTGCTGATAGTCGAGGCTAGTTTGGTCTAGTTGTTGTTGCCAAAGGCTGAGTTGCTCATCCCATTCATTGCAAGATTTTTGTTTAGAGGTTTTCTTTGGTAAAGAGTCGTGGTCCTTTGCCATGCCAATATAGCTAATTTTATCCGACGCTGGTTTGATAAAGGCAATGCCATCTGCCGGATTGGTGGTGGCATAGATGGGTAATTGAGGTTCTTTGATGGGGTCACCACACCAAGGATTGCTTGGTAGGGCGCCCGTTTTGTAATCAAAGATAATGCGATCACCATTATCCATCTCATCAACTCGGTCAAGACGCGCGGTAAAGCTTAAGCCATTAATATCAGCTTCGATTTTTTGCTCGGTAGCAACCACTCTAAAGGCATCACGTTGTTTTTCAGTAGCGATGAATTTATGAATGAGTTGCTCAAGACGACTGTGTTCGATTTGAGTAAATCCGGAGTGTTTGTAGCGCTTTAATTCATGTTGAATGGCAGCATCAATCAGCTTATTCAGTTCGTCTTTGCTATAAGCTGCTAAATCAGTAGAAGAGGGTGTTTTATGGTAAATAGATTCTAATACTTTATGTGCTACATCGCCTTGTTCTGCACGGCTAAGGCCGAGATGTGGTGGATCAAATTTTTTGATATTAAGGCGGTGAGTAAAGCCTTTAAAGGCGCAAGCCATTTGGTCTTTTAAAATGCTGACACCACCACTAACTTGCTTGTCGGCCAATGGTGTAGCTTGATTGTCGTTAATGGTTTCTAATAGGGCAGATTCAAACCGGTGCTCGGGCGCTGTAATTTCGTGATTAAAGTCCAATAGAGGCGACCCATGCTGTTCGCTCTCAAAGTGGTTTTTGGCATAAGAGAAGCTCACTTGATTAGATAGGTTGATTAAGTTGTTTAGCGTGTCTTGTGCATCCTTGGCAATCAGCTCAAAATTACTGTGGGGGATTTGATGCTGTGCAGCAACGTCATTAGGGATAAAACGAGGAGAATTAATTGATGCTGGTAAGAAATTATCAGTCATACCGATTACCCAAGCCTCGTCAAAGTATAGGCTTTCTGCCTCTAAGCTGCCCAATATTTGAATCGGCGTTTTGGCAGATTGCGCTTGGAAAATAACCTGTGATAACCAAGTTTGAAAATCACTAATGGCTTGTGATGCACCTACCTTGCCGGTGATTTGAGACAATTGATTCAACCCCAAACTGGTTTGTTGATATTTGTTAAACAATTGATATTCAACGCTAGACAAGGTTCTGTCGGTTGCAAAACCCCAGGTTTGCAAGTGCGCGTTAAAGTTGAGCAACCACTGATCATGTTTTTGCTGGCCATTAGTGACTTGTGCATTGACATCATCAATGAGTGTTTTTAATAAAGGGGTGTTGATCAAGTGCGCATCAAGTTGATTAAACTTAAAGTGCGTTTGTGACCAAGATAAAACTTGGTTTACCAATAGTGCTCGTCTTGAGCGTTCAGCTAGAGCATGAGCAATATAGGGTGAAGCGATAACAGCGTTAAAGGTTTCGGTGCTGATTCGGTTGCTTTGTAATTGTTGAGACAATTGCAATACCAATAATAAATGCTTAATGAGCGGGTAATCAGTTAGTGGCAAACCTAGAGAAATGTTGTAGGCTTTTTGCCCAGTGCCGACAAGCACATCGCTAAACACTTGATCAAAAATTGATTTTATTTGATGATGCTCGCTATTGAGTTGCGGGCTGACAATGGCAATGTGCTTTTTTGGATATTTTTTGTGTAAATCTTTAGCCCAGTTGGCAACATGAAAAATCTCATCAAACGTTGTGTTAAAAATTTGATTACTGCTGTGTGTGTTGGGCTGATCTGCACTTAAAACCTGATGCCCGATGTTGCTAAACAAAAGCGATTGTTCGGGTGTGAGTGTTTTAAAGCCATAAAGATAGGGTTGGTTGATTTCACTTTCACGATTTAGAATGAGTTTGGACAGGTCGTTTACATCCAGTACATTAAGCTCAAGTTTGGTTTGTTGGTAATCCAGCATCCAAGTGCTAAATAACTCACTGTTTTGATGATGTGAATCCGACAGTACAGAGGGGCTGATTAAGTGCGCATAACAATAATCAATATTTTTAACGACTTCGTCTATTAAGCGAACATCAGCCACTTGCCCCAAGCGTTCCATAGACTGAGTGATGAGCATTCTAGATTCAATGGCTGAAATAAGTCGTTTAGACGAGTTAGGATTAACTTCTCTCCAAGTGTGCTGTAGATATTGCTTCCAAGAAAAAGTTTGAGGTAGTGCTGAAGTGCCACGTTGCAATCCCCAAGTTTTTTTAAAAGCTAAGACTTGTCGATTATTAGCCAAGACAATACTGTCTTTGGCACTGAGTTTTGCTAGATCAGCATTAATCCACATAGCCGAAGAAAGTATCGAGCCGACCCCAAATTGTTTCTAAACCTTGTTTTTTTAAACTAGAAAACAGCTGTACTTCTACATAAGGATGCGACTCAATAGCGCGTTTGACTTTGAGCAATGCATTGCTTGCCGCGCCTTTTTTAAGCTTGTCTGATTTGGTGAGTAGGATTTGCGTAGGCAGGTTGATACTGACACACCAATCCAGCATCATTTGGTCAAACGGCGTTAATGGGCGACGCACGTCCATCACTAATACGGCGCCTGCTAGACAGCGACGTTTTTCAAAATATTCGCTCATGTCAATGTGCCATTGTTTTTTCACATGTGCGGGTACTTTGGCATAACCATAGCCCGGCAAGTCAACCAAACGACGATTTTCATCGAGTTCAAAAAATACTAGGTGTTGTGTTCTGCCAGGTGTACGTGAGACTTTGGCTAACTTTTTTTGTAAAGTCAGTGTGTTGATCGCGCTTGATTTTCCAGCATTAGAGCGGCCGGCAAAAATTACTTCAAAGCCTTGGTCTTCTGGACAGCCTTTAAGTGATGGGCACGAGAGTACAAACTTGGCCTGGTGGTAGGTGTTGCTCATTTAGTTAAACAGATGTATAATCAAAATTCGTGGTGTTAATTACCATTATATTTTAGTTTATAAAAATAAGGAGAGAGTAATGAAGAAAGTTTTATTAGTAGCAGCAGTGGCTGCAATTTCAATGGGTTCATTTTCAGTTCAAGCAGACGGCGCAGCAATGTACAACAACTTAGGTTGTTCAGGTTGTCACGGTGCTGGCGGTAACTCAGTGGTACCATCGTACCCATCATTAGCAGGTAAAGATGCTGGTTGGCTTGTTCAACAGTTAAAAGACTTCCAGACTGGCGCTCGTAAAGATGCAACAATGAATGCAATGGCTCCAATGGCTGCAGGCCATGAGCAAGCAATTGCTGATTTCCTATCTGGAAAATAAATTACTGGCGGTTTTAACCGCATCCGTAATTTTTAGGATTTAAGTTTAAATCCTATATTATGATAAGCCGATATTGAGTATAATATCGGCTTATTTTTTTGCAAAAAAGGAAGTCCCATGAATAAATTAGCATTAATCTTCACTGTTGTATTGATTTCAGTTTCAACACATACTTTAGCGGCAGGCGACACGGCGCTTGGTCAAGAAAAATCAGCAACTTGTATTGGTTGTCATGGTGTCAATGGTAACTCAATGGTGCCAATCTTTCCTAAATTAGCAGGACAAAGCGAAGCTTACTTGTTAAAACAATTAAGAGAATTTAAAACTCATGATCGTGCAGATGCTACGATGGCTGGCATGGTAGCACCATTAACAGACGTTGACATGCAAAATATTGCTGCCTACTACGCATCGCAAACGCTAACGCCAGGTGTAGCTAAACCAGGTGCAAACATGGCTTTGGGTGAAAAAATCTATCGTGGTGGTAAGAAAGACACTGGTGTAACTGCTTGTATCGCTTGTCATGGTCCACAAGGAAAAGGCATTCCAGCTGCAGGCTTCCCAGTGTTGTCTTCACAACATGCGGCTTATGTTGCTAAGCAACTTAAATTGTTTCGTCAAGATTCAATCAACGCGCAAACAGGCTCAACCAAGCCAAGTAGAACTAACGATTATGAAGGTATGATGATTAACTTTACCAAGAGTTTGACCAACGCAGAAATTGATGCAGTTTCTGAGTACATCTCGACCTTACACTAACCCTTTACTTTTAGCGAACTTGCATTCCCTAAAAGTTAAAAAAGGCAGTCTTGACTGCCTTTTTTATTGCTCATGAAAATACCACCCCATCGGGTATAATTTATTCTTTTTTAAGTACAATATCGGATTTATAACACATGAAAACTTCACTAGAAACATTAGACGGTCTTAAAAGATCATTAACAGTTAAATTGCCTGCAGACATTTTTAAACAAAAAACAGACGCAGTTTTGCAAAAAATGGCTTCACAAGTGAGCATTGATGGCTTTAGAAAGGGCAAAGTACCTTTGACTATGTTGCGCCAGAAATTTGGCGATAATGCAACTTCAGATGCGGTAAACGATATTGTGAACGAGACCTTGGTTGACGCGTTAGCAGAAGCAAAAGTGACGCCGGCAGCGCGTCCAACTATTACTAAGATAGATTCAAAAGACAAAAAAGAGTTTACTTATACGGTTGAGTTTGAAGTTTATCCTGAGATCGAAATCGCTGATTTCTCCAAGCTAAAGATTGAACAAACTAAAGTAAAAATCACCAAAGCAGATGAAGACAGAACTTTAGAGGGCTTGATCGATCAGTCAACTGAGTACAAATCGGTTAAACGCAAATCTAAAGATGGCGATCAAGTAACAATTGATTTCGAAGGTAGTATGGATGGTGAAGTATTTGATGGTGGTAAAGCAACTGACTTTCAGTTAATCTTGGGTAAAGGAACAATGATCAAAGGTTTTGAAGATGGCTTAACTGATGTTGCTTCAGGTAAATCAATCAGTTTAGACTTAACCTTCCCTAAAGATTACCATGCGCCACAATTGGCCGGCAAAGAGGTTACTTTTGAAATCACTGTGACAGATGTGTCTGCACCTAAAGCACCTAAGTTAGACAATAAGTTTGCTGAAAAATTCGGTGAAAAAGACATGGATGCACTAAATAAAAGCATGAAAGAGCAAATGCGTGTTGAGATCGATGGCCGTATTGCTGAAGAGAATAAGAATGCAGTATTTGATGCGTTATTAGCCGTTAATGATTTCACTGTGCCACAAGGTAGTGTTGATGCTGAAGCACAAAACTTACTTCAAGAAATGCAGGAGCGTATGCAGCAGCAAGGTATGCAGTCTCAAACTGACCTAGAGGCCTCAGCGTTTAATACAGAAGCAACACGCCGTGTTAAATTAGGTTTGTTGATTAACGCAGTTGCTAGCAATCATAATCTGACTGCGAGCAAAGAGCAGCTTGACGCTAAGTTAATAGAAATGTCGCAGATGTATGGCGAAAATGCACAACAAATGATAGACTATTACAATGAAGACCCAACAAGACTAACGCATGTTGAGTTATTAGTGGTAGAAAAAATGGTGCAAGATGCTGTTTTAGACAAGGCGACCGTTACCTTTAAAAATAAAAAGTTTCAGGAAGTAACAAAACAAACATAAATGACAATTCAGAACTTAAATCAAGTCCCAATGGTGGTGGAGCAATCTGCCCGAGGTGAACGTGCTTATGATATTTATTCGCGCCTTTTAAAAGAGCGTGTTATTTTTTTAGTGGGGCCTGTTGAAGACTATATGGCCAACGTTATTGTGGCTCAGTTGTTATTTTTAGAGTCTGAAAATCCAGATAAAGATATTCATTTATATATTAATTCACCGGGTGGGTCGGTTTCTGCAGGTTTGGCGATTTACGACACGATGCAATTTATCAAGCCCGATGTTTCGACATTGTGCATTGGCCAAGCGGCTAGTATGGGCGCTTTATTGTTAACTGCAGGTGCCGAAGGCAAACGTTTTGCGTTGCCACATGCAAGATGCATGATTCACCAGCCTTTGGGTGGTTTTTCTGGCCAAGCCAGTGACATTGATATTCATGCGCAAGAGATCTTAAAAGTAAGAGAAAAACTTAATACTATTTTAAAATCCCACACAGGGCAAAATATTAAGACCATCCAAAAAGATACAGACCGAGATAACTTTATGTCAGCCTCTGAAGCGGCGACATATGGCTTAATTGATAAAGTACTTACAAAACGCTAAGGCGTCTTAACCTATGGCAGCAGATACTGAAGAATTAAATTGTTCATTTTGTGGCAAAGCTAAAGCGGAAGTTGATCGCTTAATTGCTGGCCCAGGCGTTTATATTTGTAACGAATGCATTGAATCATGCCATGACTTAATTCAAGAGCAAGCGCTTAAAGAAATTACAGACACGCATCAAGAGTGGGACTACACGCCTAAAGAATTACTTGATTTTTTAAACGATTATGTGATTGGTCAAGACCACGCTAAGAAAGTACTCTCTGTTGCAGTTTACAACCATTACAAGCGCCTGCAGAGTGACTATGTGTCAAACGATGTTGAATTAGACAAATCTAACATCTTAATGATTGGCCCAACAGGCTCGGGTAAGACTTTATTGGCACAAACACTAGCGCGCATCTTAGATGTACCATTTACCGTAGCTGATGCGACCACACTAACTGAGGCTGGCTATGTGGGTGATGATGTTGAAAATGTCATTAAGAGCTTATTGTCTAAATGTGATTTTGATGCAGACCGTGCAGAGCGTGGCATTATCTTTATTGATGAAATTGACAAGATCTCTCGTCGTAGTGATTCACCTTCAATTACGCGCGATGTTTCGGGTGAAGGTGTACAGCAAGCCATGCTTAAGCTAATTGAAGGCACCGTAGCTTCAGTACCACCTCAAGGTGGGCGCAAACACCCTAACCAAGAAACCATTGATGTTGACACTTCAAAGATTTTATTTATTTGTGGTGGTGCGTTTGGTGGTCTGGATAAGGTGATTGGTAGACGTGTTGAAAAAGCAACTGGTATTGGTTTTTCTGCTGATGTGAAAGACCTTAACGAAGAAAAAACATTGAGCGATTTATTTAGTTTAATTGAACCAGAAGACTTAATTAGCTATGGTTTGATTCCAGAATTAGTCGGCCGCTTACCCGTGCAAACAGCACTTAGCGAGCTAGACGAAGACGCACTGATTCAGATCTTAACAAAGCCTAAGAATTCAGTGGTTAAGCAGTTCCAAGAAATATTCTTAATGGAAGGCGTTAAGCTAACCTTTAGAAAACCAGCTTTATCAGCGATTGCCAAGTTAGCCATTAAACGTAAAACGGGCGCTCGAGGCTTACGCTCTATCTTGGAAGACTTATTGCTAGATACAATGTTTGAATTACCGTCATTAGATGATGTCAATGAAGTGGTGATCGACAAAACAGTGGTTGAGAAAAAGAACGCGCCGTTAATGGTGTATCGATCAGCTAAGAAATCTAAAAAAGCTAGCTAACCCATAAACCCATACTACTCAGTTGGAATTATTTGATCGCCAAAAAGACGCCGTTGGCCAAGGCGAACGAACGCTGTTGGTGTATGTAGAATTACCCAGCAATCGACATGTCCATAATGCAATGGACGAGCTTGAAGAATTAGCCCAATCCTCGGGCCTTATCGTAGTCAAAAATCTTAAAGTTAATCGTAATTACGCTAGTGCTAAATATTTTATTGGTTCAGGAAAAGTGCAAGAGCTGGCTGAGTTAGTTAAAGAACTAGAGTTAGACTTAATTATATTTTCTTCTGAGCTATCACCTTCACAAGAGCGTAATCTAGAAAAATCACTTGAGTGTCAGGTGATGGATCGTACTGGCCTAATTTTGGATATTTTTTCACTTAGGGCGCGTTCATTTGAGGGTAAGCTTCAAGTTGAGTTGGCACAACTTAGACACCTTTCTACTCGATTGGTTAGAGGCTGGACTCACCTTGAGCGTCAAAAGGGTGGTATTGGCCTTAGAGGCCCAGGTGAAACGCAACTAGAAACAGACAAACGTCTGATTGCTATACGAATTAAGAGTATTACTAGGCGCTTAGACAAGGTCCATAAGCAACGTGACTTAGGTCGTAAATCACGCCTTAAAAACGAATTACCGATGATCGCGTTAGCGGGTTATACCAACGCTGGAAAATCAACTTTGTTTAATCAATTGACTGAGGCGGAAGTATTTGCAAATGATCAATTATTTGCAACACTTGATTCTACGATTCGCCGTGTGATTTTGCCCGCTTCTGGTGAGGCGGTGATTGCAGATACAGTCGGCTTTATTCAGGATTTACCTCATGATTTGGTTGATGCCTTTAAGTCGACTTTAGAAGAGACCCGGCAAGCCGATGTGTTGCTTCATGTGGTGGATGCCTCTGACGAATACAACCGCGAAAAAATCGACCAAGTTGAAGATATTATTTTTGAAATTGAAGCGAATAAAGTACCCAATATCCTAGTCATGAACAAAATTGATTGCTTGAGTGATTTTGAGCCAAGAATGGATCGTGATAAAGAGGGTAGAATTTACCGTGTATGGATTTCGGCGCAAACAGGCAAAGGTATTGATTTGCTTTATCAGGCGTTAGCTGAACAGCTTAGTGGTATGATGACACGTGCCAAAATACAGTTAGATGTAAAATCAGCTTATATTCGTAGTGAAATCTACAATATTGGCTATATCCACAATGAAAAGGTGGATGATTTTGGTGCTTGGATACTTGAAATTAACGTCACTCACCACTATCTATCTAAATTATTACAAAAACAAGGCGTAACGCTATTATGGGAACAGAAGCCACAACAGAAATCATTGACCTAGCTCAGGAGAGAGTGCCTTTATTGCCTTTGCGTGATGTGGTGGTTTTTCCACACACAGTGATGCCGCTTTTTGTCGGTAGAAAATCCTCTGTTAATGCAATTACTCAAGCAATGGGCAGTAACAAGTACATCTTTTTAGTAGCACAAAAAGACGAAAAAACTGAAAATCCTGTCAATGATGATTTGCATAAAGTAGGCACACTGGCAACAATTTTGCAAATGTTAAAACTACCTGATGGCACAATTAAAGTGTTGGTTGAGGGTGTTAAACGTGCGAAGATTGAGCAGTTTTTTGAAGCGGAAGATTACACCGAGGTATCGGTTAGTGAATTTGATCTAGAGTCTAGTGAAAATGTTGAAATAAAAGCGATGATGCGTTTGGCGCTAGACAGTTTCGAAACTTACATCAAGCTGAATAAAAAAATACCTGAAGAGGTATTTAAGGTGTTGCAAGATATTTCTGATGTTGGGCGTTTTAGTGATGTCATTATTGCTAATTTAAATCTTAAGCTTGAAGAAAAACAATCTCTACTCGAAGGTGATCACGCCAAAGACAGGTTAGATAAAATTCTAGCGGTTATCCAAGGTGAGATTGATGTGCTAAGTGCTGAGAAGAAAATTCAGTCTCGCGTACGCAAGCAAATGGAGTCTAACCAAAGAGACTACTATTTGAATGAGCAGATGAAATCTATCCAAAAAGAGTTAGGTCAAGCCGAAGATGAAAATGAAATCGAGGACTTGCAAGCAAGCATCAATAAAGCAAAAATGCCTAAAGTGGTTAAAGCCAAAGCAGAGTCTGAACTCAAAAAACTTTCTCGTATGTCATCCCAATCATCAGATGCATCAATCATTCGCACCTATATTGAAAACTTATGCGATGTACCGTGGAAAAAACAAACACGTATTAACAAAGACTTAAATAAAGCGCAAAAGATTTTAGATGACGATCACTACGGCCTAAACAAGGTCAAAGAGCGCATTTTGGAGCACTTAGCTGTACAAACTCGTGTGACACACAATAAAGCCAATATTTTGTGCCTTGTTGGCCCTCCTGGCGTGGGTAAAACTTCTTTAGGTGAATCGATTGCCAAAGCAGTAAACCGCAAGTATGTGCGCATGGCGTTAGGTGGCGTGCGTGATGAAGCTGAGATTCGTGGTCATAGACGTACTTATATTGGCGCAATGCCAGGCTCTATTGTGCAAAAAATGCAAAAAGTGAAAGTTAAAAATCCACTATTTTTGCTAGATGAAATCGAAAAAATGGCCAGTGATTATCGAGGCGACCCCTCTTCAGCAATGCTGGAAGTATTAGACCCAGAGCAAAATCACACCTTTAATGATCATTATTTAGAAGTTGATTATGACCTTTCGCAAGTGATGTTCGTGGCCACAGCCAACTCGCTTGATTTGCCACAACCATTACTAGACCGTATGGAAATTATTGAGCTGTCTGGCTACACTGAAGATGAAAAAGTACAAATCGCCAAGCGCCATTTGGTTGCCAAAGCGATGGAAAATAACGGTATTAAATCAAGCGAGATTGATTTTAAAGATTCGGCGATTTTAGACATTATCCGTTACTACACCCGCGAAGCAGGTGTGCGTAGCTTAAGCCGTACCATTAGTACAATTTGTCGAAAAGTAGTGAAAGAAGTGGTACTTAAAAAACGCAAAGGCCGAGCCATTATTAACGCAAAAAGCTTGCCAAAATACTTAGGGATTAAAAAATTCCGTTATGGTTTAGCAGAAGAGCGCAACCAAGTTGGTGAAGTAACAGGCTTAGCATGGACATCCGTTGGTGGTGACTTACTAACGATTGAAGCAACTGCTTATAAAGGCAAAGGCAAGCTTAATTACACCGGTCAGTTAGGCGACGTGATGAAAGAATCTATTCAAGCGGCAATGAGTGTTACACGCACACGAGCAAAAGAATTAGGCATTGCTAATGATTTCCAAGAAAAGTTAGATATTCATATTCACGTACCTGACGGCTCTACGCCTAAAGACGGCCCAAGTGCTGGTGCAGCCATGTGTACTGCGCTGGTATCGGTACTAACAGGCAGAAAAGTTAAGGCTGATGTGGCTATGACGGGTGAGATTACCTTACGTGGTGAGATTACACCGATTGGTGGGCTGAAGGAAAAAATGCTGGCAGCATTACGTGGTGGTATTAAAACAGTGATTATCCCAGATGACAACGAACGTGAACTCTCAGAAGTGCCAGATAAGATCAAAGGCAAACTTAATGTGATTAAAGTTAAGTGGATTGATGAAGTGCTGGATATTGCTTTAGAGAAATAAAGTAAGTAATAAAAAGGCGCTCTAAGCGCCTTTTTATTGGATTTTTTTCTATCTTAAGGTCTAATATATGAATAACCTTGTTGCTGTAATTCACCAATGCGAACCACGCCAGAAGGGGTGATAGTCACACCATCAGTTAGTTTTGGAAAGGCGCCTTTCTTTTTCTTAATGCCGTTCATGGTGTTTTGACAAGCACTAAAAGTAATATCATTCATTGCCATTTTCTCAACACGTGAAGCATTTTTATTGCCCGGTGTTAAGATGCCTAAGCCTGGGCCGTAAGCAACGATTTCAACATCGACTTTATCTGCGCCATAGTATTTCTGCAAATTGGCTGCATTATTTAGAACGATTTTTTGAGTTCTGGCATCATCCGTGCTGATTTGAATAACGTATTTTGGATTGGCTGCTTGTGCATTGATCGCCAACATTGCAAATGTAACGATTGCTAGTAGTGATTTTTTCATGATTTCTCCCCCGAGAGTTAAACTGCCTTTTTTATTAAAGGTCAAACTATTCTACCTTTTTTTGTAGCTTGGCGTAATAAAACCCATCAAAGTGATGAGAGGGCAAGTTTTGTCTGCCAACAGTGGTCTCAATGCCCCAGTCTAAATCTATTTTTATCTCTACAGCATCTTGATGTGTTTGCAAAAAATGCGTAATTTGTTCTTCATTCTCTGCTTTTAAAATAGAACAAGTGGCATATAAAAGTACACCACCTGGCTTTAGTGTTTGCCAAAGGTTTTCTAATATTTGAGCTTGAAGTGTTACTAAATTTTTAATATCCTTGGGTTTTCTTAAGAGCTTAATATCTGGGTGTCGACGAATTACACCTGTGGCAGAACACGGTGCATCGAGTAATATTTTGTCAAATAATTCACCATCCCACCAATCTTGTTGTTGTGCATTGCCTTGGATAATATCGATAGTATTAATATTAAAGCGCTGAGCATTTTGCTTAACTCTTTCAAGGCGTTCTGAGTCGCTATCAAGCGCGATGATTTTTGCTTTTGATGCCAGCTCACATAGGTGAGTAGTCTTACCACCAGGTGCACTACATGCATCCAAGATTCGATCTGAATCTTTTGGGGTTAATAAAGGCGCTGCTAATTGTGCCGATGCATCTTGTACATAGCAAGAGCCAATATCAAAATCCGGTAAGTCATAAACACTTATTGGCTTGTTAAGTACTAGAGCTTGGGGTGCCACTTCTAAAAGGCTGGATTGAATATTTTCACTATCAAGGCTTTGTTGATAATCACCAGCTGAATGTTTAGGGTGAATGCGAAGTGTCATTGGCGCTTGGGTGTTATTTTGTGTGAAAATCTGCTCAAAATCATCAGGATAATTCTGTTTAATTTTTTTAACCATCCAAGTTGGGTGGGAGTAGTGCACTTGCTTTTTAAGTGCTTCTTGATCTCGATCGATTTGTCTTAGTATTGCGTTCACCAAACCTTTGGCCCAAGTTTTGTCTATAAGGTTGAGTGTATCAACCGTTTCAAAAATACTAGCATGGATGGCAACTTTAGAATATAGAATTTGATAAGCGCCTAATAGCATTAGGCAATGAATGTCTAAATCTTCTTTCTCTAAAGAGTGATTGAGTAGATCGGTAACAATGTCATTCAGCTGATGATAAAAGCGAATAGTGCCAAATACTAAAGATTTGGCCAGTGCATCATCTTGATCGGGATAAACAAATGAAGACAGAGAGCGCTTGTCTAAAACGACCGAGCAAATTGCCTCTAACGCAACAAGCCTTGTATTATTGGCCAAGAGTTTGTTTTATCTTTTTAAATAGTAAGTCTGGTCTTAAGTATCCGGGAAGGTGTGTACCATCAGATAAAAATAACGCTGGCGTTCCAGTAACACTCAATTGTTTAGAAAGTGATAATTGCTCAGCAACAGGGTCATTACAGCTGTCAACATCTGGTACTTCTTTGTCGATATTATAGTTATCAAGTGCTAAATTTCTATCATCAGCACACCATATTTTTTGCATTTTGCTTTGGGCTGTTGGGTGTAATGAGGCTAGTGGTGCCGCCAAGTATTTGACTGTAATACCCAATTCATTCATTTTGTCCATGCCCAAATGTAGCTTTCGACAGAACGGGCAATCTACATCGGTGAAGACATTAATGCTGTATTTTTCATTATCAGCTTTATAGATAATTTTATCTTGATCATTAATTGAGTTAATTAAGGTGGCTTTAATGAGTTTAACTTTGTCACTAATCGGCAGTAATTTTCTTGTAGTTAGGTCAACCACATCGCCTTGAATAATATATTGGCCATCTTTAGACACCAAAAGGGAATCAACTGGATTGTAGACAATCACTTCGTAAACGCCGTTAAATGGGCTGTCCATAATGTCTTCTTTTTCAATCGTGCCAAAGAAGCGCTCAAGGTTGTTAATAACGGTGTCTTTATCGGCAATGGCAGTGCCTGATAGAAGTATTAAAGTAATAAAAAGTCGTTTGATCATCATAATAAAATTGTGTGAAAAATGAATAAATTTTACATCTTTAGGTAGAATATCGGGATTATATTTTTTCTAGGTAGAATCATGGAGTTTTCGTTAATTAATCGAGCCATTCAACATTTTGATGGCGATGCCACAGTAGTGTTTGCTAACACTGACACAAGCTTTGATGACCAAGCTGTGCAATCATTGATCGAGCTTAATCATTTTGAGGCTAAAGTTGGCAAAGTTTTATGCTTAAGTTTGGTCGACGGTTTTAAGGCTAATAACGTCATTGTTGTTGGTTTGGGCGATACACCAACAACCGATAAAAATTACATCAAAGCACTACTTTCTGCAAGCACGGCACTTGAGGGTATTAAAGCAAAAAGCATTATGATTCAACAGCTTGATGTTGATCAGCATGATGAAAGCTGGACACAAAGAACAACTGCCAGAGTAATGCAAAATACCACTTATCAAATACAAAAAGTTGGCACTGAAAAGAGTGATGAAAGTTCAGTTGAAAGTATTGCCATTCAATCTGATGGTGATAACGCTCACGAACTAGCGCAAGGGCAAGCGATTGCAAGCGGTATGGCGTTAACGCGTCACTTGGGTGATTTACCATCAAACATCTGTACGCCAACTTATTTGGCAGAGACGGCGCAAGACCTAGCCAAAGAATTTAATCTAGACTGTGAAGTATTAGAAGAATCTGACATGTCTAAATTAGGTATGGGTTCGTTACTCTCAGTATCTAAAGGCTCAATTGAGCCACCAAAGCTCATTAGTCTAAGCTACAAAGGTAATGGCGATGCCAAGCCAATTGTGCTGGTTGGCAAGGGTGTGACTTTTGATAGTGGCGGCATTTCATTAAAGCCTGGTGCAGGCATGGATGAAATGAAATACGACATGTGTGGCGCAGCATCGGTAATCGGCACAATGCGTGCTGTGGCAGAGATGAAACTTAAAGTAAATCTTGCGATTGTGGTGCCAGCAGTTGAGAATATGCCAGCACACAATGCCTCTAAGCCGGGCGATGTGGTGACTTCAATGTCAGGTCAAACCATTGAAGTGCTTAATACCGATGCAGAAGGTCGCTTGATTTTGTGTGATGCGCTAACTTATGTTGAGAGATTTAACCCTGAGGTAGTGATCGACACTGCTACTTTAACCGGTGCAGTAATTGTGGCGCTAGGCAAACATCACTGTGGTGTTATGGCAAATGACCAAGACCTTGCTGATGATCTCATTAGCGCAGGTAAAACAGCCCTGGATACCGCTTGGCAGCTGCCACTTGATGATGAGTACGATGAATTATTAAAGTCAAATTTTGCTGATATGGGTAATATTGGTGGGCGTGAAGCCGGCACAGTGACAGCCGCTTGTTTCTTGGCGCGATATGCCAAAGATTATCGTTGGGCACATTTAGATATCGCAGGCACCGCCTGGGTTAGTGGCGCTAAAAAAGGTGCAACTGGTCGCCCAGTACCATTATTAACGCAATATATTTTGGATCAAATATAAGTGATACGGGCAAGGCCCGTATCAAATTAAAAAAAGGATTATTATGTCAAGTTTTGAAAATGTAACTGTTGTAAAGGCAGCCAATATTTATTTTGATGGCAAGGTGACTTCTCGCGTGGTTCAGTTTGCCGATGGTAGTAAAAAGACACTCGGCATTATGATGCCAGGGGAGTATGAATTTGGTACAGATGACAATGAGCTAATGGAAATTCAAGCTGGTGTGTTAGACGTATTGCTACCAGGTGAGAATGAATGGCAAACTTTCACCAAAGACACGTCGTTTGAAGTGCCGAAAGATTCAAGCTTTAAATTACAGGTTAAAGAAGTAACGGATTATTGCTGTTCTTACTATTGATTGGATTTTGTAATAGGCAAGGCCTATTACAAAACTTAAGAATTACGATCCAACCAAACACCTAAGCCTTGGGCGCAGATTTCTAAATCCCCTTTAAATAACTTAACTTGTTGCGCTTCATTAAGTGTAACGCCGTGCTTAGTGGCAATTTCTAATAAGTAATTAAGTAGCCCTTCTTTAATGGCTTTATGACGATTTGATTGGTCTTTCAAACTTTCAGCGATATTAACAAAACCATCGATATGTTCTATCAACATATTGGCAGATTTCGTTGTAAATTCGACACGATTAAAATGCGTCAAATAAGCGTATTTTGGTTTAAGCCTCATCAGTAGTTCAATGGTGTTTTTCCAGGCATCAGGGTCAAACTGTACCGGCGTAGTTGGTGGGAAGATTAACTCACCTTGATCGGTGTCAAACTCACGATAACTCACCCCCAGTGTATCACCACTAAAAATACCTTGAGATTTCTCATCCCAAATACACACATGATGTCTGGCATGCCCAGGGCTGTCGACAAACTTTAATGATCGAGTGCCCAAGGTAATTACATCACCATCTTTTGCAGTAATAACTTTGTCTTTAGGGGTTGGGATTAAATCACCTAAAAATTGCTTAAAGAACAATTCACCATAAACATCAATCACGCCAGCACGTAATTTAGATGGGTCAATTAAGTGATTGGCGCCATATTCATGTACATACACTTTGGCATTTGGTAGGTGTTTAATTAACTCGCCCGCACCACCAGCATGGTCGAGATGAATATGTGTGAGTAATATATAGTCAACATTTTCACGCTTGATATTTTTATCATCAAGTGTGGCTAGTAAAGCTGGCACAGATAAGTAACAACCAGTATCGACAAAAGCAGCACGACCTTCATCTTCAATTAAATAAGCGGCGACAAAGTCTTTGCGCATGTGCTCGGTATCAATACAGGTGATACCAAAGTCGAGCTGATGATAAATAGGGTCCATGGTCTTATTTTAGACAATAAAAAACCGCCCAAAAGAGCGGTTTTTTAACAATTAAGTTAATTGTTTAGAAGTCACCTTCTGCGCCACCGTTTTGAATGCGAGTGATAACACGCTGAACTTCAAGTGCTTTTTCTAATAAGTACTCAGGTAATTCTGCGCCACCATAAATCATTGCATTCATGTCTAATGTGTACAACCATCTTTGACCTTGCTTGTCTTCAATTAGTGCTAAACGACAAGGCAAGTAAGCTGAGAATGCATCTGAATGCTCAACCATTGTCATCGCAGTACGAGGTGCACAGTATTGAAAGATCTTAAGGAATCTTTGACGTTTGAAATCTGCATGTCCTTTTGTTACGCCGGGGGCATTAGTTTGCAATTCAACCATTTCTGATAATGGTAGCATACCTACAGAACGAATGCCTTCTTCAGTTGCAATACTTTCCATTGCCTCTTCAACATCTTCGTTAGTTACATCATCGGCAACCTTAACACGCACAATAGAGGCCATGGTGATATCGCCAGTTTTTAATAAAGTGTTAGCCATCGGCATATAAACCTTAGCCATTGATTCTGGGTGTAATTTTGGTGAGATAACCTCACTAATAATCTTGCCAGTAACGCCGTCATACTTCATTTGTAACGACATACCGTAATAAACTGAAATTGCACCGATGATCATCAGTACCCACTTAACTACATTAATAACTCCACTCATCTTTACTCCCCTTGTTTTAAATTAAAAAATAATAAGAACTTCGGATTTTATCACTCCTATTGCTTATATGTGGGTAAATTTAACCCAAATGCATATTGTACTTATAATGATTAGTAAAAAATTGAGATTTTTCATTAGTGTTTTAACTTATTTTATAGGCACACTGAATTATAATATTGGTTCATGAATAGCGTCGTATTGATAAACGGAAAAAAACAATCTAAGTTAAGCGTCTTTAATCGTTTAACTCAATTTGGCGATGGCTTGTTTGAAACCTGTGTGGTTAAAAAATCTCGATTGTTATTTTGGTCTGAGCATTTTGCACGATTAGAAAAAGGCCGTATTCAGCTAAAGATCAACCCTGTTAATGAAAGGCAATGGCTAAAAGACATTGCTAAGGCGCTTTCAATTGCCAAGCTAGATCAAGCCGTGGTAAAGGTCATACTCTCTCGTGGTGAAAGTGCTCGAGGCTACGGATTTGATACAGATATTGAGCCAACCCGACTTGTTATTGTATCTACAATGCCAGAGAAAACGCTTGATCAATATACATTAACAACGTGCCATAGTGGTTATGCCACTAATCAATTGCTGTCTAACATTAAGCATTGTAATCGTCTTGAGCAAATATTGGCCAGAACAGACATGAAAGGTGATGAATGCATTATGCTGGATGACAATGGTTATGTGATTTCAGCAACGCAGGGTAATATTTTTGCCGTAAAGTCGGGCGTATTGTTAACACCAAGTTTGGATGAATGCGGCATTGAAGGCACGCGTCGCTCAGTCATTCTAAAAATTGCTGTTGAGTTGGGGCTGCAAGTTAATATGGGTGCTGTTACCCTGCAAGAACTGTATGCGTGCGATGAGGTGTTTATCACTAATAGCGTGATTGGGATTAAATCGGTTACACGTATTAATGAGCATTCTTTTTCTGGACAAGCAATAACTCAACAACTAATACATGCTTTTAATAAGCACCTTTCAAAGCGAAGAAATACAGTTTTATTGAAGCCTAAAAAGTCTTTTTTAAAAATTTTATTAGCATCGGTTGTTGCGTTAATATTAGCTTGGACTTATTGGGCAAATACGATCAGAGCGGTTGAGCCTTTTGTTTATGAATTACCCAAAGGCGCTGGCATCACTTCAACGGCAGACGACCTTAAACGCTACGGTTTGATTTATTCAAGCTATTTTGTGGTGAGTGCGGCCAAAGTGCTTGGCCTTGAATCAAAACTAAAATCTGGCTATTATGATGTGCATCCAGATATGGGCGTGATTGAACTGTTAAAAAATTTCTCATCGGCAAAAGTAGCCAATCGAAATATCACTTTAATTGAAGGCGAGACAGTGCGTCATTATTATCAACAGCTTACCGATGCTAAATCCCTAAAGTCGAGCGGCTCATTTGATGAAACCATGAAATTAGCGAATGTAAAAAAACCTTATGAAGGGTATTTTTGGCCAGATACTTACCAAATTAATTACGGCGATAGCGTGGTCAGTGTTTTTAAAAGGGCCAATCAAATGATGCGAGAGAAACTGGATTATGAATGGCAAGGGCGAGACAAATCTTTGGGTTTAAAAAATCCAGCCGAGGCACTAGTGTTGGCTTCTTTAATTGAAAAAGAAACGGCACATAACCAAGAAAAATCAGAAATAGCGGGTGTGTTTATGCGTCGCTTGAAAAAGGGCATGCGCCTGCAAACTGACCCAACGGTTGTTTATGCGCTAGGTAATCAGTATCGAGGCTCACTCAGTAAGCAAGATTTGAAATTTAACAGCCCGTATAACACCTATCGACACAAAGGCTTGCCTCCTACAGCGATTGGTGCAGTTGGTCAAGCATCGCTACACGCAGCAATGCATCCCGCTACGGGCGATACACTTTATTTTGTTGCTAAGAAGGACGGTACACATGCCTTTGCAAAAACTTATAAACAGCATCGATACAATATCAAAAAATACTTGAAAAATCTATAAAATAGCGATCATGAAAAAAGGAAAATTTATCACTATTGATGGCGTTGAAGGTGCAGGGAAAAGCACACAAATAGACTTTATTTGTGAATACTTAAAAGCCAAAGGTATTCAGGTTGTATTGACGCGCGAGCCTGGTGGTACCAAAGTAGGTGAGAAAATCCGAGAATTATTACTGAGCAATTCTACAGGTGATATGCACGCCGACACAGAATTGATGCTAATGTTCGCTGCAAGAAATGAGCATATTCAAAATAAGATAATGCCAGCTTTAGAGCAAGGCGATTGGGTGTTAAGTGATCGCTTTACTGATAGTTCTTACGCTTATCAAGGGGGTGGTCGAGGACTGGACATTAATCGTATTTCACAGTTAGAATCTTGGGTGATGCAAGACTTTACCCCTGATATGACTTTGTTACTTGATGTGCCAGTTGAGATTGGCATGTCCCGAGTTGAATCTCGAGGTAAGAAAGACCGTATTGAAATGGAAAAAATGGATTTTTTTGATAGAGTGAGGCAAGCTTATATTGCGCGCTCTAAAGAGTTTCCAGACAGAATTAAGCTAATAGATTCCTCGAAAACCATTGAGCACACCACTGAACAAATTGCCACAGTCCTAGATACATTATGACGCTTCCCTGGCATAAGCCCGCTTTTGAAAAACTTAAAAAGATGATTGATCAAAATCATCTACCACATGCGTTATTGATTACTGGTGCACCACAAATGGGCAAGTTTGATCTTATGCAGCAGCTAGTGCAAACCTTATTGTGCCAAGATCAATCTTGTGGGCAGTGTGCTTTGTGTCGGGCGATTTCTAAAGACAGCCCAAAAGAAGTGCTAGACACCTCAGTATTGATTCGTCGGTCGCATTATCCCAATATGGTGTATTGCCGGACTGAGGTTAATGACAAAGGCGTAGAGTCAAAGAATATTCGTATTGACCAAATTCGTGCATTTTGTGATGCGCTGAATAAAACTGCCGATGATTTACAAATCGGCGTGTTGTTTTATGCCGATCAAATGAATGTCAGCGCTGCTAATAGTTTGTTAAAAACCTTGGAAGAACCTCGAGATAATACCTTGATTATTTTGCTCGCGCATAACCCAAAAAACTTGCCGGCAACTATTTTGTCTCGTTGCCAAAGCGTACATATTGCACCAGCTTACGACAAGCAAACGCAATCATGGCTTGAGGGTCATATTAGTGACACTCAAAATAAAGATTTTGATATACCACAATTATTAGAAAATACCCATGGCGTGCCTTTTAAAGTACTTTCAGAACTATCAGGCGATGGATTTATACATTATCAAAACTGGCAAAATCAGTTGTTAAATATCGCTGTTCATCCAGCAATGATCAACCAGGTGCAGGACTTTGAAGGCAATGAAGTTGAAGTGCTAAATTGTTTGCAAAATTTAGTGATTGAAGGTATTCGATTAAAGTCTTCAAAGCACGAGGGTGGCTTGGTTGAGCTTAACCAAATTATTAAAACTGTAAAAACAGATTTTTTGTTTCGGTTGTTAGATGATATTTATCACGCAATCAGTTTGTCAAAAACTCCGGTTAATATTAAATTATTATTGGATAATATCTTAATTGTGTGGTCACACATTACCCGCTTGCAGCGTTATCCACAAATTACCAAAACTTAAAAAAAGGATTTTTAATATGAGTCAATCAGACAATTTATTTGAACAAGCAAAAGCCGTTATTCCAGGTGGTGTTAATTCCCCAGTAAGGGCTTTTAACGGCGTAGGTGGAAATCCGATTTTCTTTACCAAAGGCGAAGGCGCTTATTTATTCGACGCTGATGACAAAAAATATATTGACTATGTTGCTTCGTGGGGGCCAATGATTCTAGGGCATGCTAATCAGGATGTGGTGAACGCTGTGAGAACCACTTTAGAAAATGGTTTGGGCTTTGGTGCACCCACTGAAATCGAAACCACTTTGGCTAAAAAAGTCTGTGAATTGGTGCCATCGATTGAGCTAGTGCGTATGGTTAGCTCAGGCACAGAAGCTACCATGAGTGCAATTCGCTTGGCGCGCGGTTATACGGGGAGAGATAACATTGTTAAATTTGAAGGTTGTTATCACGGCCATTCTGATTCTCTTTTGGTTAAAGCAGGCTCAGGTGCATTAACACTAGGCGTGCCAACTTCTCCTGGCGTGCCGGCATCTTTAGCCGAGCATACACTTACATTGGAATACAACAATATTGATCAAGTACGCGAAGTATTGAATGAAGTTGGCGAGGATGTGGCTTGCATTATTGTTGAACCAGTGGCAGGCAATATGAATTGTATCCCGCCAGTTGATGGATTTTTACAAGGCTTGCGCGAGGTTTGTGATGAGCATGGCGTGGTGTTGATTTTTGACGAAGTGATGACTGGATTTAGAGTCGCATTGGGTGGTGCGCAAGCTTATTACGGCGTAAAACCAGACCTAACCACTTTAGGTAAAGTGATTGGTGGTGGCTTACCAGTTGGTGCTTTTGGCGGTAAACGTGAGATTATGGAATACATCGCTCCACTTGGGCCAGTGTATCAAGCGGGCACGCTTTCAGGCAACCCAATGTCGATGTCAGCTGGTTTGGCGATGCTTAATGTTTTGTCAGCCGATGCAAATTTTTATCAAAACCTTAATGCGAAAGTACAGCAATTAACTGATGGTATTTTAGAAAAAGCCAAGGCTAATAATATTGGCATGACAGCCAATGTTGTGGGCGGTATGTTTGGTCTGTTTTTTACAGATTCAGATTCAGTAACCAACTTTAACGAAACTTCACAATGTGATGTGGAGCGCTTTAAAAAATTCTACCACCTAATGTTGGAAGAGGGTATTTATATGGCGCCTTCTGCCTATGAAGCGGGCTTTGTATCAAACGCACATAGTGATGAAGACATTCAAGCAACCATTGATGCAGCAGGACGCGTATTTGCTAAATTATGAAGATTAATGTTGTTGAATCAGAGTTAAACGAGGCGCAAGCCAGCCTTGAGAAGTTTGACAACAACGTTACTATTTTTGGTTCTGCACGTATTGCCCAAGACGACCCTTTGGCGCAAGCTGCTTATCAGCTAGGAAGGTCTTTGTCTGATGGTGGATTTAATGTTTTAACTGGCGCTGGCCCAGGCATTATGCAAGCGGCTAACCGTGGTGCTTTTGAAGGCAAGTCAAAAAGCATTGGTCTTAATATTAACCTACCTAAAGAGCAAACGCCCAACCCTTATTTAGATGAATGCTTATTATTTGAGCATTTTTTTACTCGAAAAGTCATGTTGATTAAGCATGCCGATGTTTGTGTGTTTTTCCCAGGTGGATTTGGTACAGCTGATGAACTGATGGAAATACTAACTTTGGTACAAACAAGAAAAGGTAAGCAGATTAAAATCTTGTTATTTGGTGAAGAGTTTTGGACGCCATTATTAGCATGGTTTAAAACACTAGAAAGTAACAGTTACATTAATTCGACAGACTTAACATCCTTTGAGATTGTTAATAGTGTCGATAAAGTTTTAGAAAAAATTGAGGCGTAGGTATGGCATTAGCAATATTTGATTTAGACAAAACACTCATTGATGGAGACAGTGATTTTCTCTGGGGTGAGTTTATGAGCGAGATTGGTGCGGTTGATCCAAACTCTTATCAAAAGAAAAATCAATATTTTTTTGACGAGTATGCTAAAGGGAAATTAAATATTAATGAATATTTAGAATTTTGCCTAGAGCCACTTTCTCAAAACTCGATGACAACACTAAATACTTGGCACCAAGATTTTATGCAACAAAAGATCCGGCCGATTGTACTACCTAAAGCACAATCGGTAGTTAATGAGCATAAAGAAAAAGGTGATAGAGTACTGGTAATTACAGCAACCAATCGTTTTGTAACGGCGCCGATTGTTGCTCAATATGGTATTGATGATTTACTAGCTACAGAGCCAGAAATAAAAGACGGCGACTACACGGGTCGAGTTGAGGGTGAGCCGTGTTTTCAAAAAGGTAAGATCACTCATCTTAATCGGTGGCTTGCTAAAACTGGTGAGAGCTTAGAGGGTGCTTATTTTTATTCAGACTCACACAATGATTTGCCAATGTTAGAGTTGGTTGATAATCCAATTGTGGTACATGGCGACGACACCTTACAAAAAATAGCCAAAGATCGAGGCTGGCCAAGCTTAGACTGGCGCTAAAACTCAGGCAATAAAAAACCTCCGAAAGGAGGTTTTTTATTGTCGCCTACCTTATAAAAGGTAAAAAGACGAAGCAAAAATTACATGTATAAGTGATGATTGCCTGACGCCGCTTCATCAAAGTATGACGCCGCACCTGCAAACTCAACGCCGTCAATAAAGTCATCTTTACTATAGCCAAATAATTCAACCGTCATTTCACAAGCAATGAACTTAACATCAAATTCTTGACACATATCACGAAGATCAGCTAATTTAGCCACACCATGTTTAGCCATGGTTTTCTTCATTAAGTAAGTTACTAGAGTGTCAGCGAATGGGATATTCCAAAGAACATTAGGGATCTTAGGGCCAAAGTCGATGTCTTGTAACCACTTAGGGCCAAAAGGTAGTTTCATTGGCATACCAGGGTTGCCCATAGGGCTTACTCTGAGTTTAGAAGTGTCTTTTAATAAAAGATTTAGACCGTAAAAAGTAAAGAAAATAGTAACTTCTTTATCCATTGCAACACCAGTAGAGGCAATAATGAAAGGCGGGAAAGCCCAATCAAAAGTACCTTTAGTGGCGATGATCGTCATTTTATTGTTATCTGACATTTGTATTCTCCTCTAGCGTATTTGTTATTTAAACTTTTTCGATAGTGAAAACGTATTTACCACCGTCTTCAACAGTAGACATTAACTTGTTGCCTGTTTGGTTACAAAAAGCTTCGATATCTTTTACTGAACCAGCATCAGTTGAAATTACGTCTAAGATTTTTCCAGTATCCATTTTAGATAATGCTTTCTTAGTTTTTAAAATTGGTAATGGGCAGTTTAAGCCTGATGCATCTAAAGTTTCGTCAGCCATGATGGGACTCCTTGTAAATTATAATTTGAATTGTAATAAATAAAACGTATTAGATTTAACTAATAAGTTCGACTATTTTAATCGTTCAGTGTCCAATAGTCAAATATAATGAGTTCATGATAAAGAATTTATCCTTGTTGTTATTAACACCTTTTTTGGCTTTTGCATTAAGCATTCCAGAGCTACAGCTGCCGGAATCGTTAAGTGAGAAAAAACGAGGCAATGAATTCTTACAATTGATTTGGAATACAGATTCCGTTGTTGCTGATGTGGAGATGACGACTTATTTGCGAGATCTGGGTCATGAGTTAGGTAACTACAGTGAAAACCCCGACAAACATTTTGGGTTTTTACTGTTAAACGATGACAGTATCAACGCCTTTGCCGGCCCGTATGGTTATATAGGTGTACACACAGGTATGTTACTTAGCTCAGATTCTGAGTCAGAATTAGCAGGTGTGCTTTCGCATGAGATCTCACACGTTACCCAAAACCATCTAAAACGATTCAGCGAAAAAACCGATAAACAAACTTATTTAATGGTAGCAGGCATGTTGGCAGCGGCATTGGTAGACAATCCTGATGCTTCTCAAGCAATTGCCGCCTCAACTGTAGCAGGCACGGCGCAACAAAGCATCAACTTTACCCGCGAGCACGAATGGGAAGCCGACCGTATTGGTACAGCAATGTTGTCTAAATCAGGTTTTGACCCACAAGGCATGGCACATTTTTTTGAAAAATTAAAAGACAGTTCTGGTGCGCAGGAGTTTTTGCGATCCCACCCTTTAAGTATTAATCGCATCTCTGACAGTATGCAGCGTGCAGCGCGTGCTTCAGGTGATTATAGAGAGGACTCGTTTGAATATATAACAACCAAGGCTAAGCTGTACTACCATAAACATGGGCGTATCAAGCTTGAGCAAGACAAGGTAATTACGAATTATATGCAAGCTTATCAAGCGTTTGAAGATCAAGATTATTCAACTGCTAAGACGTATGTAGATCAATTGCTAAAATTAAACCATGACAAACCTAGCAATATTTTGGCAGGGCGTATTGCTTCCAAACTTGGCGATATTGAAACTGCACAACAATATTTTGACCAAAATAATTTAATTGAAGATGATGAGGCGAGTTTGTATTACGCTGCTCAGGCTTATTTAGACAACCAACAACCTCGCTTAGGCGTGGCAACTTTAAAGCCTTTTTTACGAGTTAATAAAGGTAGTTATCAGTCGTACCAATTGTTATCTAGTCTGTTTGTTGAGCTTGGTAATTTTGACCGATCGCACATCCAAAGCGCAAAGGCATTGATTGTACAAGGCAAGTTGGATAAAGCGATTGGACATTATGAGCGCGCAAAAGCAGTTACTCATTCTCAAGATTTGTTTGATGTCTTAAGTGTGAGAATTGACAGCTTGCAGCAAACGCTAGATTTGTATAAAGATTTACCTGATTAAGCGCCAACAACGGTAACACCAGTCGGTGTACCTAGTAACAACACATTGGCACCACGGTTGGCAAATAAACCATTAGTGACCACGCCAACAATACTATCTATCTCTGTTTCCATGGCTTTAGCATCTGTGATTTTTAAACCTTCAACATCTAAAATTAAGTTGCCATTATCAGTTACAAAATTTTCACGAATAAAGGGTGTGCCACCAATACGTCGAGTGATTTGGTGTTTTACATAGTTAGCTGCCATTGGAATTACTTCAACTGGTAATGGGAAATCACCCATGGTATTAACCAGTTTTGACTCATCGGCGATACAGACAAATTTATCAGCTACAGCAGCAACAATCTTTTCACGAGTAAGTGCACCACCGCCACCCTTAATAAGGTTTAAGCCATTGTCAGACTCGTCAGCGCCGTCAATATAAACTGAAATTGCTTCCACTTCATTTAGGTCGAATACTTTAATACCGTGACCTTCTAGGCGTTCAGCAGTTGCAACAGAGCTGGCAACCGCACCCTTAATGTCGCCTTTCATTGTAGCCAGTGCATCAATGAAAAAATTTGCTGTTGATCCGGTGCCCACGCCTATAATAGTGTCTTTTACGACAAATTTGAGTGCCTCTTGCGCCACGGCAAATTTCATTTCGTCTTGAGTCATGTGTTTTCCTTAAATTCTAAATATCTTATCAATTATACATCATTATGAAAAAAATCATTCTTGCGAGTAACAACAAAGGCAAAATCAGAGAGTTTAACACGATGTTAGATGGCCTGTATAAAGTGGTTTCTATGAGTGATATGCAGGTTGAGGAAGTGCCAGAAATTGGCTTAACTTTTGTTGAAAATGCATTAATCAAAGCACGCAACGCATCAGAGCAATCAGGCTTACCTGCGTTAGCAGATGACTCAGGTATTGTGGTTGATGCCCTGGATGGTGAGCCCGGTATTTATTCAGCGCGTTATGCGGGCAATCATGGTGATGATGAAGCCAATACGCAAAAGCTATTAGATGAGATGAGCAGCATTGCTGATGGCGATCGTAGCGCTAGATTTTGGTGTGCAGTTGTGTTTGTTGAGCATGCCAATGATCCAACACCAATTATTATTCAGCGTGGCTGGGAAGGTGAAATATTGCGTAAAAAAGTCGGTGAAAATGGTTTTGGTTATGATCCAATCTTTCATGTGCCAACACATAAAAAATCTTCTGCAGAGCTTTCATCTGAAATTAAAAATTCTATTTCTCACCGAGGCAAGGCATTACAAGCATTGTTAGCAGAATTACAACCTTAAGCTGTTAATGTCAATGATGTTAGAGCTGCCACCCTTGTCTTTATATATTCACTATCCTTGGTGTGTTAAAAAATGCCCTTATTGTGACTTCAACTCTCACGAAGGTGAAAATAGGCAAGGCTATATTGAAGCGCTACTGAAGGACCTTGATGAAGATTTAAAATACGTCCAAGGCCGACCAATCCATTCTATTTTTATTGGTGGTGGCACACCAAGCCTCATGAGTGCAGAAGAATTAAGTGAATTATTTACCGGCTTAAAATCAAAACTCACATTTGAGAAAAATATTGAAATCACGCTAGAAACCAACCCCGGCACCTTTGAGGTTGATAAATTCAAAGCCTTTAAAGACATCGGTATTAACCGATTATCTATTGGCGTACAGTCTTTTAAGGATCACCATCTTAAATCTTTAGGGCGTATTCATAGCGCACAAGAGGCAAGCGTGGCTTGCTTTGAAGCAACAAAAATTTTCGATAATTTTAATATTGACTTAATGTACGGCCTAGAAGGGCAAAGCCTTGATGATTGCTTGCAAGATCTAAATCAAGCAATCGGCTTAAACCCACAACACGTTTCGTTTTATCAACTCACCATTGAGCCAAATACTTTATTCGCTAAGTTTCCGCCCGCATTGCCCGAAGATGACGATATTTGGAAAATGGGCGAACAGGGTGTGGCGCTATTAGAACAGCAAGGATTTGCACGTTACGAAGTATCGGCTTTTGGAAAAATTCCATCTAAACACAACTTAAACTATTGGCAGTTTGGCGACTATATTGGTATCGGTGCGGGTGCGCATGGGAAGATTACCATCTCAGATACTAATGAAATATTGAGAACGCGTAAACCAAAGTCACCTAAAGATTATCTAATCAATCAATTAAGCATTGTTGAAAAAGTCAATAGTCCATCGTTTGAATTCATGCTAAATGCATTACGGTTAAAAGATGGATTTTCCTTAGATTTGTTTGAGGATCGCACTGGTCAATCACTTCGGACTATTGAGCAACAATTGCAGCAAGCACAAGACTTAGGTTTATTGCTTATTGATAACAAACAAGTAAAGCCAACTGATAAGGGTTATAATTTTTTAAATGATTTAATTGAGAGGTTTCTATGAGAAATTTTTTATGGGTATTGATGGCAATATTTTTAACTGGCTGTCTCGATAGTGACGATGCAAACGCACAAGCAACTGATAGCGTTGCCTCAGGTAAAAAAACTTTTGAAGAAAACTGTGCCAGCTGTCATGGTGAAGGCGCAAAAGGTTTGGCGAAAGATTGGAAGAAAAAGAATGCAAATGGAAAGTTTCCGGCACCGCCACTCAATGGCACAGCGCATGCTTGGCATCACCCACCTAAAGGGTTACTAGCCACTATTAATAATGGCGGCGTCAAACTTGGTGGTTGGATGCCTGGGTTTAAAGATCAGTTAAATGAGACTGAAAAACAAGATTTGTTGGATTATATTTATAGCTTGTGGCCTACTGAATTACAAAAAATATACGACGAAAAGTTTAAGTAATGCTGAGTAGAAGACAATTTGTTCAATCGCTTTTAGCATTTGCATTATTGCCTAAGCAGTTATTGCAGGCAAAAGGTTTTTTATCGCCTAATGCGTTCAAAGTCCCGCCTTTGGAGCTGGGTAGTCGCTCTGGCAAAAATGTGTATTTTGACCTTAATATCCAATCAGGTAAGAGTGCCATTTTGCCCAATCGACTTACGCCGACTTTGGGTATTAATCAATCTTTTCTTGGTGTTACACTACGTGCTAATAAAGGTGATCGAGTGCATATTAAGGTTAAAAATAATTATCAAAAAACATCGACCCTGCATTGGCATGGCGCCAAACTGCCAGCCAAAGCAGACGGCGGCCCACATCAGCCTATTAAACCGAATAGTACTTGGTTAAGTGAATTTGACATTATTCAACCTGCTGCCACGTTGTGGTATCACTCTCACCAAATGCATGAAACTGGCCTTCAGGTGTATCACGGCTTGGCCGGCATGTTTATTGTCGATGACGATGAATCAAAGAGACTAGATTTACCTTCTGATTATGGCGTAGATGATTTTCCGGTGATTATTCAAGATAAAGACTTTAATCAGGATGGCTCATTCAAATATATCAGTGATTTTCGAGAAAAGCTCATGGGTAAGAAGGGCGAGACTATTTTAGTAAATGGTGTCATCAACCCAGTATTAAAAGCCACCAAATCTTTAATCAGACTGCGACTTTTGAACGGCTCTAATGCCAGAACTTATCATCTTAATTTTGATGATGGTCGCATGTTTAATATTATTGCCAGCGACGGTGGCTTATTGGAAAAACCAGAAATGGTGCACTCAATTAAGCTTGCACCAGCTGAACGTGCGGAAATTTTGGTTGATGTGTCTGATGGAAAAATGCCGATCCTACGCCATAAAATGCACATGAAAAAATCAGCCAATCGCATGAGTGGCATGATGATGATGCAACAGGCGCAAGGTAAAAAACTAGAGTTTGATATTTTCCAGATTGACGCTAGTGGTGTGAGCGGTCCAAGCAAAAAAATACCTAAAAATTTGGTGAAGCATGACAACCCATCTGCTCAGCTAATTTCTAATAAAAGAATCTTTAAGTTACAAATGCAAATGGGCCCACAATTGGCATTTGGCGCTGTTATGGGTTCAAAAGATTTACTCAAGATTAATGGAAATACGATGGATATTAATCGTATTGATGAAGTAGTAAAAGCCGGCAGTGTCGAGCTGTGGGAGATTGAAAACACATCAATGATGGAGCATCCATTCCATATTCATAATGTGCAATTTAAGATTGTCTCACGTCGTGGAAAAATCAAAGGACATGAGCTTGGCTTTAAGGATGTGGTATTAGTACGGCCACACGAAACTGTACAGGTGTTAATTGAATTTCCAAAATTCAGTGATTCTAAAACACCTTACATGTATCACTGCCATATCTTAGAACATGAAGATCGTGGCATGATGGGTCAATTTGTTGTGGTGTAATTTTCATCTTAATAAGAAGTTAGGAAAAAACCTTCTTTAGCTGTAAAATACCAACGTAATAAACATAACACGTAAATAACATGTCTGAGAGTACGCATAATATAGCGAACGTTTTAACCGAAGCGCTACCCTATATTCAAAAATTTCAAGGTAAAACTATTGTCATTAAATATGGCGGTAATGCCATGGTGGACGAAAAGCTAAAATCTAGCTTTGCACGTGATATCGTGTTAATGAAATCTGTTGGCATGAACCCAATCGTGGTGCATGGTGGCGGGCCGCAAATTGGTAAGACATTAGAAAAAATCGGCAAGCAAAGTGAATTTGTTGGTGGTATGCGCGTAACTGATTCTGAGACCATGGACGTAGTGGAGATGGTACTCGGTGGTTTGGTTAATAAAGAAATTGTTAATCTTATTCATCAACACGGCGGTCACTCGATTGGACTAACGGGCAAAGATGGCAGTTTAATTTCTGCTAAAAAACTCAAGCATGTTGATCATCCAACTTCTGAAATTATTGATTTAGGCCATGTCGGTGAGGTAGATCAAATCGATACTTCGGTGATTGATTTATTACTCAAAGGTGATTTTATTCCAGTCATTGCACCGATTGGTGTGGGTAAAGATGGTTTCTCTTACAATATTAATGCTGATTTAGTCGCAGGCTCAATCGCTGAAGCGCTAAATGCTGAAAAGTTGATTTTGCTGACCAATACCTCTGGTTTACTAGACTCGGACGATAAATTACTAACCGGGCTTGATGCTAAAAAAGTTGATGGGCTGATTAAAGATGGCACGATTCATGGTGGTATGTTGCCAAAAATTGGTTGCGCTCTATCGGCAGTTAAAAGTGGCGTTAAATCTACACATATTATCGA
>Ga0209774_1000397_pt1 | contig 37532 bp, 34 predicted proteins | sample SaaInlV_150m_DNA_2_FD_184648 | JGI IMG/M metagenome (GOLD analysis project Ga0209774, IMG submission 184648) | Marine microbial communities from expanding oxygen minimum zones in the Saanich Inlet - SI037_S2LV_150m_DNA (SPAdes) (version 2) | ecosystem: Environmental > Aquatic > Marine >... | reverse complement strand
TGAAGAGTTAACGAAAGATAACTACTTTTACAAACCCAGTGGAGCCGTTTAACAAACAAGTATTAATTACCCGAAAGGGGACATTTCTACTTAATTTAAAAGGGGACGTTTCTACTTAACGTTAACATGGTTATTTTATAGCAAAAAAACATTTCTCTGGAAAATATCTCAGAGAAGTACTCTTAACAGTGTATGATAAAAAATCTAAAAAGTATTCTAACCAGTGACCCTGCTAAAGAATTTTACTTTAACGTTTCTACCAATTCTCCCAAATCTGCCCTATTAGTTAATCAGCAGTTGATTTTATTAACCAATGTTCAAACAGATTTAAAATTATTTATTAATACTATATTGAACAAAGAAAAGTTAGATTCTATTTCTGTAACTTTACCAGGTATAAACCCTATAATTTCAATAATTAATATATACCTTAGCTTTTTGTTATTTGGATTTATATTATTATTCATAATCTTTCTTTATATGAAACCCCTCTAGAATATATATAAAAAAATAAAAAAGACCGTTAAAGACGGTCTTTTTTTGTATTGGTGGGTGTACATCGATTCGAACGATGGACCTCAGTCTTATCAGGACTGCGCTCTAACCAACTGAGCTATACACCCCCTAACAAAGCAATATTTTAACATATTTTATCTCAAGAATCATGCCTAATTTATGATATATACCATAGGTTTTTTGAGGATTATTGACTAATGTTGCAAAATCATTACTTAAGCAAAGAATGATCCAAAAAATGTTCTCTAACCAATTTATTTAAATCCAAAGTTTTCGATAAATATATTGAACGCTTTTGTAAATACATCAGTGTTTGGATCTCCATCAAATCCTTTAATTACGAGCACATTAAATCTTTTTCCCTCACTATTTAAATAGTTACTATTGGGTGGAACGTCAACAAGATATGTTCTATATTTATAAGCGCCTTCTCTGTGTCTTAATAAAATAGCAGGAACTCCATTTAAATTAGCATTTCTATCTGTTGGAATTTCTGTAAATTCGGATTCAATTTTATTTAAAAATAATTGAGCACCATATTCAGCATCTTCATCAGGAGCACCAGTAATTGCTATGATGTGAACATATGGGACAGTTGTATCGGGAGTTGAGACCTGCAAATTACAATTTAAAGAATCCTCTGAGCCTACCAATAGAGTGTTGGGATCAGCAATTTTAGATGAGAAACAATTTCCATTAAATTCTTTATAAACTGTGGGTGATACTTGAAATGATGTTCTAGTTACTCCACCTTCATTTGTCTGAGTTGTTATTACTTCAGCCTCTTTTATTTGAGTGGTTGTTTTAATGTATTGAGAAATACCGAGTATCAAAATAAAAACAACTAAAAGTATTGCTATTCCAATAACTACATTTCTTTTTTTTTGTCCATTACTGGCAGAATTAGCTTGTATATATTCCAGACTTTTTTCTTTGTTAGGTTGAAAAGTAGGAACTGGGTTTGCATTTTCAAGAAGATCGTTTGGCATTTGATCGCCATTAATATTTTCCATTAGGATTTAATCTTTTTTAATTAGATTACTATAATTAGTTTAACACTATACCAACTTGAATTTCAATAATTTATGCCACTGATTGAATTTTTTAGTTTTTGTATTTATACTTTAATTATAACTAATAAGTAAACTTTCTAACTTTAAAATGGACAATCTTTCTCCGCTAGCACCCACAAACCCACCCATATCACCGCCTAGTAATTTTTATACCACTACACCTACTTTAACTCCGGAGTCTCCACCAGCTTCTATTTCTACACCACCAGCTTCTACTTCTACACCGCCGGCTTCTAGATCACCAAAATTTATTATTATCGCAATATTATTATTAATACTTGTTATTGGGTTAATCGTTGGTTGGAAAATTGTTTTTAAAAAACCTCAATTAGAAACAGGAAGTGCTCCTACCATTTTACAAAAAGTTGTTACTGTTGATCTAAGCAGATACGATAAAGATACTGACCAAGATGGCTACCCAGATTTTATTGAGTCAGAGCTTGGTCTTAACCCAAATATTTCGGAATATGATTCTTGTAATCAAGATGATTGCGATTCTACTAGTGCAACCAGCATTTCAATCAAACGCAATGTATTAATAATTCTAGATGCATCTGGAAGTATGGCTCTTGGTGGATCAACTAGTCGAATGGAAATAGCTAAGCAAGCCATTAAATCATATGTTGGCAAAGCTTCTTCCAACACAAACATAGGACTTATGATTTATGGACATCATGGTTCCAACAAAGAAAGTGACAAACCAATTAGTTGTAACAGCGCCGAAGTTATTTCTCAAATTGGTAAAGTTAATGCAAGCAATATAGATACTACTCTTTCTGTTATAAATCCAGTTGGGTGGACACCAATGGGATATGCACTTACCCAGGCAAATTCAGCATTTGTGGGGAAAGAAAATGATAATAACGAAATAATATTGCTCTCGGATGGTGAAGAAACCTGTAGCTCTAATCCTGCGGGGGCTGCCTCAACTCTCAAAAACTCTTCTTCAAATATATTAATAAATGTTATCGGGTTCGCAGTTGACGCCAATGCTCAAGCTCAATTGAATCAAATCAGCACGAGTGGTGGTGGAACTTTTGCTACAGCTAATAATCTTACTGAACTAGACCGGAAGTTTGCAGATTTATATGAAAATGGTCTTAAAAAATATGCCGAACTTAAATGCGCAACTGGAAATTTAGACACTTTTCGTACTTGCTACAACAATAGCTTCAATCAAGTAATGGAATGGGTTCAACAACGAAAACTATTACTTTATGACAAAAAAATTACTGAACAAGAATATACTAGGCTAGATGAACTAAGTGGTTCCATATATACCAATCAAAAAAACACTACCAATTCTGAGACCCAAGATGCGCTCAATAAGTTCAAAACTCAATAAGAAAACTATCTCAAAAAACATCGTTTTCAATTAGGTTATTCATTTTTTTTCTGGATTTTACCAACAAAAAACCACCCTTTTGAGGTGGTTGTATTTTGCTATCTACTTATTTTTTTCTGATCCAAACATGGTGATAGAATCCGCATCTTCAGCCTAGATATGGTGGTCATAGGACTTGAGATGTTTTTCGTGCAAATTGCTCTACACGGGAGAAGGAAGGCGTGATTCTTCCAACCCATCTCCTTAGAAAGGAGGTAATCCATCCGCACCTTCCAGTACGGATACCTTGTTACGACTTAGTCCTCATCGCCAACCTCGCCGTAGTAGGGCCGCTCTAGTAAACTAGTTACGGTCACCCGCTTCGGGCGCTGCTGACTTTGCTGGCTTGACGGGCAGTGTGTGCAAGGAGCGAGAACGTATTCACCGCAACCTTCTGATTTGCGATTACTACCGATTCCGGCTTCATGAAGGCGAGTTTCAGCCTTCAATCTGAACTGAGGGAAGGTTTATTAGGATTAGCTCAGCCTCACGGCATCGCGACCCGTTGTCCTTCCCATTGTAGGATGTGTGTAGCCCTGGATGTAAGGGACATGCTGACTTGACGTCGTCCTCTCCTTCCTCCCTGCATAAGCAGGGCAGTCTCGTATGGTACGTGTAACATACGATAAGGGTTGCGCTCGTTACCGCACTTAAGCGGACGTCTCACGACACGAGCTGACGACAGCCATGCATCACCTGTCTAGCACTCTCGAAGACTTCTTGGTTTCCCAAGCGTTGCAGCTAGATGTCAAACCCAGGTAAAGTTTTTCGCTTTGTATCGAATTAAACCACATGCTCCACCGGTTGTACGCTCCCCCGCCAATTCCTTTGAGTTTTAATCTTGCGATTGTACTCCCCAGGCGCTTTGCTTAACGTGTTAACTTACGTCACTCCCAACCGAAGTCAGGAACAACTAGCAAAGATAGTTTACGGCTTGGACTACAGGGGTCTCTAATCCCTTTTGCTACCCAAGCTTTCGTCCCTTAGCGTCAGTTATGTCCTAGTAGCTTGCCTTCGCGTTTGACGTTCCTCTCGATCTCTACGGATTTCACCCCTCCACCGAGAATTCCAGCTACCTCGAACTAACTCAATCCTAATAGTTTCTCTTGCCTGTCCGAAGTTGAGCCTCGGGCTTAAACAAGAGACTTATCAGGTCGCCTACGGACCCTTTACGCCCAGTAAATCCGGATAACGCTCGCACCCTACGTATTACCGAAGCTTCTGGCACGTAGTTAGCTGGTGCTTTCTAGCGAGGTACTGTCATGTTATTCCTCCCTCGCCACAGTGGTTTACACTCCGAAGAGCTTCATCCCACACGCGGTGTCGCTGCGTCAGACTTTCGTCCATTGCGCAATATTCCTGGTTGCTGCCACCCGTAGGTGTAGGTTCCGTGTCTCAGTAACCTTGTGGCCGGTCGTGCTCTCACACCGGCTACCCGTCATCGGCTTGGTAGGCTATTACCCCACCAACTACCTGATAGGACGCAGGCCCCTCCTTTAGTGATAAATCTTTACCTTATAAACTCTCGAGAATAAGGACCATGAGGTATTACTCCACCTTTCGATGGGCTATTCCTCGCTAAAGGGTAGATTCCTACGCGTTACTCACCCGTCTGCCACTGTCCACTCCGCAAGCGGAGTTTATCGTTCGACTTGCATGCCTTAGGCACACCGCCAGCGTTCATCCTGAGCCAGGATCAAACTCTCAAATAAAGTTTGACTGTCTGAAAATCTTTCAGACAATTGTTATCCTTTTTAAACTGATGTGTATTTTTTAATAAAAATACCAAAAAATGAATTAGCGTTTTCTATCACCGTGTCTAGATCAGACACGATATAAAATAGATAAGTATCTTAAATTGTTAAAGAACCCATTAAATTATAGTTAATGAAATTAAAGATGAGTATCTGTGTCCGTGATGGACGAAGACTTTATCTCTGTAAGGATCGTTATTATAGCAAGTATATGCCAGGTGTCAAAGAGGGGTTTATCAAATTTATTTAATAGATTATTCCCCCACCCATACATCTAAAGTTGCTGTCATCTATTTTCTGATAAAAGACTGCTGATTGACCGGCAGCGATGCCCTTGATTGGTTCCTCAATTTTAACTAAATAATCTCGATCTTTAGCTGTTAATTTAGCTGCGATGATCTTTCCGGTATGGCGAATGCGAATAAATAAATTTTGAGGCAACTCTTCACTTTGATTAATTAAATGGAGCTCGCTAATTAAAAACTCATCTTGATAGGCATCAGCCCCAAAGCCAACAATGAGCTGATTTTTCTCTGCATCTTTACCAATTACATAAAAAGGCGGCAAATTAGTTTTTTCGATCACTGTTCCATCACTTTGCTTAATTGAAGTACTAGGTTTAATAGTGAAGCCATGTCTTTGACCAATGGTATAAAACCAAATCCCGTCATGAGTTCCAATGATATTTCCGTGTGTGTCAATCACTTCTCCAGGTTTTTCACCCAGTCTTTCTTTAATAAATTTGCGAACATCAATGTCACCAATGAAGCATATTCCTACAGAATCTGGCTTGTCAGCTACGTGAATACCTCTCTGCTCCGCTTGGGAACGGACTTCTTTTTTGGTCAGATCAGCTAAAGGGAAAAGAGTGTGTTTTAGTTGCTCATTACTCATTAAATATAAAAAGTAAGTTTGGTCTTTCCAGAGATCTTTGGGAGTTAGGAGTTGGCCATTTTCAGTTTTAGCGTAGTGACCGGTAGCTACAAAATCAAAATTATTTTCCATGGCCCATTCATAAAATAAGCCAAATTTTATTTCTTTGTTGCACATTACATCTGGATTAGGAGTTCGACCAGCCTGATATTCAGCAAAAAAATATTCGACTACCTTATCGTGGTAAGTCTTTTTAAAATCTAAAACTTGAAAAGGAATATCTAGTTTGAGGGCAATTTTAAGGGCGTCTTGATGGTCTTGGTCAGTTCTGCAGCCGGGAGCACGCCAGCATTCAAGATACACGCCAGTGACTTCATAACCTTGCTCTTTAAGTAGATGGGCACAAAGAGAGGAATCGACCCCACCAGACATTCCAAGGGCAACTTTTTTTTTCATTGTTCTTTTTTATTTGGATTTGTAAGAATTAGAAAAATAATTGCCAGCATTAGCAATATTGATTCGGTGGATGCAAACTCACTCGCAAGTTGTGATGCAAATTCTGACATATTGATATTATACATTCTCTACATCAAACAAACGCAGTCTTTAATTGCAAATTTTCCATTAGCGGTTCTAGTTAGGCTGTAAGTAGTTGCGGGGATGTTGAGTGATTGAGAAATATCCCTGACTAAAGATCGAATGTAAGCTCTTTTAGAAGTGTTAGCGGTAAATTTACTGATGATTAGTTTTTCTGGTAGCTGTGAAATAATTTTTTGCCAATTATTATGGATCTCTGCTTGTCTAAAATCACCTTTAACCAAATTTATTTTTTGTAATTTTTTTTGGAGCTGTTGTTTACCAATGGTGTCAGAGCCAATTAGCTTTAATTGGTGAATTTGAATCTCCTTGCTTTCAGGTGTAAATGCTACTTGTTGCTTAGCTTTGTCAAAATAGGATTTACCATCAATGCGTTTGGCAGAAAATTTGGGGAGTTGTTGGGTAATTTTACCGGTGAATTTAAGTAGCGCGGCTGCTATTTTTTTATCATCAACTTCAACTTCATCAATCTCTGTAGTTAAGCCAAGGAGGTCGTGGGTATCGTTTGATACTCCCCATAAAATTTCAAATTCATATGTTTTTTTCCAGTCAGATAGTTCTGATTTTTTAAATCTGTCTTCTCCGGTTAGTACTACCACTACCCCATCAGCCATTGGGTCTAGAGTGCCAGTGTGAGTTGCTTTAGTCTGGTAGAGGTCACCAGCTTTTTTAGCTAATAAATGGGTTGAAGACCCAATTGGTTTGTAGACAGGGATGATCATCAATTTGAATTTACTATTAATTGAAATTTTTTAATAAAGTCTTGATTGTTTTGGTAGTGAATTGTTTGAATTCCAGCAGCTTTGGCTGCTTCAATATTTGACTCACTATCGTCAATAAAAAGTATTTTCTCAGGAGCTGTATTCATAATTTTAGCAATTTGTTGGTAGCTCTCTGACCGATGTTTGTAGATGCTCAGTTCTTTACTGGAAAAAATCTCAATAAAAGGAGGTGTGAGGCTGCCCCTCATTTTTTCAAGCATTCTTTTTGAACTAGCAGAAAAGATATAGCTATTTAGCTTAGGTTGTTGTTTAACAAATTCTATTAATTCATCATTTAGCTCCAGAACGTCATTTTGCTGTGAAGGTGGAAAAGCTAGTACCCAAGAAAAATCAAAAAGAAGGGTGGTGATCATAAGTAGGTTACAGCAACTTTTATTTGATTACGATTTTAGTCTTGCGAAGCAGTTTTTTAGCAATAGTAAAGCTATCAGAACCAGATTTTATGTAGATTCTAGCTAGTTGCTGATTTCCCAATGGTGGTGGTAAATACTGGTCCCCATCATTTAGATATACCGTTGATTTTACAACGTGAGGATTTTCAGCTATTTTTATTTTCTTAATAATGCCAGTTTCTTCAGACCACACGTCAATTCCGGTACAGCTAAAATGTTTTTTAGATTTATCATTTGGCATTTCTCCTAACGAGAGTTGAATGGCAGATAAATCAAGATCTATTCCAGAACTATATTTACTCATCTCGTATCTCAGGCCACCCATTCGAGCATTTATTTCAATTAATCTAATTTTTTCATCCGGAGAGACAATGAAGTCAGGATGAATAAAAGTTGATCTTAAACCTGAAATATCAACTAGTTTTTGCAGTAAATTAATAATTTGGTTTTTAACATCATACGAATAGTAAGAGGGAGTGGTACGAGAAATAAGCTGTTGATGAGTGGCCCCGAAATCTCTTCCATCTAGTACATCTATAAAACCGAGAGTGTGTAGTTTGCCCTTATGATCTACATATGAGGTGCTAGTGATTTGCTGTCCCACAATAAACTCCTCAATTAGTATTTTTTGCTCATCCTTATCTTGCAATGAAGGCTCATTAGCAAAGTGGTCTCGCAGGGTTTTAATGATTTGTTCTGTTAGGTCATCTGGTGAGTTTAAAACGGAGACCCCCCTACTCTTAGCACCTTGGTATGGTTTGATAACCACTGGAAAATTAGCTCGCTGAAGATCTTCTGCCAGATTCTTCAGAGTGGTAAAAGCTGTCTGGGGTCGGTATTTGCTCAAATCATTCTTCACCATCATTTTATGAAAAAAAGCTTTGTCTCTAAATAATTTAATTGCTGAGTATGATGGTCCTGGAAGTTGGAAATGGTCAACTAATCGACTATGAAGCTCAATGAATTCTTCACCACGATTAAGAATGGCGATGGGATCGTGTTTTTTAATCTTCTCAACAATCTGTTCAAAAGTATCATTTCGATTGGGGGTAAAGCTTTTTGATTTTAAATACGGATAATGACGCCTAATCTTATTGGTGACTCTTTTTTTATATGAATCAACTCCTAATAGAATAATGGTTTTATTTAGCATAGTAAATTATTATCTTCATATTTAAATAAACATATTCAGCTTGCCAATTTCTTTTAGTTTTTCTGAATATTTTTCTTTATCAACCTCATAAAAGCTTGGTAATAGTGGTTTAAAATCAGGATTCATCTTAACAGCGGTGTCAACATCCTCCCAAGACATCTTTCCAAAGTAAAGTTTAGTCAAATCAAAATTGTTTTTATTTAAATAGTTCCAGACTTCAATCATGCCTTCTAAATAGACCATGTCTTTGGTAAATCCACCCGGTTGAGAGGTGTCTTTAAGGCCTCTTTTTCTGCGGAGAGTTCTCTCCCAACACCTTTCTGGATTATCAATGTATTTTTTTAAGAAATGCCACGTCTCAGAGAAGCTGTGCTGCTGCGCATAAGCTACAGACACATAGTTCAAAGCAGGATAAAAAGCATATTGAAAATCTAGTGGTAGTAAAGAATGTAGGCCAGCCAATCCTTCTTCGGTTTTTAGATAATTCTTAAATTTATATTTTTTCTTCTTTTTATGCCAAGGTTGCTGTTCATAATTTATTCGGCGCAAAGCATGCGTGCCGATCTCATGATAGAGCATGCTTAGTAAATCCTGTTCTCTAAAGTCAGTTGGGAGTTTGAGCTTGATGGTATCAGTAGTGATAGTAGCTCTGGATACAAAGGAGTTTGACCAGACTATTTTAAAGCGTTCTTCAAGCTGATGAATTTTCAAAAAATCAACTGTTTTCTTTGTAACCTGACTTTGATTGACTGAAGCGCCCCTAAGTTTATCTAGATCAGATTCAGCATATTTAAAATGAACTTTATCTAAAATAGTCTGAGATAAATCTAAGTATTTACTTTGGGGATAGCCGTGTTTATAGAGAATATCGTCATCAAATTCCGTTGCATATTTAAATTGCGGATTGTAAGTTTCATCAGTGAAAAACTTCTTTTTTTCCTCAAGTAGGTTAACGGGAGTAATTTTTTTAATCAAGCTCATTCTTCGCTGTCTCCTACTAAGAATCCTTGGACATCTTTTCTGCCTAGCTCAATTTTATGTGAGGTGCGATTAAGGCGTTTGATTACGACCATCGCAGTCTTAATAATTTGATCATTAATTTTGATCTTAATCTCTATTACTGGCACACTGCCCTCAATTTCCTTTTGTCGCCATAGTAAGTCTTCTATGTCATAGTGACCTAGCTCTTCCGCCAGTTCTTGACTAATGGCGCTTCGATAGCGGCTAGTATTGATTAGTGCATCTACGTTATGAAGTTTTCGTTTATCATCATAAGCTTTGATGGCGGGGCGATAAGAAATAATCGGTGTTATTTCCCCAATTTTACTTTCATCAATAAGAATATTGGCAAATAAAGCTTGAGCAATCTTGACTCCATGTTGAGCATTGCGGACTTCTAAGCCCTCTACTCTTTCGAGTCTTTTTTTCAAACCAGCATCATTAGCTATTTGGATTGATAGTCCGGGGTAGCCGTTAAGCTCAACAATCATTGGCCCTTTTTCTGGATGAATAAATAGGTCAGCACCCATATATTCATAGCCAGCAACATTTGCTGCTCGCACTGCAGTTTCTAAAACTTGAGTCCATTGTGGGATCATGATACCGCGCACTTTCTTCTTACTTTTTGGAAAAGTTTTAATGATTTTTTTCTTACCATAGATACCATGAATGGTAACTCCAGAAGCCATATCAATCCCAACTGCAATCGCTCCTTGGTCTAGGTTAGCTTTACCATTTGATTCTTTGGTGGGAATTCTAGCCATAGCCATGATTGGGACGGAGTTAAAAACAATTACTCTGATGTCTGGAGTGCCACCATATGAGAACTTGGCTAGGCTGGGGTGAGAGGGAATCATTTCTTCTACCAATGCCTTGTGATTACTACCCCAGGTACTGAACTCACCATCAAGAATATTGTTGATATGAAGGTTAAAGTCAGCTTCTTTGATTTTATTACCTTGACTATCGATCCAGACAGCCTTATTCTCAATCTTTTTTTCTATCACCCAGATTCCTTTACCAGCACTACCACTAGCTGGTTTTAGAACAAATGGCACGGGAATATTAGTCCAGTTGACTACCTCTAGATCATCTGGTGAGTCGAAAACATGGTAAAGTTCTGCGGTAAGAATATTGTGCTGTTTGAGTAGTTCTTTGGTGCGGAGTTTAGAAAAACCAAATTTTTTAGCCTCACGAGAGTTAAGGGCTGTGTAGCGATATCGAGCATTATGTCCTAGGATGTGTGAAGGTTTAATTGACATAATTTTTATCAGCCAATACTATTATTCCTCCATCAATGAGCGAAATCTAAAGTATTCAGCAAATCGTAGACCGGAGAACTTCCCTACAATAAAGTTTATTCCTAGAGTAATCATGGTCAGTAGTTCTGGTTGGAGTAAGGCAAATTTTTGTAGAGCTTCCCACTGGAGTATGAAGCTGGATAAAAGCGCTAGGCTTAGAGTTTCCACCGTTAGAGCAATTGCATCCATGGGTTTAGTTTTGCCTTGTGCGTCTAAGAAGTTTTCTGCTAGTAAAACTAAAATCATGATTGAGAAAATATTGACTGTCATTAGTGTCACCATGTTAATCAATGGTGCTAAAAGCAGTATTCCCAGAATAGCCAGTGAGACAAACCAGAGCAAGATGGCAGTACGAGGCAAGTACGGTAGTTTAAATCTAGTTAAGATTTTTTTAGCTGGTAGAGCTACAAATACAATCACTAAGAACATAGCAATTCCCTCAATAATACCAGTTGAAACTAGAGCAATTGATAAAACAGCTGGAATATAAATACCAAATCCCCGCAGACCAATAATGTGTCTAGAAGCAGCAATGAATGAAGATACAAGGGGAAAAAGAAGGACTAGAACGATGACGTTTGGGGGCACACCTTCTTTAACAGCATTTCTAATTGCTTGTTGCAAGAGATTGGTGAAGTTTTTACTTGTAAGAGGATTCTCTTCAAGATAGCGAACTAATTTACTTTTCTGCTCACCTTCTGTTTCGGTAATATCTAGATCTTTTTTCTCTTGAATTTTTTGAACAGTTTCTGCAGACGGAGAAGCTAGAGTAGCTTCTGCAGTAGCTTCAGCAGAGTCGGTAGACTCGATCCCCACCTCAAGATCTTCAGTCAGTAAAGATGGTGTTTGAGCTTGTGAGGGTTGAATTACAAAAAAACCAGCTATCAAAAATAGGGCCAGAGATAAAAGGAATTTTTTCATGAGAGTATTATAACCTAATCTGGAGCTAAAAGCGTGTGGGGAGATGATTGTAGTGATATAATTTGATACAATAATCGTTTTATTTAAGAAAACCAATTTCAAGGAAAATGAATTATGGCAAAGTTTGAAGTGAGAGCTAAGAAGGGCGGGATGTATAAAGATGGTTACCTAGGAGTCTTTACAGCGGTCGAAAAATCATCAATTGATGATGGTGACGATGAGCTATTCTTTGTAGTTGATGGAGGCACCATACGGTTTGCTGACATACACAACTTTTTATATATATTGTTTGAATCTTCACTAATTATGGGTACAGACGAAACAAGTTGTTACGATAGTATGAATGAAGTTTAAGATGAGTGGAATTAATTTAAGACTCATTTCTAGAGCAGAAAACCTAGGAAATTTTGGAAAACTCCGATTAAGGTAGAGACGATTAAGAGTGAGAAGAATTCGTTGAATTGTACTCCTAGCAAGGTCATGGCTTCGATATGAAATCCTGGGACTAAATAAGTGACTAACCAAAGTAAAGCTACGTTAAGAACGACTGAAAATAGCCCCAATGTAACTACATTAATAGGTAGAAATAATATTTTGAGGACAGGGCGAGCAATTTTATTGAGTAAAGTTAGGACGACAGCTGCCAAAGCTAAGGTAGTCCAGTTCATATAGCTAACAGTGGGTAAAAAGTAAGCCAGTAAGAAGATAGTTAAGGTAGAGGTAATGAGGGGTTTAAGAAGTTTCATAAGTCTAGGATAACATATTTTTAGCTCGTCGTTTTAGATGCTGGTTTTTAGAGAAACGGTGAGACTCATCTCGAATGCGTTGGATCAGATGTAAGACTGGATGATCCTGAGGAAGTAAGACAATTTGGTATTTGATCGATAAACGGGGCTCTCTGATAATCTCTATCGGTATTACGATCCTATCAGGATTTTTAGCGATACTAATCACTGGAGCGGACCAGCGCCAAGCCTTAAGAGTAGATCTGAGCTGTCCCTTTCCCCCATCAATGACTAATAAATTCGGTGTGCCCCACTCGGGATGATTTTGTCTTCGGCTAATGGCTTCGTTGAGCATGCCGTAGTCGTTGGGAGTATCAAGAGTTTTAATATTAAAAAGACGATATTGATCTTTAGCTGGCTGACCATCAACAAAAGTCACCATCGAGACACTAGCCAGTTTTCCAGATGTATTACTGACATCATAACCCTCAATTCTAGTAAGTGGGTAGTTTTTAGGAATTTTTAAATAAGTAGCTAGTATTTTTTGAAGATGGAGTAATGTCTCGTGGTGGTCATCGGTGAGGCTGGGTAAAATCAGGGTTGGTTTAAGAGGGTATTTCTTTTGAGTAACTTCTTCAATTAATTGAACTTGATCTCTAACCACTGCTGCTTGCTCAAATTTTTCTTCCTTAGAAAAAGATTTGAGTTGTTGTTTGAGATTCTTCAGGACTGTTTTTTTCTGACCTCTTAAAAAGTAAATCAAGTTTAAGATTTGAGCTTGATAGTCTCTGTGGCTGATTTTATCAATGCAGGCACCTGGACATTGATCGAGGTGGTAGTAGAAACAAGCCTGCTTCTTTTGATGTGGGGGCTGATTGCACCACGGAAATATTTTGCGCATTATTCTCAATACTTCCTTGACTTTTCCTGAGCTGGGATATGGTCCGAGGATAGTTCCATGATGTTGTTGATGATCTAAATCTTTCTTTCTAATGGTTAGTACTCGAGGGAAATCACCGTCAGTAATATGAATATAAAGAGGAGTTTTATCATCTTTGAGGAGGCTATTGTACTTTGGCTGATGAAGTCTAATTAGTTCGGCCTCAATTAGTAGGGCTTCTAGTTCGCTTTCTAAAACTTGATGCTTAATGTGGGTAGCGGTCGCGACCATTTTTTTTATTTTAGGTGAGAGATCTGCGAAGCGAGTGTAAGATCGGAGGCGATTTTTAAGATTTTTAGCTTTACCGACGTAAAGAATTTTATCGTTTTCGTCTAAGAACCAGTAAACTCCCGGTAGCGAGGGAAATAAAGATAGCTCCTCCTGCCATGGCCATGATGAAGCTCTTCTGGTGGAGGTATTGACTAATTGCTGGGCTGGTGGTGAGCTCAAATTCTTGGGTTTCATTTAATGCTTTTATTTGTATTGTATCGCGGCTCGGTATAAAACCAGTATTGTTTTCTATTCTTAGCGGTATTATCTGTCTTTGGAATGGTAATAGAGCGACAATTTCACTAATATTTTGCGATGAAGATATTTGACTAGAACTAGCGGTAATTTCTAGGGGTAGGTGATAATCTGCTTGGCCAGCTAGATTGGTGACTTCCAGGTGATATAAGCCAGGTATATTCACTAAGCCCAGAAATTTTTGAGGCTTAAGTTGAAACTCAATTTCCGATAAGTGTTCTGGGAAGATGGCGCCGAAATCGACATTGACTGTTTTTTCTGTAGCATCTGGTTTTTTATAGCTGCCAGCTGGGTGTGGAGTAACACTGTTTTGGCCGTTAATAGCAAAAACGATATGATTTAAATCTAGCTGATGAAAATAGTCAACTCCGCCAGTGGTATTTTCCCAAGTAGGATCAATGGGAATCCAACGCTGCTTTTCTGGGCTGTAATAATCTGGCCAAGAGTGAAGGATGTCTTCCACTAAGCTTAGGGGACGCAGCTCACTATTTTGTGAGTGAGCATAGCCAGTGATTCGGCGTGAATAAATACCAGCTCCTCGAGCTAAGGTGACAAAGAGATCAGTAAATTCTTGGCAAACAGCATCGTTGGGATTGTTGATGGCGCCAATAGCCCCCAACCTTTCTGGTAATCCTAAGGCGATATCAGTGTTGTAGTTGAGAGTATTTACGACAAAGTCATTAATTTCTTTAGGAGTAGTGCGGTCTTGAGTAATGCTTTTTAAATCAGAGTTATTGATTGGCCAGTACTCTTGGGTCTTGAGAAGACTCTCATCTGGGATAGAAACAGGGACGGACTCATCTGGCTCTAGGGTGAGTCTAACCGTAGCTAAGAGTTTGACTAAAGTATCGCTGCTGGCTGGAAGTTTGTAGGTAGCGATCCAGTTGCCGTCTAAATCAAGTTCCATTTTTTCTGGCTTTGGTTCTATAAGATGATAATGAATTTTTTGAAAAGCAGTATCTGGAGGAAAAGCAACTTGGGTAATGCCGGGGTTATTGGTGGAGTTGCTTAAGCTATAGCTGAGGTCAAGATCAAAGAGTTGTTCACTGCCAAAAAGAGCAAAAACTCCCATCTCTTCTTCTTTACTAAAACTAGTGACTATCTGGCTGCCACTGGCAGTGAAGTTGTGAATAGTGGGAGTAGTTCTAATTGGTCCACCAAACCTAGCGGGCGTGATGAGGGTAACACTATAATCAGAGTAATCTTGAGGGTTAGCTTGAGGTGCTAGTGTTACTTCAAGGACGCTACCACTGATAACAGCTGCGTCAGGGTTGGTGTAGCTGATGGTAAATTTTCTGATTTTTCCTTCACCGACTACTTTTCCGGGGAAGGTAATGCCAATGCTGGTTTGACCAGGACCAGACTGTTGGTCCGATTTGATGGGGACAATTTCTGGCTTAATGCTTTTGCCGTCACTGATGACGGTGATGTTTTTGAGTTGGGCGGAGCTAATTTTGAGACCGTACTGGCTGATATAGGTAGTAGGAGTTTTGTTGGTGACAGTAAACTCGTGTTTGACTCTACTCTGCCCCGCATCACTGACCGTGACGGTGGTGTGGAGCTTGGTGTCAAAGTAGTCTGAATTTGACTCAGCTTGGATTGGGGTAACAATGATTAAAAATAAGAAAAATATTGAGAGAAAGATGGAAGAAAGTTTTTTCCAGAACATAGGGATGAGTGTAGCATAGGAGGTTTTAGTTTTCTTTATCTGGAGGGATGAACATTTTTCTTATCAAATTTTTTAATTTCACATTTTTTTTTGAGCTTGAGAGTGTCTCAGCGATATTATTTTTATCAGAAAATAAATATTCAATTGCTAAATATCCCACAGATGCCCATATACCAGCTAGAAGTATTCCAAATAGATCAGGAATCTCACCAACAACACTAAATCCATTAAGTTCTAAGTGTGAAGTTACAATCATGCTAAATAACATGGACACACCAATTTTTAATCTTGGGTCAATCTTTTTATCTGTGGATAGTTCAATCATCTTAGATATCAACTCAACTGGGATACGACTCAAATAAAAAATTTCCAGAGTTTCTACTACATCACCCATATGTTGATCAAAAAAACCAATGATGCCTTCTGTTTGATATGGGATTACTTCAGTTTCATGCCCATAATCTCTTCTAAGTTCAATTGAAAATATTATGAAATTCCATAGGCCAAAAAGTCCTTCTTTTAGTAAGCTTTTTTGAAATTCACTTAAATGATCTATTGTTATTGGTTTAAATTCATGTTTTTCATCGCCAGATTCATTCATATTTTTATTCTATAGCAAAATCAATTCTACTACACTTGTGGTAGAAATTGAGTGTTTTACTAACAAAATGTGGGGCGCGCTACTGGTGTAGAACCTCGACTTACCATTCAGGGTCAGCGGGTTCGATTCCCGTCGCGTCCACATTTTTAGGAATTGTTTTATAGTGAGAATTATCTATAATAGTTACAATGGTAAGTCGGGGTTACGAGATAGACTCGCAAATTCTGATCAAAACACCCGCATTAGCGGGTTTTTTGTTGTTTTAGTTCTTCTTTAAGATATTTTCCAGTATAAGATTTTTTCTCTTCAATAATATCCTCAGGTTTGCCAGTAAATAAAACTTCTCCACCTTTGCCACCACCTTCAGGACCAAGGTCAATAATCCAGTTGGCGTTTTTAATAATATCTAAGTTATGCTCGATGACGATGACAGTATTATTGTTCTCTACCAACTGATGTAAAACGTCTAGTAATTTTTGAACATCATGGAAGTGCAAGCCAGTAGTGGGTTCGTCTAAGAGATAAACCACATGCTCATTAACTCTTCCTGAAAGCTCTTTAGCTAGTTTAACTCGCTGCGCCTCTCCTCCACTCAGGGTTGGTGCTGGTTGGCCTAGCTCTAGGTAACCTAAGCCGACGTCTAGCAGTGTTTGAAGTTTGCTGCGCAAGGTGGCATGACCATCGAAGAACTCAAAAGCATCTTCAATCTCCATCTTCAAAATTTGATGAATATTTTTACCCTTGTAAGTTACTTCCAGAGTTTCTTCACTATATCTTTTGCCATGACAGACATCACAGGTCACATAGACATCAGGTAAAAACTGCATTTCAATTTTAATCTGTCCATCACCTTGGCAAGATTCGCAGCGCCCACCTTTGACATTAAAACTAAAGCGGCCGGCTTTATAGCCACGAATTTGAGCCTCACGAGTGGCGGCGAATAGTTTACGAATGTAATCAAAAACTTTAGTGTAAGTAGCTGGATTAGAGCGAGGTGTTTTTCCGATCGGACTTTGATCAATCAAAGTGATTTTTCTAACTTCATCAGGAACAACTATTTTATCAACGTGCCCAGCTTTACGATGAGTTTTGTAGCCTAAGTTAGTGGCTAGCTGGTGATAAAGAGTGTCGTGTAACAGTGTAGATTTTCCACTTCCAGAAACACCGGTAATAGCAGTGAAAGTCCGCAGTGGGAACTCAACATCAATTTTCTTTAAGTTGTGTTTAGTAGCACCTTCTATTCTAATACTGGATTCATTCTCTTGAGAAATAGCTGCTGAATTAGGATCAATGTAGCGTCGGTCTGGGACAACTTTTTTGTAGATGACATCTTTTTTACGAGATAAGTATTTAGCAGTCAGAGTTTTCTTTTTTTGGATTTCTGCTGGAGAGCCTTGAGCCACAATTTTGCCACCTAATTTACCGGCTTCAGGGCCAAAGTCGACCACTTCATCGGCGGACATAATTACATCTCGATCATGTTCGACCACGATGACAGTATTGCCTTTGTCACGCAAGTTTTTAAGAGTGTCTATTAAGCGATGATTGTCGCGTTGATGCAAGCCAATGGTGGGTTCATCTAAGATATACATGACTCCAGTTAGACCAGTTCCGATCTGTGAGGCTAGACGAATTCGTTGGGCTTCTCCACCAGCCAAAGTAGAAGCTTCACGATTCAAACTGATGTACTCTAAACCGACTGAAGTTAGGAATTTAAGCCGCGCATTAATTTCTTTAAGAATAGAGTCGCCGATAGCTAACTCTTTTTCACTTAAGACTTTGTCTTTATAAACATGTCCTGCCCACTCTAAGGTTTGATCAATTGGTAAGGCGGTGATTTCAGCGATGTTTTTCCCATCTACAAACACAGCTAGGGCTTCGTCTTTAAGACGATCTCCATTACAGCTGGGGCAAACTTCTTGAAGCATGTATTTTTCAATTTCGTGGCGAATAAAATCTGAATTAGTTTCTTGGTAGCGTCGTTCGAGGTTTTTTAAGAAACCTTCAAATGATTGCTCGATGCTGGTCATTCGGCCTTGACGATTCTCACCAGATACTTCATAAACTTTTTTAGAACCATAGAGCATTACTTTTTGAGTTTTTTCATCAAACTCTTCCCAGCGAGTTTGACGGAAATCATAGCCATGATCAGCGATGACAACCTTAATCAATCTACTCCACCAAGTTCCATGAGCCAGGGCACTGGCAAAAGGAATCACTGCCCCTTCACTGAGGGTTAGTTCGGGCGCAATCATTTTTTCAGCGTCTATTTTTAATAATGTGCCCAAACCATTACAGGTTTCACAGGCTCCCTGTGGAGAGTTAAAAGAAAAGAGCCTAGGCTCGAGCTCTTCTATGCTGATTCCACAGTGGCTACAAGCCAAACTTTCACTAAAAAGCCTGTCTTCTACTTCTTTGGGATTTTCAGGAAAACTAAGGGAGGCATCTTTGACAAAACTAATCACTACATAACCCTCGGAAAGTTTGAGGGCTTCTTCGATGGATTGATTGAGTCGGCTTTTAAAGATCTTGAATTCAGTTTTATCTTTAAGTTGTTTTTGGGAAATTGTGAGTCGGTCGATGAGAGCTTCAATGGTATGACGATTGGTTTTTATTAGGCTTAGTTCTTCGTTTAAATCATATATTTTGCTGTCTATTCGAGCGCGAACATAGCCCTTTTTTTGGATGTTATCCATCAGGCCGTCAAACTCACCCTTGCGGTTGCGGACCACTGGGGATAAAACCATAAATCTAGTGGGAGTTCCACTAGCTTTTTCCTCGAGTTCAGTTATGATGTGGCCCACGATTTGATCGACACTCTGAGTGGAAATTTCACGGTTACATTCTGGGCAATGTGGATGGCCGATACGAGCGTATAGAAGCCTCAGGTAGTCATAGATTTCAGTGATGGTGCCGACGGTAGAGCGTGGGTTGTGAGAGGTGGTTTTTTGGTCGATGGAAATAGCCGGAGATAGACCATCGATTTGATCGACGTCTGGTTTGCTCATGACTCCTAAAAATTGGCGAGCATAAGAGCTTAAGCTTTCGACGTAACGGCGCTGGCCTTCTGCATATAGAGTATCGAAGGCTAAGGAGCTTTTACCACTTCCGGAGAGACCAGTGAAAACTACTAGTTTGTTTTTGGGGATAGTGACGTTGACGTCTTTGAGGTTGTGTTCTCTGGCACCGGTGACGACTATTTTATCTTGAATCATAAGTTAAATCTGAAAAAATAAGAGTAACTATTATAGCGCAGGTGGGGGTAAATTAGGAGGGCGAAGCGAGTTCGATTCTCGTCGCGTCCACATTTTAATATTGAAGAATTAGTTGAAAAATTGTATAATTAACTCTGTTAAGATCTCACCACGGACACTTGTCCGCTGGCAACAAAGACTCCCGCTTAGGCGGGATTTTTTGTGGGTTAAGCTTAACTATTACTCAAAGCAAAATCATCCCAAATGTCGTGGCATCCACATCCACCCTCATTTGTTGATGCTCCCAGAGCGACAAGGTTTGATCTCTTGTTAGTTCCTCCCTTAGATAATGGAGTGATATGGTGAATTTCTAGAGTACACTTGGTGCCGCAATCAAAGCAGCGATGTCTTTGTTCTCGTTTAATGGTTTTGTTTCTATGAGCCCTGCTTTTAGAGCTCGAAAAAGCTAGGTATGTTAGGGAAATAAGAGCTAATAAATATAAAGACAATGATCTATCAACTGTTTTCTCTTCATTAGTTAATTCTTTATTGATCACAATAGATCAATATACTACACTACTCCAATTGAAAGGTGAGGGTTTATGGTAAAAGGAAAAGAAAGAAAAACTGATGAAATGTGGGTATTTGGTCAGAGAATGATGTCTCAATATGCCGAGGAATCAGATGGTCCAAGCGGTGTTAAGCACACAAGAAAACCATTACATAAAAAAATGTCTCAAGCAGATTTTCAACAATCATTAGATGAAGCCCGACAGTTGAGTGCTGATATTACAGCTAGATTTGAAGGTGCTAGAGCAGCTGGAACTAAATATTTCTGCTTAGGATCAGAGTGTGGGGGCTATGATGATCCGGGTGGAAGTCGGGCCAATCCAACTTGCCCATGTTGTGGAGCCGAACACTGTTTTCCTTGACCTACTTAACCACACTCCATAGCCACCATATATAAAATCCAGCAGCAGTGCCTTGGAATGTCCCCCAACAAATATCAATGATAGTAATCATCCAGGGCCAGTCTTTGATAAAAGATTGGTTGGTTAAGTCATAGGTGGCGTAGATGACAAAGCCACTGATAGCACCCACTAGGACTGCAGTTAGGAGAGTGTTCTCTACTTGGATCCCCAAGCTGATGAGGATAGCTAGACCGGTGGCAATTATCGCTTGGGTAACAATACCCACAGGTAGATTAAAGACGATGCTGTCGTTTTTTTTATTAGCTAAATATCCTAAATGTTTGTTGTAGAATCCTTTGGAAAATACTCCCAGCCAAAGCATGTCCAGGACGATGAAGATGACGACGGTGATGAGCCATATTTTTAGGAATGGGGTGGTGAGTAAGAATTTCATGGCGTCTCTCTACCAGTTGAGGTAGGTAATTGATATTTGGAGGATGCTGGCAAAGCTGACCCAAAAAAAGTAAGGGAGTTGGCTCCAGAAAAGGAATTTTTGCTGGGGCCAGAATTTTATGAGTAGGTATAGGAGTGTCCCCCAGACTACTAGGATGTCTATCATCGCTAGGAGGTTGTTTTGGAGGCCGAATTGAAGTGGTGAGAAGGCGAAGTTGGCAAGGAGGTTAATGACGAAGATGGTGATGATGTTTTTGGTAAGTTTTTTAGCTTTGTAGAGCTTGAGTGTGTAGAAGAAGCCGATGGCAATCAGGATATAAAGCACACTCCAAACTGGGCCAAATAGCCAAGAAGGTGGAGCAAAGCTGGGTTTGATCAAAGAAGCATACCAAGTGGGGGTGTTGTAGATGTCCATAATTAGCTCTTTCTAGGAAACCAGGGTATCAAGAGACTGGTGCATTTCTTATATGATTGATATTTTAAATCATTTTTGTATTTTTTGTTATATCTTTTTTCCAACAATGGAATGCCACTGATAAAGAGGAGAATAAAAGTAATAAACATAGGTCCCAGAATGGTCAGCCAGCTTAGATTACTTTGCCAATTAATGGTGGTGATAAAGATCCCCCACCAAACCATCATTTCTCCAAAGTAGTTGGGGTAACGAGAGTACTTCCACAATCCAGTTTCAATCCATTTGCTATTGTTGGCTAGATTATTTTTGAATTTAAATTTTTGCCAGTCAGCACTGGTTTCGATGACAAGTCCAGTTAAAAAGATAATGCTTCCTAAGATGGTCCAATAGTTAATAGAGATAGTTTTATGGCTGGTGAGGGCATAGATGCTAGGTAGCATAACCACCCAGATGGTGACAGCCTGAAAGGTCCAAAATTTAAAGAAGGAAAAGAAATTTTCTCGAATACTATCAAATCGATTATCTTTCCCTATCTTTAAGATTCTGATGAAGAGATAGGTGGCTAAGCGTAGTCCCCACAAGGTAATGCTGATAGTAAGGATGAGTTGAGTTGAGAGAAGGTTGGATTTGGTAAGGAGTAACCACCAGGATATGAAGATGAAGGTTAATCCATAGGCTAGGTCGGTAAGTTTGTCAGTTTTGAATGTAGCAGCAAAGGTAAAAAATAAAATTTGAATGAAAAAGGAGATGAGAAGAGTTGAGATGAAAATGTTCATCTCAATTAGTATAGCGGATTAGTTATTTTTTATAATAGTTGTTGAGTCTCTACCCCAACTCCCCAATCTTATCTCTTAACATTGCTGCTAACTCGAAGTCCATTTGATCTGCCGCCAACCTCATTCTTGTTCTCAGTTTCTTGATCATTTTTCTTTTATCATCCGGCGTTAAGTTATCTGCTTTTACCGCTGCAATATCCACTTGTTCTTTACCTACATCTACAATAAACATTTCTCCACCCTTAGTCTGTATTTCTTCCTCTTCCTTCTCAATCATCCGGTCTCGAATTGGCTTGATAATAGTTTTAGGATCAATCTTATTTTTACGGTTATACTCCAGCTGATATTCTCTTCTCCGCTGCGTTTCCTCAATCGCCAGCTTCATTGACTTCGTCAGCTTATCCCCATATAAAATAGCCCTGCCCTCTACGTGTCTAGCTGCCCTACCCATCGTCTGAATAATCGAAATCCTGGAGCGTAAGAACCCTTCCTTATCCGCATCCAAAATAGCTACCAAAGTAACTTCTGGTAAATCTAATCCCTCTCGGAGCAAATTAATTCCCACCACCACATCATACTCACCCTTCCGCAAATCCTCCAAGATATCCGATCTCTCCAACGTTTCTACACCAGAGTGCAAGTAAGCCACCTTCGGGTACAAAACATTTTTTCGCAAATCAATCTCTGCCGGCAACTTTGCTCGAGTATGATAACGCTCATCAATCTGACCAATCTTCATCTCATCAATCGGTAAAAAACCATTCGCTAAAATAACTTTCTCCGGGTCCACCTGCTCTACCCGCTCATCCCGTTTAGCAATAAAATTCTCCACCAACTGCTTAATCTTATCCTGGTCATTCAGGTAATCCGTCAGCGCCTCCGCCATCTTCTTGGTCAGCGTCGTTACCAGACACCGTTGCCCCAGTTGCTTCCGTTTAATAATCTCGATAATCAAATCCTCAATCTGCCCCTTAGTTTCTCGGAGCTCAATCTCAGGGTCCAGCAAACCAGTGGGTCTGACCAACTGCTCAATCACTTCCCCTCCACTGTGTTCAATCTCCCATTCCTTGGGCGTGGCTGAGACATAGATCGCTTGTGGGATCCGATCCTGAAACTCACCAAACTCTAGGGGTCGGTTATCCAAAGCACTTGGTAATCTAAAACCATAATCAATTAAAGTATTCTTTCGAGATTGATCACCAGCATGCATCCCCCCAATCTGAGGGATCGACATATGGCTCTCGTCCATGACCGTCAAGAACTCGCCGTCACCAAACTCTTCCGCATTATGTTTAAAGTAATCCAGTAAAGTGTAGGGTGGCTGGCCGGGATCACGACCATCAAAGTAGCGGGAGTAGTTCTCGATCCCATTCGTAAAGCCAAACTCTTTAATCATCTGTAAGTCATACTTCACTTTTTGTTCTAAACGATGAGCTTCAAAAACTTTATCTTGGTCCTTAAACATTTTCAGTCTTTTCTTTAAATCTTCAAAGATGGCTGCAAACCGCTCGGTTTGTGATTTGGGGTCAATCACATAGTGTTTGGCTGGGTAAACTACAAACTGATTTTGTTTTCTCTCATAAAGAGTCATCTTATCCGGATTCATCTTGGTCCCAGTCACTGGGTTAATCCAGTCAATCTTAGTGATCTTATCTTCTAGCGTATCGATTCGCAGCGCCTTGTCTTCATAAGCTGGCCAGAGCTGAATCGTATCTCCCCGCAAGCGATAAGTCCCGCGGCGAAGTTCGGTGCTACTACCTTCGTACTGGAGCTGGGAGAGACGCAGTAAAAGATCACGGCGTTGAATCAACTGCCCTTCCATAATTTCCAGAATATAACGGCCATATTCGACCGGTGAACCGAGATTATAGATACAGGAAACAGAAGCAATCACGATCACATCATTACGAGTCAGGAGATTAGTGGTGGTGGATAATCGGAGCTTATCAATCTCATCGTTAATTTGAGCTTCTTTCTCAATGTAAGTCCCACTGCTGGGGATATATGCTTCTGGTTGATAATAATCGTAGTAACTCACAAAATAGCTGACGGCATTATTAGGGAAGAAATCGCGGAACTCTTGGTAAAGCTGAGCAGCTAAGGTTTTATTGTGAGCAATCACTAAAGTTGGTTTTTGAGTTTTCTCAATCACATTGGCTAAGGTGAAAGTTTTTCCTGAGCCAGTTACACCCAATAGTGTTTGATGATCTTTACCACCACGCACTCCTTCTACTAGCTTTTCAATGGCTTGTGGTTGGTCACCGGTGGGTTTGAAGTTAGATTTAAGTTTGAATTTCATAGCTTAATTGAACAATCTATTATATCCTGTTAGTAAGTTAATTACATGGCATTAAGCTGGATGCAAGCATTTTTTCACAAACACAAATCTTGGCTAATTTTAGGAGTTATTCTAGTGGTGGCAGCTTTTGTGAGGCTCTATCACATCGAAACTAAGATGCGGTTCATTTGGGATGAGGGTCGGGACATGTTGGCGATTAGAAAAATTATTACCCAGCGAGACCTGACTCTATTTGGTCCTTACAACGAGATGGGGGTAGAAAAAGATTTCTTTGGGGTCTTTCATTATTACTTAATGCTGCCAGCACTCTGGCTGGCAGATTACAATCCAGTCGGGCCAGCTATTTTTACCGCTATGCTGGGAGTGATTTCGGTGGCCTTAGTTTATCTTCTAGTCTCGATGTGGGATAAGCGCCAGCTGGCCTTATGGACAGCAGCTATTTATGCCCTTTCTCCTTTAGTGATTAAGCATGTCATTTGGCCGTGGAATCCCAACACCATGCCTTTCTTTACTTTACTTTACTTTATTTTCTTAAGTAAGTTTCATCAGCGGCCAGCTAGACTCTGGTCAGGATTAGCAGGATTAACTTTAGGTTTATTATTCCAGTTACATTACTTCAGTATTGCGCTGCTAGTGCCGTGGTTAATGCTGGCTTGGAAAAAGAAAAGCTCAGTTTTGAACTGGGCACTATTTATTGGTGCTTTTTTAGTAGCTAATCTTAATTTTATTTTATTTGATCTGACTCATGAGTGGTTTTACTTTAAGATCTTGAAAGATAGTTTCGTGGGCGGATCATCTCAACAGCTGCTTCAGTTCTCACTGCCACATTTATTAACAACTCCCTTTATTTTTACTAACGATACTTTTGCCAAACTCCTGACTTTACCAGCTATATTTACTTGGCCAGTGACATTATCCTTTATGGTTTTTGGTTATAAGAGAATTCAGCATTTTTTAGTGAGTCAGCGGCTGACTCTGGGGACGATGGTGGTGGGTAGCTGGCTGGGATTATTAGTAATAATCAGCTTCTTCCCTACTTTAGTGAATGACTATTACGGCAACTATCTCTGGTTTGGGTTATTAATGATTATGACCAAGGGTTTTATTAAATTCAAAAATAGCTTCAGATGCCACTCCATCTTTCTAATTGTTGGGGTTTTGTTTTGCACGCGCCTATTTACAGAGATTGATCTTGGCAGACAGCCCACCTGGCAGGAGAACATGCCTTTGGTCCGCCAGCTGGCTGAAGTAGCTGCTCAAGATGCACAGTCCGAGACTAAAACTTTTAATATTGCTTCATTAGCTGACTCAGATACTAGAGCCACTCGCTATCGATATTTCTTAGAGGTGGCTGGAGCTAAGCCGTTGGGTGTGGACGATTACTCCAGGACAGAAGTCCTATATGTCATCTCCCCCCATAGTGCAGTTGCTAGTCAGCAGAACCCAGCTTGGGAGATTTCTACTTTTATTGATCAAGAGTGGCAGCTTCTAGATTCTGTAAATGGAATTAGTGTGTTTAAGGTAGTCAGGAATTAAAACCTCACTTACAATAGCATCAATGCAAGTTCACGCTATTAAAACCCCCAGAGTTAAACCAAACTACGATCTCTTAGCACTTCTGCGAGATTCTATTCGTGATCTAGAAGAAAAAAGTGTGGTCGTCGTTACCTCCAAGATTGTTTCTTTATGTGAAGGCTCGGTGATTCCCATCAAAGATGGAACTGTTGAAGAGAAACAGGCTCTAGTTAAAAAAGAAGCTGATGCTTATTTAGATGAAAGTTTTTCTAAATGGAATCTAATTTTAGCGATTAAACATAATGCAATTGCCATTGATGCTGGGGTCGATGCCTCCAACACCGGCAAATATTACGCACTTTTACCAAAGGATCCCTATAAATCAGCAAAAGAGATTTGGCAGTTTTTGCGAAAAGAATTTAAAGTCAAAGAATTAGGAGTCATTATTACTGACAGTAGATCAGTCCCCCTTCGCTGGGGTCGGATTGGAACAAACATTGGCCACTGTGGCTTTAATGCTCTCAATGACAAGGTGGGAACTAAAGATCTCTTTGGGAGAGAGTTAAAATCAACCCAAGTCGGAGTTGCTGAGGGCTTAGCCGTAGCTGGTGTAGTAGAAATGGGTGAAGCCGACGAAGCTCGGCCGATTGTCATCATTACTGAGGTTACTGACATCACCTTTAATTCTAAACCACCGACTAAGAAGGAGATCGATTTTCTTAAGATTTCAATTAAGGATGATGTTTACGGATCAATGTTATCAGCAGTGCCATGGATAAAAAACAAAAAAAGCAAAAAATGAACTCCATTTCTACCAAAACTGGCGATTGTGGCCAAACTTCTTTGGCTAATGGCGAGCGAGTGGCTAAGGACAGCCTGGTGATGGAGGTGGTGGGTACATTGGATGAGCTGAGTTCCTGGGTAGGACTAGTCATAGCTCACTTAGAGGATAATTTTTCTTCTCAGGAAGACATACTTAGTCAGATTCAACAGGACCTATACCAGCTCAGCGCCGTCATTGTCCAAGCACCGCAAGTTAAGTTCAAAAAACTAGCTCTAGATCAGTTAGAAGAGCACTCTGCTGTCTTAGAAAAAGAAATGGCTGGGAGCTGGCAAGGTAAGTTTCTCCACCCCGGTGGTACTAAGCTAGCCGCGCAGTTAGATGTGGCTCGGACTATCTGTCGTCGTTGTGAGCGACTGATGTTTAAACACTCGGATTCAGGGCCTAAAAAAGTTCCTGCCTTGATCATGCAGTATTTAAACCGCCTCTCAGATTACCTTTATTTGTTACGCTGCTATATAAATCTATATCAAAAGCACTCAGAAAAGCAACTTACACCAGATAAATAGCCTGGTGCATCGGTCTTTCATTTCAAAAAGGGGTAATTAGCAGTCTCAAGGTGAGTCTGCTAATATTTTTTATTTAAAATTAGTACTGAAACTTACGAATCAAACCTACTACTCGGCCTTGGATCTGAACATTAGTTGCATAAATAGGGCTCATGGTTGAGTTAGCTGGTTCTAGACGGACTCGAGTGACTTCTTTATAGAATCTTTTGAGTGTGGCTAGGCCATTATCAAGTAAGGCGACTACGATATCACCGTTCTCTACTGATTGAGTTTCTTCGATAACTACATAGTCACCGTCATCGATATGATCTTCTATCATTGACTGGCCTTTAACCTGTAAGACATAGGCTCTTTTTTTACCAGAGATCATCTCTGGAGAGACTTTAAAAGTGGCATCGGGGTCAGTGTAAGGCTCGATGGGTTTACCAGCAGCAATATAGCCCATGATCGGGACATCAATTCCTTCATCATTCTTTAAAAACGTTCTATCTAAGAGTTCAATCCCTCTCACTTGGCCATCAAAACGCTTAATAACTCTTTTTCTTTCTAGTGCTTGGAGATGCTCATGAACTGTAGCTAGTGATGAGACTCCAATGGAGTTAGCAATTTCTTGAAGAGTGGGTGCATAACCATTCTGTTGAATATATTGAGCAATAAAATCTAGAATCTGTCGTTGTCGTTTATAAAGAGTGACCGCCATAGTGTTCCTTTAGTGTTAATCATCTTCGGGCGTAGATTTCCCGAACTAAAGTAAGAATAACCGAAAAGGACACGAACAAACAACTAGATCTTAAATAATCAGAATACATCAAATATGATTAGCAGTAAGTTTTAAATAACAACGACTTGTTTTGGGTTTTACTTCATCCAACCGAATAAGAAATCTTTAAGTGATCTCTTCAACCACTTCTCTTCAATGAACGGCACAGCTAACTTATTAAAGGCAACTAGTAGTAAGACAGCAGCGGTACCCACGCCAACCACCATGTCTAGCTGGTGCTCGATAAAGTAACGAATGCTTTCGCCAAAGAAAAATATCAGTCCCATTAGGATCATGTACCTAGAAGTACGTCCCATCGCTGAAGTCAGGATGAATCTTTTGTAGTCCAGGTCAAAAGCTCCAGCTGAAAGAGTGAAAACCTTAAAAGGGATCGGGGTAAAAGCAGCGATAAAGATGGCTTTGGTATCATATTTTTTAAACATATTTTCGACTGAGGTGACATGCTTTTCCTTGAAAAGTCGTTTCAAGACAGGTTTACCACCCTTTTGACCAAGAAAGTAACCAAACATGGCTCCAAATAAAGATAAGAGGGAAATAAACAATCCTAGCCAGAGAGCTTTCTCTGGAGCAGCAATTCCCATCGGAATTACCAATATTTCTGGTGGAATTAAAAAGAAAGAGCTTTCAGAAAAGGAAAGTAAGCCTAGAATTCCTAAAACGTAAGGGCTGGACATCCAAAGCTCGACTGTTCCAGGTTGTAATAAATTCATAGACTACTCCTTTTTTTATTAGAAAATTTGATTCTACTGCGGTTTAGCCCAATCCACAAGCTGTTGGTATATCTCTAGCAAGCGGTTGTATTTTGCCACCCGCTCTCCTCTATTAGGAGCACCAAGCTTAACAAAGTTAGCACCTACTCCTACAGCGAGGTCAGCTAAAAAGTCATCGTTTGTTTCACCACTTCGCTGGGAGACTAAGATCTTAAGATTGCCATCTTTGGCAGTTTTAATGAAATCAATAGTTTCGCTAACTGTACCCACCTCAATTGGCTTAACAGCGACCGTATTACAAGCTTCTTCTGCAATTGCTTTTTGGAGTCTTTCCTTATTGTCAGAGACGAGTCTATTGCCAACAATATTGGTTGTTTCACCGAGTTCTCTAGTTAATTCTTGCCAACTTTTCCAGTCATCTTCTTGATAAGGGTCTTCAATCAATGTTACCTGATGAACTGTTCGCAAAGTTTGGTAATACTTGAAAAGATCAGCTGCAGTATATGGATTAGTACGATCTCGAAGGGAGTACTTGCCATCAGCGTAGATGTGAGCTGCAGAGACATCGATTCCAAAGAAGATATCTTGAGCAAAAGTAAAAGAAGTGGTTTTGGTAGTTTCAATTAGGATCTCAAAAGCATCAGTGTTGGAATATAAGTTGGGCGCAAAACCGCCGACCTTACCTACACAGCGAATTGCCTCTTTGGAAGCTAGCACATTCTCTAGTTTTTGGAAAAAAGTAACTGCCATGTTAAGTGATTTTTTATAATCAATGTGACCAGCTGGGATAATGCAAAAATCTTTCAAGTCTAGGTTGCCGGTGCCATAAATACCACCATTGAACATGCTGTAGATGCAGGTCGGAATATCAAATTTATCAGTCAGTTGATATTTTTGTTGAATATAGTAATAAAGTGGCATCTCAACACTCAATGCTCCAACTTTAAGTACTGCTTGCGAGACAGCCAAGATGGCGTTTGCTCCCAACTTGCTTTTATTGGCAGTACCGTCCAGGTTTATTAGAGTTTGGTCAACATCAGTTTGTTTGAGTGGGTCTTTACCAATTAGCTGTGGGGCAATAATTTTATTAATATTATTAACCGCAGTATTGACCCCCTTACCCATCATTTCTGATGAGTTATGATCAAATAAGGAGACAGCGCTGTACTTGCTGACCTCGATCCCAGTCGGCACGCTACTAATAGCGAGATGACCGGAGTCAAGCCAAAGACTGCATTCAACTGTGGGTAGTCCTCTTGAATCTAGAATACTTCTGGCATGTAGGCCGCTAATGACTGGCATAAAATTAGATCTGTTTTAATTTCTGTTCTTCTATTTCCCTAATACGTTGCTTGGTTCTAGGAGCAAAATCTGGTTTTACAGTCACTATGTCGTAGCCAAGTTTGGCAGCTATTTCGACTAATCTTAAATTATTATCCTCGATATGGATCATGGCTTTAGTAGGAGAATGCATATTATCATGATGACTATTTTTATTTTTGATAGCTTCAATGACTGTGGTGAGTAGTTGCTCCATTAGGCTAATGTCATAGGGATAAAGTGAGAAGATGTCTGGATTATCTGGATCGACGCCGTGCATCAAAGCATGAACGCTACGGGCGTTAAAAGACACTCCCGCTAGGTTGGAAGCTAAATAGTGATCTAGCTGATAAATATTCTCTGGGGTATTGAGTTGGAGCCATAACCCGATCTTTGAGCCTGGTTTAAAGTGGTGCTTTTTAGAAAGATAATTTTTAATCAACTGGAGCTCACTTGAAGTTCTGACGAAGGGCAACATCAATCCCAAGGGGACGTTATTTTCCAGAGCAACTTCTTGAAGGACTTCCATTTCTAGATCTAAGAGCTCAAAGTTGTTTAAGGTTCTAATTCCACCTCTATAGCCTAGATATGGATTGGACTCATCAGGTTCAAAGCTATTAGCAAATGCGAGTGCTTTAAACTCTTGAGATGTCAGATCAAGAGTTCGGTAGATTAATGGCAGGTTTTTTTTAGTTTGTCGATAAGTTTGAATGGTTTTCTTTAATGCATTTTTAAGTTGAGTTCTTTTTTTAGATTTTAAGAGGTACTTGGGATGTTCACCTAAGCTAGCGAAAGTATACTCACTCCGTAGCACCCCTACTCCGTCAACATGATCGGTAATATATTGGTCAGCTTTATGAGGATTACCAGCTGAGACATAAGTTTTAATCATTGTTGGTTGAGCTGTGAAAGAGAGATGAGTTTTTTTCTTAGTGACAGCTAAGATGTGTCCTGAATTAGCATTCACTATCACTGATAATCCTGGCGTGAGATATCTGGTGGCGTGGCGGGTGTTAATAATTGTTGGGAGAGCATGCTGGCTAATGTGCTTAGATAGCATCTGGCTAGAAAGACCGCGGTCACAGATGATGGCTGCTACTTTTGATAGGGCTGGTAAGTAATCTGGAGTAAGCTGGCTAACGATCGCTACTTGTCCGTGGTTGAGTTGACTGATTTGATTTTTATTAGTTAAGTTGAAAACAGTTCCCGAAACAATTCCTGGTTGAATGGAATCTCCAGTTAAAATGGTTTTCCCTAAGCTTGACTCTATATTGGTGGCAGATGAGTCTGGAGTAATGTCAGTGATAAAGAACTGACCATTCTGGTAAAACCAATTGACTAGGTAGTCGCCAAAGAAAAGTCTTTTGATAGTGATTATTGAGTGTGAAAGCCTGAGAACTTGATCATTTTCGAGGGTGAGCTGATTTTGTTTGTAGTGTAGGACTGCTTTTTCTTGAAGATGATCAGTTTTCCTCTGGAGTTGGATGTATTGGGGGTTAAGATGCCTTTGAGTAACTTGCTTAGTTCTAAGATCAACTTCGAATTGATCTGGCTCTATTTCTAGAAAGTTAGGGTCAAATACTCCCCACACAGATGATATCTTAAGTTTTAATTTAGACGTTGGTGATTGAGTAGCAGCAACTCCAGAAACTTCTGCTTCTCCTTGATGCTGAATTAAAATTGGCTGAGCAAATAGCTTCAGTTGGCGTTGTTGAAAATCAAGCTGAATCTGCTTTGACCAGACCAAGAGAATGGAGTCAATGATATTAGCATCGCCGATCACGTTTTCTTGGATGTGCTGATCATCTGAGCTATCAGTGAAGATCCTGACAAAGCCAGGATTTTGTTCGTGCCAACTAATTATTTCTTTGATTATTTTTGGAGGCAGAGCAACTTTTCTAATTGCAAGCTGAAGTCTGGAGAGTAGTTTAGTTTGCTCCTCCTCATTTTTGGGAGATTTATCAATTATTTTTCGAAGAGATTGGGCAAGGTTGCCATGATCGACAATTTTTTCTAAGGTAGATCTCAGAATAATGACAGTTTCAGCAATCGGTAGGCCTCGTTGTTGTAGTTTGGCAAGTTGCTTGATTTGCTCACCTACTTCCACTTGAGGGTATTCACCAGCTTTAGCCAAAGGAATCAGGGCAGGAATATTCATATCTATTAGTTTAGCCCAACTTCGAGTTTGGAGGAAGTGATAATAGTTATTTTTTAAGTTGCTCTTTGAATAAATCCACCCAAGGGATGGGAGAAGGATTCTGATTATTAAGCATCGATAAGTAAAATCCAGTATAACTGCCAAAGAGTATTAATTCTAAAGCCTGAGTCAGCTTAGTGGGTGCTTCCAGCTTGTGGTTGATATGGACGATATCATTCTTCTCCATTATTTGTTCTGTAATAGTGATTCTCTTTTGATTTTTGGGTAAGTAAAGATCTGAGAGCACGTTAAAGAATAATAAATTACTGGTATTAGATTTAGGAAACTGTAAGCCTTCCATAAGATGATGATTTATTTCAGGAATAACTCTAATTTCTGAGTAATTTTTTGAATTTTCATTGATTTGGTTGGCCATTACATGTGCTGATCCGGTCAAGTGTTCCGCAGTAGTGATGACCGGAACTCGATCAACCACATTGAAAGCCAATAGTTTAGCAGGGTTATTTTCTAGATCAACATGCCTACTAAGGGTCATCTGTGATTGAGCAATAGTTTCAAGAACTTGTTGATAATCTTCTTCTGAGATAGAGAGAAGTCCTGCCTGAGAAAGCAGCGCTATTTGTCCAAATACGGAGTAGCCCAGTGCCATTCGAGGTTGGTTGCTGGGGTTGTAGTTGACCTCAAAAACCAACGTTGGATAGCCTTTTTCCTTGAGGATTGAGCCTAGTTTTCCTCCAGAGGTAATGCCAGTTATTTTAGCACCTTTTTTAATTCCATCCTCGAAAGCACTAATGGTTTCTTCGGTAGTTCCTGAATAACTAGAAGCAATTACTAAAGTTTTCTCATCAACATAATTGGGCAAGGTGTAATCATTGCAAATCTCGACTGGAACCTTTAGTTGATTTTTGAAAACACTCTTGATGACGTGAGCTCCTAAGGCAGATCCACCCATTCCTGCTACCACCACCTTATTTACGTTTTTGTATGAATCATCAAAATGAACTTTTTGAGCTTGCTCCCAAACATCTTGGACTTGATCTCCAAATTGCTCAATAGAGCCAATCATGTTTGATTTATCTAGCTCTTCAATAGCTTGGTTGAAGTCGAATTTTTTTGTGTCTGTCATATATTCCTTTTTTTAATTAATCTAGAGCGTTAATATTTACTCCCTCATCCCATTTCACCTCTTCATGAGATTTAAGAATTTCTCTGAGGATGATTTTTAATTCATCGTAAATTTCTTGAGTTTTCCCTTCAAACTTAACAGTGATGTATGGTCCGTTTTGAGAAGCTCTAATAATTGCCATTCTGTCATCTAGGTCCATGCGAACTCCATCAATAGTGATGTATTCACCATTCGGCCATCGTTTTTTAAATTCATCTTGAATGACAGTTTCGATAAATTTAAACTTAATATCATCAGCTAATCCAAATTTTATTTCTGGACTACTCACATAAACTGCTAGCTCACTAACTGCTGCACTCAATTCTTGATTTTTTCTTTCAAGATAAGAAAGTAGTCTCAAACTGGCATAGGCACCATCATCATGACCAAAGAAGTTATCCATAAAGAAAATGTGACCAGATAATTCGCCACCGAAAGGAGATCTAGCTTCTTTAACTTTGGCTTTAATGAAAGAGTGTCCAGTCATCCACATGACTGGTTTACCACCAGCTTCTTTGATAGCGTCATCAACTTGCTTGGAACAGAGAGTGTTGTAGACAATTGGTGCGCCGGGAATAAAGTCTAAGACATCTTTAGCAAAAATAGCCACAATTGTATCCATCCAGAGTACTTTTCCGTTTTCATCGACGACTGCCATTCGGTCGCCATCAGTGTCATAAGCAAAACCAATATCCGCATCTTCTTTTTTAACTCGTTTTGAAAGTCGTTCTAAAACTTCAGCTTCAGTAGGGTCTGGGGCTCCGAGAGGAAAATTGCCATCTAGCTCCGTATTTTGCTCAATAACTTCACAGCCAGCACTGCGGAAAATATCTGGGTAGAACATTCCTGAGACAGTGTTGCAAGCTTCAACCACTACCTTCCATTTCCTTTGGAGTTTAAAGTATTTTAGTAAATCCTTTTTATATTCTGGGAAAAGATCATAGTCTCTACTACTACCTTTCTTTTCAGCCTCATAGAATTTGCCTACTTCTACTAGTTTTCTGATTTGCTGAATTTCTTCAGTGATCATGGTGTCTGAATAGCCGACTCCAATTTTTAGACCGTTGTAGTCAGCGGGATTGTGAGAAGCAGTAATCATAGTGCTGCCTTTGGTCAGGAAGGCATATGATGAGAAGTAAACAATTTGACTTAAGGAATAGCCAATAAAAATAGTATCTATGCCACCGTCATTTAAACCAGCCATGTAAGCTTTTGAGTACTCAACGCAATTATTGCGATTATCATGACCGACTACAGCTTCTTGGATTCTTCTCTGCTGAAGAAAAGTGGCGTAGGCTCTGCCAAGAGTATAGTAAACATCTTCATTGAGATCTTTATCCATCACACCTCTGATGTCATAGCCACGAAAAATATGGGGATTAATATTATTTACGATCTTGTACATAAAATTCTCCAGATATTTTTAATAATACTGTTCACACACTCTACATATTTAATAGCAAAAGATCAAGTTCCTGATCAAGGCTGAGGGTATTGGTGGATGTTTTTTGATGGAGGTCTATTTCTAGTAATTGATGGTGGATTTTGAGTAGTTGTTGAAGAGAAAAAGACTGACCCTGCCTCTTTATTTTTTGAACCATCCAGGGAGCTCCAGTCATGGTGCCACTCTCTCTTACCTCAATTAACATTCTAGTTTGTCTAGCCAGCATGATTAGGCATAGATGAGCATCTTCAGTTTTTAGAGCTTGATGAAAGGTGGTCAGTTGCTGTTTCTTACTATTTTTATTACTACTGAGTGAATCCAGCCAGTTGAATAAAGCATTGCTAAGTTTGAATTCAATTACCTTAGCTTTAGGGAATTTTTTTGCCATCGCTGCTGTCATCTTCCTTTTTTCCCAGAGGATGACATCTACTTCACTTTGAGCTATCAACTCAACTAGCAAAGTTTTCTGTTTTGACCTAGGTAAGGAATGAAGCTCTTCAATAACGAGAGAAATCTCAGTGCCAAATAAATCTTGTTTAACCAACTTGCTTTCTAGTATGCCTGGGTTAATTTTTTTAGCATCTAGTCTCTCAATGGTTTTATTTTTATTTTTAGCATCAGTAATTAGCTCGACCAACTTGTCTCTAGAATCAACAATATTTTCACCATGCAGAATAGTTAACATTATCCGTATGATAGCAGACTATATGATATGCTTTAGTTACTATGACGAAAGAAATAAACTTCACCCAATTAAGTGCAGCTTGGGTTTCATTCACCGCCGGAAGTGTGGTGGTGACGCTCTTGGCCAACCTATTTTTTCCTAAAGCAGTTGTATTGGGCACTCATCTTGTGTCGCCATTTATGGGGGCGGTTTACTCTATGGCGATAGTTTCATTAATCGCGGTTGGATTTATGCCGGTAATTGAAAATTTAGCTAAGCAAAAAAAGATAAAACTCACTAGTACTCACTGGATTATTTTATATTGGGTCGTCAATGCAGCATCATTATGGCTAATGGGTAGATTTGCAGAGTTAGTTGGACTGGGATTAAATTCTTGGATGGTAGCAGTTTCACTTGGATTTGCACTAGATTTATTGCAAGGTGGACTAATGATGCATGTAGTCGGAAAAATTAAATTAGACTAAGAATAAAGTCTGTAGTTTGGCAGTTAGATATCCGGCTAGAAAAACAGCCACAAATAGCAATCCTCTTAGACCAAATCGAAGATATTTTTCTCGTGGGCTTTCTTTTTTGAGGTGCAGAATTTTTAGAATATTTTTCATAACTTCATCTTAGCATATTAGCCTAGCACTAGGCCATTTCTTTTCAACCAGCCACGATTCCTTAAGTATTCTGGATCATGTTTTCTGACTAGTCCCCAAAAAGATGAAGAGTGATTCATGTGCTGGCGGTGGGCTAGCTCATGAATGATGACATAGTCAATGACTTTGGTGGGACAGTGGACTAAACGCCAATTGAAATTAAGGTTTCCCTGACTGCTGCAACTCCCCCATCTGGTTTTTTGTTGACGGAGAGTAATACGGCCAAACTTAATTTCCATTTTGTCAGCTAGTTGTTTAGTTCTGGGTAAAATATATCTGGTGGCAGTTGATTTTAAAAATCTATCAGCTTCTTTGGTTGAGCTGATGCCAAGATCTTTTTTGTGGTGTGTTTTACCAAACACTTTTATTTTGTCTGGTGTTTCTCCAAAATTTTGTTTTTGTTTTATTTTTAGAAGCTGTTCCTGAATCCAAGCATCACTTTTTTTTACTACTGCATTGACACCCCACTTGGGTGTGAATTTAGGGGTAGTGACAACTACTTCTCCATTTGCTTCAACATGGATTTTTATTGATTTAGAACGAGGGTGAGTCTTATGGGTGTAAGCGATCATTAAAATGATAATACAGATCGCAGAGTCTCAATGATAGTCGAAGTGATCAACTGGCTGGAATCAATTTGATTGAGGAAGTTATTTATTTGCGTGTTACCAATTACAAGTAATATCGCCAAAGTGATACTAATTGTTTTGGCTGCCTTAGATTGAAGGACTGTGATCCGTAGTGCAAAAAATAAACTTAGGATAGTGGAGATGGTCATGATAATGGCTTTATTGGCAAAGGCATTAACTTGGAAATCATTAATTTGACCCAAGTGCAGTTGTTGTTCTAGGTTTGGTAGCTCGAAAAAAATAAACTTAATAGAATTAAATAGACTCCACAGTCCTTGCAATATTAATAATCCGGTGACGGCTTTGATTCCATAGAGCTGGATAAGATGATATTTCTCCTGTAGTTCTAGTTCACTATGATCGTGTGGAGTGACCGCTATGGGAGTATTGACTTGTTCTGCACTGATTTCTGTTTGTGGTTGAATATTAGCGTTGACCATAAGTGCATCTTATCTAATTTGCGCAGCATTTTACATACCTACTATTTTTTCTGCATTCTATTTGAAAAAGATAGGGTCTGTAAGATAAAAGTACTGTACAATATACGGATTGAGAGCCATGGTGTTGGAATTGGTAGACAAGCACGGCTTAGAACCGTGTGCCGCAAGGCATGTGGGTTCGACTCCCACCCATGGCACATAGTAGATAGCAAATATCTAAATGAGATGTGATGTGATAGTATATTGTTGTTATTAGGAGCAGAAGGAAAATATGCCTAATTTATCAGATTTTGACAATCCAGCGGATTTAGCAGGGCAGCGTTCAAAAACGGGCGCGTTTTTTTAGAAGAAGGTTGGTGGTTTAATTCCTGGTTTTTTAGACATTTGGAGGGATGTTTTTCCGTTAAGATAGGTAAATTTTCCTCTGCAGTCAGTGAATTT
>Ga0209774_1000370_pt1 | contig 39173 bp, 36 predicted proteins | sample SaaInlV_150m_DNA_2_FD_184648 | JGI IMG/M metagenome (GOLD analysis project Ga0209774, IMG submission 184648) | Marine microbial communities from expanding oxygen minimum zones in the Saanich Inlet - SI037_S2LV_150m_DNA (SPAdes) (version 2) | ecosystem: Environmental > Aquatic > Marine >... | reverse complement strand
TCGCTATCGGACTTAAATTACTATTTAGGGTTAGGAGTTAATTCTCCCATATTCAGACGACTAATCCAAGTCGCCCTACTCTTTTAGCACCTGATATATTTTCTTCGTTTACGGGACTATCACCCTCTAAAGTGTTGCTTTCCAGCAAACTTCAACTCAAAAACTTAACCATTATGTGCCACCACATCTCTTACTCTGTTTCCAGAGAGATTCAGCTTGCCCTATTCCCTTTTCGCTCGCTGCTAGTAAGGGAATCATTATTATTTTCTTTTCCTGCCGGTACTAAGATGTTTCAATTCCCGGCGTAATTTTACCTTTCGGTATAAACACGTTTCGCATTCGGAGATTCCGGCGTCAAAGGTTGCATGCACCTCGACCGGACATATCGCAGCTTGCCACGTCCTTCATCAAAATTTAAACCAAGCTATCCATCTAATAGTTTCATAGAATCTATCTTCTTATTTGATCAATCAAATCATTTATTCAGTTTAGACAACTTCCGAAGAAGCTATCTAAACCAAATGTCTATATTAGTGATTTCTTATACTGTTCTCATCGAATATAAGACGGGGGTTAGCCGTCATTCTCAAACTCCCCAAACCAGCGTAGCTGAATTCGGTTCATCGTTAATTTTTTTAAAAGCTGATTTGCTTTCTCATTCCTCATAAGAGGGTAAGTATGAATGGACCCACCGCGAATCGAACGCGGGTATCTTCGGTGCAAGCGAAGTATTCTGCCACTAGACTATGGGCCCTTATTTAGGTGCCAGAAAGTCTCCAGCACCGACAATAATGAAACTAGATGATCAATTCTAACTGCTTAATATTATTTAAAAAATCTTACTCGAGAAATTATCTCTAAAAAATTTATAGGAGGTGATCCATCTGCAGGTTCCCCTACAGATACCTTGTGACGACTTAACCTACCTTGTCGTGAAAAGATTTTTCCCAAAAAGGGCTTCATCCCTACACAACTCGGTTGGTTTGACGGGCGGTGTGTGCAAGAAACAGGGACTTATTCACCGGACAGTGCTAATATCCGATTACTACGAATTCCATCGTCATGAGGGTGGGTTGCAACCCTCAATCTGGACTGAGATATGCGTTAGGGGATTAGCTTCTCCTCTCGGAGTCGCATCCATTTGAACATACCATTGCCGCGCGCGTGTAGCCCAGGGGATTAGGGACGTACTCACCTGACGTAGCCCGCACTTTCATCCTTGTTACCAAGGCAATCTCGTTAAGGTACCCATTTCTGTAGTAATTAACGACACGGGTCTCGCCTGTTACCTGATTTAACAGGTCACTTCACAGCACAGGCTTACGTCGGCCATGCATCTCCGCTCAGCGTGTCAGGTAAGCCCTTTAGACTGACCTTCATCCTGCTGTCGCTCCTGGTGAGGTTCACGGTGTAAAATCTAATTGAACCGCACGCGTCACTCGTTGTATGTCTCCCCGCCAATTCCTTTAAGTTTCGATCTTGCGACTATACTTCCCAGGTAGTTCACTCTTCGCCTTCGCTTCAGCACCGAATCCTCCCGAAGAGGGCCCGATGTTTAGTGAACAGTGTTTACTGCCAGGACTACACGGGTATCTAATCCGTTTTGCGCCCCTGGCCTTCATCCCTCACTGTCAGATTCGTCCTCGTAAGGTGCCTTCGCTCATTGTTAGTCCACCGAAGATTAACATATTTTACCATTACCTCCGGCGTACTCCTTACGTCTACCGATCTCTAGCCGCTCAGTATCTCCTGCAAGCCTCACGCTTGAGACGTGAGATTTCACAAGAGACTTAAACGGCAAGCTACGGATGTTTTAGACCCAATAAAAAGGGATGCAACTTGAACTGCTGGTATTACCGCGGCGGCTGGCACCAGTCTTTCCCAGTCCTTATTCTCCTAGGTTTTTACACTAAGAAAAAGTTTTTCTATACGAAAAACACTTTGGTTCGCTTTATCACACTTGCGTGCATTGTAAAAGTTCCGCGACTGCTGCACTCCGTAGAGCTCGAAATAGTGTCTCAGATTTCGTCTCCGGGCAACTCCGCTAAGAGCCCGTAATGATCATCGCCTTGGTAGGCAGTTACCCCACCAACAAGCTAATCATCCGCAGACTCATCCTTGAGCACGAGTTTCAGGGAAATACCTTTCCAGGCCAAATCCCATATGAAGTGTTAGACACAGTTTCCCGTGCTTATTCTTCACTCAAGGGTAGATTATCTACGTGTTACTGAGCAGTTTGCTTTCCCCTAATAAATCAGAGAAAAAACTTGCATGTCTAAACCCAAACCAAATAGCTGCATCCTCCAGCAGGATAAACTGGAATTAAACAAAATTGTTCATTTATGAAATTAAAAACTTCAAATCCTTTTTGCTGTTTAAAGATTAAAGGTAACCTCTAAACATTTGCTACTAATATAAATCAATGTATAATAATATCTAAAATAATTCACACATCTGCACGATATGTTTTATTTAGAAAGATCGCTCCATTGCTTTAAGACATAACTAGAATTGATCATCATCACACTCGACTGAATCGTCGGGCGCTCATTCTAGCCTCAAAATTATCAATTGAAGCCTTGGATATTATCTCCAAAGTTATCATTTTGTAATAATACTGGTCAGAATCGCTTTATAAAACTATCGCACAATCAAAAATATTTTACCGACGACCAATTTATCCCAACCTCTCAAAAGACATATAAACATTCTTTACAAATATTAATTATGATAGTCGGAGTACCAAGTAGAACGCTACCAATAAAAAAGAATTTAAAAATTCTTAAAAAAATAGGATATGATGGATTTCAATTCGATCTATCTGTATGTGGCATTGACACTTTCAAAAAAAGCTTCCTTTTAGATTCCGAAGAAGACAAATGCGTAAAGAAGATTAAAAAATTGTCACAAGACTTAAACTTCCCAGTGCTTGCAGCTCACACTTTCTACCCACTAAATTCAGAAGACGACACCATAATAGAAACATTCAAAAAACATTTAGAGCATCTAAAAATTTTAAATTGTAAATATTTAATCTTGCACATTTCCGGATACAACAAAGACAAACAGAGATTGAAAAAAGCGATAAACAATCTAAACAAAATAAAAAGTATTTACAAAAAGAAAGGGTGCGAAATCTTATTAGAAAATGACCACAAACCATCACTTTTTATAACGATAAAAGACATTGAAAAAATAACCTCAAAGATAAAATTAAATCTTTGCTTCGACGTAACACATGCAATGCAGTCCAACGTTAACCTAGACAATTTTTACTCCAAGTTCAACAAGAAAATTAAAGCATTCCATTTATCAGATTTTAAAGAAGGAAAGGCTCATAAGGAAATAGGGACAGGAATTCTTAAGAAATTTAATTGCTTCAAAAAGATTATTGCTTCAAAAAAATTATTAATTCTAGAAGTGGGAAAAGATGTGAAAAAAGCAAAAACAATGAAAGAAGTCACAAAAATATACAAGAATTCATTTCTTGAAGTAAAGAACAAATAGTTTCCAATAAAAAATCCGTGGACTATACCCCCTTTCTTTTCCAGGCAACCCACCTAACAATCTTCCAAACCTCAAAAACAATTAATCCAGAAAGCCCAGCCAACACACTCAAACCAAGCTGCATTCCACTCAAGTTAACAAACCCAAACACACTTCCAAGCCCACTATAAATCGCCAACACCTGCAAACTTCCAGAAATCAACACAGCATAAATCAACATTTTATTATTCAAAATCCCAGTTCTAAACAAACTCTTATTTGACTTACAAGAGAAAGCAAAAAACAACTCAAAGAAAATCGCAGTCGTAATCGCCATCGTTCTCGCAACCCCAATCCCGAAATTAGCCAAGCCATAATCAAAAACCCAAAGCGAAGCGCTAACCATCAAGATACCAGCCACAACAATCCAACCCCAAATCCCCAAAAGCAAACCATCAGAACGAGGCTTCCTTCTCATAACACTTTCCTCGGCAGGCTCAACAGCCAACGCCAAAGCAGGCAAAGAATCCGTAACAAGATTCATCCACAAAATCGCCAACGGCAAAAATATCAAAGGCCACCCAAACATCAAACTCAAAATCACAACAAACACCTCTCCAACATTAGCAGCCAACAAAAACTTAATAGACTTTTTCAAATTATCAAAAACCCTTCGTCCCTGTCGAACAGCCCCGACAATCGATGCAAAATTGTCATCAAGCAAAACCATATCAGAAGAATCTCGGGCAACATCAGAGCCACGCATCCCCATAGAAATCCCGATATCAGCTCGCTTCAACGCAAGAATATCATTAACACCGTCGCCAGTAACCGCAACAGTTTCCCGCTGCCTCTTTAAAACCTCAACGATTTTCAGCTTCTGTTGCGGAGTCACCCTCGCAAAAATCACATTTCCCCGAACAACAGCATCCCACTTATCATCATTCAACTTGTCCAACTCCCTTCCCTCAATAACATTCCCCTCCAGTCCAATTTTTCCAGCAACAGCTTTGGTTGTCAAAGCAGCATCACCAGTAATAATCTTAATATCAATTCCCGCATCAAGAGCCTGCCTAATCGCATCTTTAACTTCAGCTCTCGGTGGATCAATCATTCCCGTAAATCCAACAAAAATCAAACGACTCTCAGCCTCTTTTTGGTCAATCCTTGTCAACTGCCTAAATCCAAATCCCAAAACCCTCAATCCATCACTTTCCATCTTGCAATAAATTTTCCTCAACTCGGCCAGCCTCTTCGCTGTCAACAACTTAATTTTCCCATTAACAAGCTCCTTGGTACAATTTCCCAAAACAATTTCAGGCGCCCCCTTAACATAGCTGGTTTTAATCTTACCAAAGGAACGAATAATAGACATCATTTTTCTCTCAGATGAAAACGGAAATTCCTTGACCCTCGGATTCTTCTCAGTCTCCTTCGCTTTATCAAGCCCAAACTTTTTCGCAACCTTAACCAAAGAAACCTCAGTCGGATCCCCAAGAATATTATCCTTTTCATCTCGTGCATTATTACACAAAATTCCAACCTTAAGGGTCCTTTTCTTGTTTCCATAAACCTTCTCAACAGTCAATTCTTCCTCGGTCAGCGTCCCTGTTTTGTCAGTACAAATTACAGTAGCTCGTCCCAAAGTCTCAGCAGCAGGCAATCTCCGAATCAAAGTATTGGCCTTGTGCATTTGCTTAATTGCAACAGCCAAGGTAATCGCAATAATCGCCGGAAGCCCCTCGGGAATCGCGCCAACAGCCAAGCTCACAGAAACCAAAAACATTTCAATCTTATCTATACCGACAGAAACTCCAATGGCAAAAGCAACACTAACCAAAATCAAAATAGCAATTGCAATCTTTTTAGAAAAACTATCAACCTTTTTCTCTAGCGGCATCTTCTCGTCCACAGTCATCTGAACCAAATCAGCCAACTTTCCAAATTCAGTTTCCTTTCCTGTCGCCACAACAATAGCCTTAGACTTTCCTCGAACAATACTAGTTCCGGCATAAAGTATATTTTTCCTCTCGGCCAAAATAATATCCTTACCTAAAATATCACCAATCTTACTAATAGGAAAACTTTCTCCAGTCAAAACAGCCTCGTTAGTCTGCAAATTCTCACTCTCTAAAATCCTACAATCTGCCAAAATCTTATCGCCCGCATTCAAAATAACAATATCTCCCGGCACCAAAAACTTAGAATCAATCTCCTTCTGTACCCCATCCCGTAAAACCAATACCTTATACTTCAAACTTTTCCGCAACTTGTCAATAATCTCCTCAGCCTTATATTCCTGATAAAAACCAATCCCAGAATTCAAAAAAACAATAATCATAATCACAACAGCGTCTACAATATGTCCGATCAAACCAGAAACAATCGCAGCCAAAATCAAAATATAAACAAGCAAAGAATTAAACTGCCCCAAAAAAACCATCAACTTACTTTTTCGCTTAAACTTCCGAATCACATTTTTCCCATATTCAGCAAATTTCTTTTGCACCCCGTCCTCAGTCAAACCTTTCTCAGAACTCTTCAATCTCTTCAACACCACCTCTGGCGCAGCCGCATGCCAATCCATTATTTACCGAAGACAAACCAGATTATAAACTTTTAGAATTAACTAGGCAATACCGGAGGGGCGGGAACAACCGCATCAGAATTACCAGAACTACCAATACCATCAGCCCAAATTTCTTCATCAGGAGAATCACTAGTGGCTCTCCTAATCTTAGAAGAGCTATGGCCGCGAAACAAAGAATCCCAACTAAGCAGAAAATAAAATCCAACAATAAATAATATTACAACAACCAGTATCACAACTCTCCAAATCCAATCGTGAGAATCTCTCCAACTTGCCGTATTATTTTTTACATTTTCCATATTACAAATTCATCAAATGACTTAATCCGGAATCACAGGAGGAGCAACAATTGCACCATCACCATCCAGAGTTTCATTATCAGTTCCGTTATCCGACATATCGGTAATATCAGTATTATTCACGCCAATTTCATCCTGCAAATCATCCACATCGGTATCATTGGGCAAATCATCACCATCAATAATATAACTGACAGGATCATTCACATCGCTGATATCTGTGTTCCCATCACCAGCCACATCATCACCATCGGCCCCAGAAACCCCACTAGAATCGCTATTAAAGCCGTCAGAGCCACTTTTATCATCGGAATATAAATCTGATTGAGAATCTTCCGAACCCCCCTTAATAACCCAAAATAACACACCAGCCACAACAATTAAAGCAATAACCAAAATAACCCAGAGCAATACACCAGCTTTTTTATTCACCATAACCTAACAATATGAAACCTGTTTAAATATCTACGCAGGTAGTGCAGGAGGCTGCGGAAGTCCACTAACACCATTACCCAACAGCAAGAAATACGCACCAATACCAAGTATTATCAAAATGGCAATCACTGCCCAAATCCATTTGTTATCCTTTTTTTTATTTTTCATTTTAAATACAAGCTCCATCTAGACATCCATTTGGACAAACATAAAACTCAGAGTCACCAACACCAGCAACACAAAATCCTTCAACAACAGAATCTCCAGTTGAATCATCACAAGCATGACCGCCATTATCATCAGAGACACAGCATTCATCTGTTCCAAATTCTCCAAGCGAACCAGTTGTCTCACCCTTATCGAAATAATTCTTTCCACCATCACTATCAGCACATGGCCTTCTGATCCCGACCTCAACATCAAAGGAATCCTGGGCATAAACAACACCATCAAGAGTCACATCAATACTAAATCCAACCGTACAAAGCGGAGCATCTTCAGGAGCAAAGAACTTAATAAGATCATAATGGGATTCTCCTGGAGCGATAGTTACATCATCACTTCTACCACTAGTAATCCATGATTCAACCTCAGCCTCACTAATTTCGCAATTCTGTTGAACATCAGCATCCGAAACAGTCACCTCGTATTGAAACCGACCAGCATCAGTAGTGCCTTCAACTAAATTTTTAATACCAAAAGCAACTCCAAATTCCTGGCCCTGTTTAATATTAGCAACCTGGTTAAGCAAATAGGCAACAATTTTCGTCTCGTCAGAGAATAAATTATCAATTTCACCAACAACACCAGCACCAATAAACTCAATATCATAAGGATCTTCCTCTGGTTCATCCGAGATCACAATCCCAACATCAATAGCATTATGCCTAGCGTGAAAGTCTCCAGCAAATATAATAGCAGAAGGTGGAGAATTATCATCTACACCAATAACAACTAAGTCATATTCGCCATCAGAGAACCAAACCAAACCACCCTCTTTAAGTCCATAAGCATTCTCAAATCCATGATTATCATTCGTAAGATCATCACCAACCTCACCTATAATAACACTAGCGCCATCATGGTAATCAACCAAAGTAACACGAATAGGGTCTTCTATCACAGGATGCTCATACCTTAATATATGCGCATCATAGCAAATCGCCCCAGCTGATACATCGCCAGCATCAGTCACACATTCACTTATAGACTCAGCATTAGTAAGCTCATACCCGTCAATCTCCAAAGGTTCATCAGTGTCAAAATTATTACCAATACCATCAAGTCCAGGCAATGTAGGGAAGGTAGGAAGAACAGGAGGAGCTATTCCCAAGTTACAATCACCCTCAACTTTCATTACCCAAGCCTGACCAATTGCATCATTATCATCGACCTCAGCACTAAGGGGCAGATCACCCCATTCCTGATTATTATTATCAAACATATACGATCGAGAAACTTCACAATCTCCAACCATATCTTCTAGCTTAAGTCCCTTAACCATATCAGGGCTAATCCCAACAAAGTTCCATCCTTCGTAAATCTGTCTCTGTTCAAAAGGAATTATATCAAAATGCAATCTATAAGTCATCTCGCCCCGAGCTTCAGAATAAACCCAAAGTCCAGAATTCAAAACATCATCCCCATCCATCAATTCTAATACATCCCAATCGGGGCTAGGGTAAGCTCTAGCATAATCTTGTATGTTGGGCATCAACGCATAGATAGCTTTTATGTCACCCTCAACAATATCGCCTCTTTTTATCTGATCAGGCTCGAAAAATCCATAAATCAAATTCCACCCCTCATTAACATAAACAGTCAGCTCATTATTAGGGAAATTTGGAGTACCACTACAACTTAAATCATCGTCATCACCATCAATCATACCATCACAGTCATTATCAATCTCATCAAAACAAGTTATGCCAGCATCATCAACACCCTCTACCCCACCGCAATCAGAATCAAATCCAGCATTACAACCATCGTTATCATTATCGCCATCAAGAGCAGAACAATCCTCCACCTCTGTATAATCACAAATATCATTAGAATTCATATCCAGGCATCCCATTACTTTTACAAGAGGGTCGGTAGTAGTATTCCCACCATCAGAAAACCAAGTCATAACATAATCAGAATCATCACTCAAAGAATAAACAACGCTATCAATAGTTCGTTCAGGTGTAGGATAGCCAATCACGGGTGTGCCGAAATCCTTAACTTCTTCTTTAGGAGGAATCATCTCTTCTCTAGAAGCATCCCCCATAATTTCAGTATATGAAACAACATTATTATAACATTTTACATTCAAAACAGGCCTATCGTGTCTATCATCTGGGAAATAACGAGTACAAGCGGCATTTAAAGGGAAATTAACATTGTTGTCGTGTCCTGCAAGTGCTCCAGAAACAACCACATCACATCCGTCATATCCATTTTTCGAACAAGCGATATTACCAGTCAAATATGGACCGCCAGCACCATCAGGATTTTTTACAGTAATAGTCTTATATCTTTTCGTAGTAGTTTTAACCTTCGCGGTAGCTTCAACAGTCCACTTAAAATTCCCATCATCGTCACTACAGCAAACATCACTTAAACGAGAACAAAAATAATTTTCTTCCATTGCGGAACAGCTATCACGAGAAACACAGTCAAACCCAGCAGCTTCACAATATGTAGTTCCATCACAACTCTGCTCAATCAAATTCTTAGTATAAACATCGCTTCCGACAAACGCATTCCCTGAAACAAACAAATAACCATGATCATCAGTTTCGGGCAAATAAGAAACAAAGCAGCTACCATCTAAAGAAGTACGAGCAGCACATTTTGCTGGAGAAATAACCGAAATCAATCCCGGAGACCAGAGACCATCATTTGCCAAAGAAAACGAAACACCATCCAAAAAAGGAAACTCAACCAAATCAGGAGTTACGGGGTTTACTGAAGACCCTCCATAATTAACTGCAGAATCAGCATAGTTCATACTATCCGTCAAATAATTTGCAACATCTGCCGACCAATAATTTGCTTTTTGTCCACCACTAGCTGCACCATTATCCCCAATCAAAATAACATCCATTCCATTTTCCCAAGCAGTTTTAATCACGGACAACTCAGTATCCAAAGAATTAACATAAGTAGGAGCATCGGCCCATTGATCAGAATTTTCAAAGTTACGATCTCCAATAATCAAAACACTAACCTCATCCAAATCCGCAGCAGTTAAGTCTGTTGCAGAACGATCAAGACTAACATAATTAATATCTCCAGACAAACCAGTAGGAGGCAGAACATAAGTCCCCCGCTCACCTTTATAGACATCAAGATTAATAGCATTACAATCATCAGCAACGACAAATCCACTACAAACTAATAAAAACACAAACCCCAATAAAAACAACTTCCCTCTCATGCCAATTGTTAACAATATATACTATATAAATATTTCCCAGAATTAAACACCCTGCTCAGCACCTTCGCCAACACTAACACTTTCCTCTTCGACAGCTCCACCCTTAACTTCCTCGTCAGCCTTCTCAGCCAAAGCCCTCATCTTCTCTTCAATAGCAGATTCACCAGTTTTCAAGTCAGCTTCTTTCTTTTCCCTAGCCGCCTTCTTCTTTCGAGGCTCTTCAAGAACTAATTGCTCACCAACAAAGTCTTCCAAACTAGGCAACGGCTTATCAATATCATGCGCCTTCATATATTCCCTAGCCATCAACCAGAAAAACAATCCCATAGATTTATTCGACTTATTATTCCCGATCATAACAACATCAACATCCGCAGTATGATTATTAGTATCACAAACAGCAGCAACAGGAATCCTAATATTCTTAGCATCAGCCAAAGCATTCTTGTCCAACCACGGATCACAAATCACAATCATCTTAGTCTCAATAAAATTATCCAAAACAGTATTAGTCAAAACACCTGAAGGATATTTCTTCGTAAAAATTCTAACACCAGTTAACTCAGCAAACATCTTAGCAGCTCTCCACCCAGCCTCTCTCTTGCAAACCAAAGTCCACTCATCAGGCTTATACTGCTTAATAAAATCAATTCCCTCAGCCAACTTCTTATCAACCAAAAGCGTATTTAAAATCGCAAGCCCATCCAATCTCCTTCGATAAACATACTTCCTCATCGTCGGTGTAATAACCTTAGTCCCCAAATACGAGGCAGTCTTAATATAATCTTCAAGAGGAGTCAAAATCGTCTGATCTTCTTTCTTATCGCCATCGCTAACGCTTGACGTTTTTTTCGTTTTATCAGGCTTCTTCTCCCCTTGTTTATCTAGATTTTGAGTCTCAGCTACAACAGATTCTTCAATATTTATTTCATCATTTGTAACCATATTATAATTCCGCCCAGGAGTAAACGCTACTACTTGTTTCCAAGCCCCGCACCCGATACGTATAACTAAACAGAAATTTGACTATTTAAAGCTTAGGGTAAAACCAACATATATACTCAAGCATATAAATTAATTCTCAAAGATCTATCTTCAACCCAAACATCGGAACCGGAAAAAAATACAAAACCCTTTTCTTCTTATCTCAAAATAATCCGACCCAAAAATCATACCACGCAAACATAGGACTTATTTTCATTTTCCCAACGGCAAAAAGGGTTTAATCGCTTTTCTCAATTGAGGGCGAGTCCATTTCTTCTGAAATTCATCAAACGATAAATTCCTAAACTCCTCCGGCGCCAACCTCTGAGAATCCGAAACATCAAAAACAATTACTTTCTTACCTTTTGTCTTAAATTTATTCTTAAATAATTTACCAACTCTCTTCCTCACAATTATAATAACTTCCGCCCAATCAACCTTATCCTGCGAAACCGGATTCCATTTCCATTCAGGTTTTTCAAAAGGCTCCACCCCACCCCACTTCGTAGAATATCCCTTCCCTCGAAGATACTTAGCCAAATACCTACTCCGATTCATCCCCCTCGCACAGATACATAACACTTTCATTTCACTCCTCCAATTTATCCAAGATCCTTTCAACAATCTTAATCTTTTTCTTTATTATTGTAGGAGTATTAGTTCCCTTTATCAACCCATACATTTCCTTTTCAATATTCGGCTTAAACATTTTCAAATCAGTACTGAGACGCTTATAGGGAAGCATAAACAAAGTTCTATTTTTTGCATAGATTGCCCGGCAAATCGGTTCAATCATTTCCCACTCCTCAAAACAAAACTGAAACTCATTTCTAAACTGGTGATGCTTCCAGTAAAATAGGTTCTCCTTTATTGACTTAATGGAATAATTAAAAACTTCATCAAATATCTTTTTCGGATACCTTTCAATTTCTTTTTTCCATTTAACCAGAAACTTGCCCGGATCATAAACTGCAACAGAATCAATAATTTTATGCTTAATAAAATGTTGAAGCTCCAACAGATTTTCTTTCTTTTTATAAAAACTATTGATTTTATTTTCCATATCCTTAAGGGAAATAAATGTAACATCTGCCCTTCTCCCAAAAACATCAAACTGTTCCTCCACATCTACTTCCGGATTTTCCTCATTCTTGAATGTTCTAAAAGTTTTCCTAAGAATCTTAAGAACTCTTTTCTCATCCTCCCCTTTTTTAAGAATCGCTACAAAGTCCACATCTGAACCTAGAGTATCTAGCCCAACAACAGAAGACCCATTATTAAAAATAGCAAGTACTTCCTTTTCTCCAGATAATACCTTTCGTATTTCTTCACAAATTTTTTGATTCTTCATTTTTACCATTTTATTTACCCTCTCGGGCGAAGCCCTAGTTCTACAGCGAAGCGTTCTACAGCCGAAGGTGTTCTACCCTCTACGAACGCAAAAGCGTTCGTTCTATATCCATAATCCGCTTCAACTTAATCAATCTCTCCCTACCAAAAATCCCACACTTAATAAACTGCCCACCAAACCCAACACAATAATCCGCAAGAATATCATCCATCGTCTCACCAGACCTATGCGAAAAAATCATCTTAACGTCATTCCTCTTACAAAGCTCAACAACTTTCTTAACCTCCAAAATCGAACCAATCTGATTCGGCTTAATTATCATCGCATTAATCGTTTTCCCCTCGACAGCCCGCCGCACCCTTTTCAAATTCGTCGTCGTCAAATCATCACCAACAATCAAAGTCTTCTTCGAAACATTATTCAAAACTTCCTTAAATCCACCAAAATCATTCTCATGCATTCCATCCTCAACATAAAAAATCCCAAACTTCTTCACAAGTCTCTCAATATAATCTGCCTGATCAACCTTATCCCGAATCAACTCCTTATTCTTATACCGATAATAACCCCCACCATAAAAACTCGAAGCCGCAATATCCAACCCAATCCTCAACTTATATTTCTTAGCAACATCTTTCATAATTCCCAACACATCTTCATTCGTCAACGACGTCATCCAAGGCCCCTCATCACTTCGCTTCACAGTCCAATGCTCCTGCCTCTTCTTCAACAACTTCCGAGCATAATCATAACCTCTCAAATTTACAGTCACAGCTCTGGAAAAAGTTTTCTCTTTCGGTATCAACAAAAATTCCTGAAAGTCAGGCTTCTTTCCCTTAATTGTCTTCGAATGCAATCCCCCGCCAATACAATTCCCAACAGGCATCGGCATTTTCGGTCGCAACCCATCATTCACATCATCGTTAATAAATTTCCACAACTCCTTCCCATTATCCGCAGCAGCCGCCCTCAAAAAAGCACCCTCCATCGCATAATTAACATTCCCACCAAATTTCCCCAACTTAACCTCAAACTTCCTCATCAAATTAGTCATCGCTTTCAAATCGTCAACTTTCTTAATAATAAAATTCTCATGCTTCAGCTTCGGACAAAACGCCTTCAACATCTTCATACTATGCCCGATCCCCTTCTCGTGATAACTCACAACCTCAGCCTTCCCGGTCGACTTCCCCGACGGAGCAGAACACTTAAACCGCCCCTCATAAGTCACAACCTCAATCTGCACAGATTTCTCACCACGCGAATTCTTCACAAAGCTAGGCACCACTTCTTTAATAAACATAACAATAAAACTAAAAGAACATTAATAAATCTATTCCAATTCCGCAGGCTTCTCAGTCGTAACAGCTTCACTAGCTTCAGGTTCCTCGCCAGAATCTGCCAATTCCATCATCTCTCCGCCAGCAGCAATGTCTTTTTCCTCAGCTTTCTCAGCAGCTTCTTTAGCCGCATCAGAAACTTTACTCTCTTCAATCTTAATCTTCTCAATAGATTCTTCCTTTTTCTCAGGCATTGGCTTATTAACAGAAATCGGCAAAACACCACTATCCAATTCTTTCTCAGCAATTCTCAAAGGATCGTAATTAACACCATCCAAATCCTCTTCCTTCATATCAACCAACAAGGGTGCATCCATAGAAATCTGCAAACCACGAGCTCCAATAATTCTAGCTCTCTCATACTTAGAAAATTCTTTTGCTTCAACCATCTTATCCGAAGACATGTTCCTTAACCTTAGGGAACATCTCTGTCCATTTAGATTCAGCAAGCTTTAAAATTGTTTCCATATCCTCAGTATTAATAGTTCCAGCCTTACCCTTCTGCATAGCAGTAATCCTCGGTTTACCAGCATTGTCTCCCATAGCAATAGTTAATCTAAACTTCGAAATCTCTTCCTCTTCCTTGCTAACATCAGCAACAATCTTATCACCAACCTTATGCAAAGTCATACTGTAAGACAAAACATCTTTCTCCAAAGGAATCCTCTCAGTCTCGCTGTATCCATCAATCTTATCTTCTTTCTCGTTGTATATCGGCATTCGAGCCTTACCCAAAGCAATTATAGCAGCAAGTCCAGCAACGTCCAACAAGTTCCCATCATCATTAATAGCAACAATATCAACAAAAACCTGGTAAACCTTCTCGCCTTCCTTAATACATAATTTCTTCATATCAATAAAACCAGACTCTCGAATTCCTCTGTCAATTACTCGAGCCAATTCAATCGCATTAATTCCAGGCCTTCCAATATCAAACTGTTGCGAAGCCATAGGATGCATCTCAGCACTAGTCATGAAAGTTCCTTGATCAGGTGAATCAGGATAAGGAGTAGCTAAAGCCAAATGAACACCAGCCAAAACCTCAGTCTTTCCAAATCTAACACGAATAGCACTCGCCGAATTCTTACTAATACCATCCTCAACAAAAAGCTCTCTATACTCATCAGCATTTCGACCATCAAGTCTCTTTCCTTCTTTATTCAAAAGATTCTCAATTGCTTCCTTCTGCAAGTTAGGCATAATGAATTTACTCATCTTTCCCTCCATTCTTCAAAGCTTCCATTTGAACTTTCAAAATATCATCACAAGCAACCTTACCCATCTCGATAACTTCCTTAAACTCATCAACAGAAATCTTTCCATCAAGTTGCAACAAAGCAATCTCCTTAGTTCTCGAAGTCAAAACAATAGGAATATCAGTAGAACCCTCACCATCATGAAATTCAGAATCTTCAAACTTATCCAAATCAACAACCAAAGTCTGATCAATCTTACCAACACCAATAGCCGAAACCATCTGCTTCATAGGAAGTCCAGCATGAGCCAAAGCCATAGCAGCAGCGTTAATACCAGCAACTCTAGTACCAGCATCAGCCTGCGGAATTTGAATAAAAACATCAACAACAGTATTCGGGAATCCAGTCAAATCAACAACGGAATTCAAAGCCCATTCAGTTACCTTAGAAATTTCCTCACTCCTTCTGTTCGGTCCAGGCCTAATCCTATCCTCAACAGAAAACGGCATCATACCATAATTAACTCTCAAAATTCCAGTCTTAGCATTCTGCATATGCTGCGGATGTAAAGTCCTTGGACCTCGAACAACAGCGATAGCTTTAGTCTTTCCAGTTTCAAAACTAGCAGATCCATCAGCTGAAGGAACAATTCCAACCTTAGCAGTCATAGGTCTAACTTCAGTCATCTTTCGACCATCGTCTCGCTTTGTATAAATATTCTTTGCCATTATTCTTTAGCCTCCGTTGCTGCAACTTTCAGTCCCATGTCCTTAATAAACTTTTCAACCATTCCAGTCAATCCCATAGTAACAGCGTTATCAGCAATAAATTCAACAATCTTCTTGGTAGCAACTTCCATATTAGCATCCTTTCCAGAAATCCAAACCTTACCATTCTGTCCAACAGTTACGTCACATCCAGTAGCACCTTTAATCAACTTAACCATACTTCCTTCCTTCCCAATAATTCTTGGAACCTTGTTCGGTCCAACGGAGATAATCATTCCACCCTCGATCTTACCAAAGCCTCTCATCTTCATAGACAAATCAACGCCTCGAGACTTAACATCCCAAACCTTAACAATAACAGATTCACCAAAATCCAAAAATTCCCTCATCTCATTCTTGTTAACATACATAGGAACTTCACTCACTGGCAAGAAAGCATTCTGTGCTCCGCCAAAATCGATCAACCATCCATTAAATGTAATATCAACAATAGTTCCAATAATAGAATTTCCTCTCTTAGGGTAATAAGCACCACTAACAGGAACAACTCTTACATGCTTCTCAGCAACAATAGCAATACCATACTGACCAGCAACAATATCCTCGCCATCTCGGTAAGCACCGTCACCAGGCAAAAATTCATTTCCAGATACTATCGTCTCTCCAGGAGTTACAATGTTTCTTTTTTCTTTAACCATTTTGTTTGTTCAAGATAATCAATAATGCGTTCTCAGCACCCATTGGCGCCCAATATTTTTTCTCTTAATCATTTTAGAAAAAAACGGTTTATAAAGTTTTCTACTTCAATTCCTCACTCATAACAGACCCAGAAGTAGCAGAATTAATCCTATCATAAAAATCAAAAGTCAAAGCAGTCGGCATCTCAACAACAACTTCCAAATCCCCATTATTCTTCCAACTTTCCTGAACCATAAACTCCTTAATAATCCCATAAGCCTTCCCAGTATGCAAAGCCGGAATCAACAACTTAACTTTCTTCCTTTCAATCTTAAGCGGCAACACCTTCGATAACTGATCAATAATATCATCAACCTGAGACTCAATCGGCTTATTCTTAACATTAACATGAGCCTCGCTCAAAGCTTTCATAATCCTATCAGGAGTATACGGCCGACCCTCAGGACTCACGGCATGACTCACCATAAAATCAACAACCTGCTTATACTTCACATCAGTATCAGCCTTCATCGACTCCGCAGTCCGCACAACCTCGCCACCCTTAATAATTTTCTCAGCAACCTCAATCATCTCAGTCGTCCCAAAATTATTCTTCAAATCAATATCCGAAACATGCTCACCACTTTTCAAATTATGAAAAATCGCATCAGTCAAAACAGCAGCATTAATATTTCCCTCCCCCTTCCGAACTTTCATTGCCTCGTCCAAATCTACAAGAACCTCATAATGCTTCCCACCCTTTGTAACTCGCGCAGTTGTTTGTGCCATGTTAAATATAATAATCCAATCTTTAAATAATTAAGCTAATTCATTTCCACTCTTCTTCACAATCCGAGCCTTCCCCTCAACCTCACTCAAAATCCCAGCATCAAATCTCTCAATATTAAAATCATCTCCCTGAACTTCCTTAAAAATTTCCAAGGCCAACTTAATTCCCTCGTCACTAGTTAATCCGTCCCGATATTTCTCTCTCAAAACATTCCTCAACTTCTCATCATTCTCCCCAATCGCATTTGCCTTATACATCAAATAATTTCCAGTAATATCAGTCGTATACAAAACAGGCTTACCATTAATTCCAGCAAACATCATAGAAACGCCAAAAGGACGAGCCCCACCATACTGCGTAAACTGCTGCTTCACATCCGCAATATCCCGAACAATAGATTCAGTATTCGGAGCCGAATCAAAAGTCACCCTATGCTGCTGAGCAAGCACACGAGCCTTCTCAATCAAAACCCTCGCGTCACTAGTAATCCCAGCAAAAACAACAACAATATGCTCATCAATCTCATTAATCCTATTAGCAGATTCCTCAACCAACAAAACATCCTTCTGTCTCCGGTCAGCAACAATCACAACAGAATCCTTACAAACAATCCCAATAGAAGCAGAACCAAGCCTAATCGTCTTCTCCGCGTACTCTACCTGCAAAATATGACCATCCGGCGCAAACATAGTCGCAGCCCGATCATACCCCATTTGCTGATGCTGTATGTCTTCCATATAATAAATTCAAAAACTCCCTTAATAAGCTTTATTGTCCTAAACTCCAAGCCCCTTCAGAGTCCCAGAAACCTTCTCAATCTTAATCCCCTCAAAAGCCAACGCCGCCCGAACATCATCCAGCGACTTCACCAAACAACTCCCAATAGTATATTTCCCAGATTTAGGCTCACCAGAGTCATGCCCGTTGAGGGCTTTAACATACATATAAGCCGACTTAGCAAAACCCAAAACTCCAACATATTCTAAAATCGCAGCCTCAACTTTCACATTACTAGCCCGAACCAAAAAATATCTCCGCTTATCCCGAGCCGAAGGCTTAAGCTTCAGCCTTTTTACTTTTCCTACCATTCTTCTTCTTAGCCTTAGAACCTTTTAACTTCTTCGCTTTCCTTTTTTTAAGGACAACATAAACAATCGCTACAAGAACAACAATCAAAGCAATCACAACCCAAAAATAATTCTTAATCACAACTCTCACGGTCTCGACAATATCACCCTCAATAACTTTTTCAACAACCTTCTCAATCGGTTCATTAATCAGCTGAATCGTCAACTCCGCACCTTCACTAGTAATACTATTCAACTTCACCATCAAGTCATAATAATCAACAGAACTCAAATTAAACTTAGCAGACTGTCCAACTCCCAACTTAAAATTTATCGGATCACTCTCAATAGTCAAATTAATATAATCATTCCCAATCTTGTTAACACTCAGTAAATGTCGTTCACCATCAGAATCAAAAATACTGAAATTAATTTTCTCATTCCTATTCAGTATTTTGGTATACCCACCAGAGACTTCATCGGCACTCACCTCAAAAACCTCAGGTTCAGGAACCACTGCAGCTGCCACAACACTAGAACTAGTTGTAGCTCCACCGCCACTAGGGCTACTTCCACCGGTCGAAGCGGTGGCACTCGTAGTAAAACTATCAGTTTCATTTCCACAATTCCCAGCACGATCACAAGAACTAATATTATAACTATAGGCAGTCGAAGCCGCAAGTCCAGAAACTACAACTGAATGATCTGTTACATAACTAGAAGAATTACTCCACGAACCTCCACTAACACTCACAGAAGAGTTCGCAGCCTCATCTGTTGTCCAACTTATCGTCGCCCCAGAAGCACTAACGCTCTCGGCAGCAGAACTAATCACAGGCACAGTCGTATCATAAATCAGGCTAAAATTACTATCACCCCACGACGAATTGCTTCCATTATTTACACCAAAACAATTCCAACTATAATTCCCTTCCTCGACAAAAGTAAAATTGAAAACACTAGTGTTGCTAAAACCAGAAATATCCTCAGTCTCACTATAATTCAAAACCCCGCTCGAATTCCATAAATAAAAAGTCACATTCGACAAATCGTGACTAACATCCGAAGAAACATTGCAGCTAAAATTCGTATCATTAGTGGCAGTATAATTTTCATCAACAGGCGACACCAAAGTCGTGGACACCCCACCAATAGTCAAAGTGTAATTAGAGGCATTCCCAACATTTCCCAAAACATCAGCCGCAAAACAATTCCAAGAATAAGCACCCTCTGCCATCTCGGTCACATTAAAACTCGTCTCATTCGCAATACCAGTCAAATTTTTAGTTTCATTATAATAAAGCTCACTAGAGTTCCAAATCTTAAAAGTCATATTCGCTAACTGCCAATCCGTCGCATTACAGACAAAACTCTGATTAACACTCAAGTTAATATTATTATCAATCGGAGAAACAAGCGTAACATTCGGAGCATCAACATCCAACGAAAGAAGAGCGGAGTAAATATCTACCCTCGAAAAATCATATCCACTTCCAGCACTATCATCCAAAATAACACCACTATCATTCAGAATATTAGAAATCTCACTAGGTGTTTTTGTCTGTCCACTTAGTCCAAGATACTGGTTAATAATAGCAATAGCTCCAGCGACCATTGGCGTCGCCATAGAGGTTCCAGAAGAAAGACCATATACTCCACCAACAACAGTCGAATTTATTGAAGACCCGGGCGCAACTAATATATCAGGAAAATTAGAATGCCTAAATGCATAGCTAGCATAAGCATCTGCCTTAGTACTAGCAGTAGCCCTAGTCGCATTTTCTATACAAGCTGGGCTAGAAATTCCCGCAACAGGATCTAAATAAGCTCCGCCAGTATTTCCAGTGGCAACAACAACAGCGATATTATTCGCAACGGCGTCATTTATAGAACTCGCTATAAGGGCATCACTCCCATCACAATAACTAGTATACTGCCCAGCCCCAAGACTCATACTTATAACAGAAATATTAAACACGCTGGCATTGGCAACACATCGGTCAATCGCAGATGCAACATCAGTAGTCCAAAAAACACCAGAGCTATTCGAAGCCTTCATCATAACAATATTTGTTCCAAGACCAATCCCGTGAATATCACCATTCGCCGCAACAATACCCGAAACATGAGTCCCGTGACCATATACATCCATAACATCATCGTCCTCAGTGGAACAAGTCGCATCATCAGCACAGAAATCCCAACCGCCAATAACCTTGCCACAAGTCCCAGCAGTAAATTCAGAACTACTACATCCACCAAGATCAGCATGAGAATAATTCACCCCGCTATCAATAATACAAACAGCATGATTAGTCCCAGTTAAATTCAATCCGCTCAACTCAAGATTCCACGCCGATGAAGCATTAATTATTCCAACAGAATCCTGTAACATAGTGTAATAAGTCTGCTCAACATCAACACTCTCAATATTGCCATTTTTTACCAACACTTCCAATTCACTCTTACTCACATAAGCCGAAACATAATCACCAACCTTCCTATTTATCTGACCAGATTCAATAATATCCTCGACACTAGTACTCTTCGAACTTGAAACACCAAAGCCCTTGGAAACTTTAGCGTCATTCACTTTCACCAACACCCGAACCTTCTCGGCTCCATTATCAAACTGTTCATATATAGAATCATCAACACTAACCCCACTTACAAATCCCAAAAGGACTAACCCAAAAACTAAAACCACAAAAATCTTATTCATTTAACACAACCTCACATTTGTCATCAACAAACTCACATCTCGCCTGCCCACAATCCAAAGTCCCAGGCTCACAGTTCAACGTACAACCCGCATTACTACAATTCGGTGCCTCACTTTCCAAAACACATTCCGTAGCATGACAGCAACTCTCAGGAATACACAACTCCTCGTCCTCACCTTCCCCATTCATCTCCCCAACAAACCAAAAAAATCCAATTACAAGTACAACTCCAACAATCACAATCATCCCGACCAATCCCCTATTATTCATCCAAAACTAAAACCTCAAGTCATTAAAAACATTACTAAACAAAACTTAAAAACTCCACTTACCCTAATATAATAAGATGGTGAAGATACATACAGTAGGAGGATTCTCAGAGGTCACAAAAAATATGGTCGTAGTTGAGCTCGAAGAAGACGCGTTCATTTTTGATCAAGGATTTTTCTTACCAGCAATCGTATCCATGGAAGAGCGAGACAGGGTTATGACCGAAAGAAGGCTAAAGACAATAGGAGCGGTTCCGGAGGATTCCGTGGTCAGCAAAATAAAACACAAAGTCAGAGCCCAGTTCATATCTCACGCGCATCTCGATCACGTCGGAGCAATCCCATTCTTATCAGATAAATACAACGCCCCAATATACGGAACACCATTCACAATAGAAGTCCTAGATTCCCTACTAAAAGACAACGACATAATTATTCGGAATAAAACATACAAAATAAAACCAAACACAACATTCTACGTTCAGGGTAAAAACAAAAAATACAAAGTCGACTTCATCAATGCAACTCACTCAACCGCACAGTGTCTAATGATATCAATCCAAACACCAAAAGGTGCAATAGTATACGCGAACGATTTCAAACTCGACGATACACCAGTTTTAGGATTAAAACCAAATTATAAAAGACTAAGAGAAATCGCAAAAGAAGGAGTTCTTTGCTTAATCCCAGACGCGCTTTACTCAGGCACAGAAAGAAAAACACCATCAGAAAAAATTGCAAGAGCATTGCTACAAGAAGTACTTTTAACAATTCAAAACAGGGGCGCAGGAATGATAGTCACAACATTTTCCTCTCAAATTGCAAGGCTAAAATCAATCGTAGAGTTCGGAAAAAAATTAAATCGAGAAGTAGTATTCCTAGGAAGAAGCTTAAACAAATATTCAACAGCAGCGAAAAATGCAGGAATCGCACCATTTCTAAACGACGTGAGAATTTCGACATACAGAAGACAAGTTGAAAAAACACTACACAAAGTAGAAAAAAGAAGAAAAGACTACATGGTAGTTTGCACAGGACATCAGGGAGAACCCGGATCAATACTAGAGAGGCTGTCAAGGCACCAGCTCCCATTCAGAATAAATAAAGAAGATAATATAGTATTTTCATCAAGCGTCATTCCAACACCAATAAACAAAGAACAGTTTGCAAAAATGGAAGTACGTCTAAAAAAATCAAGACCAAGAATTTTCAGAGATGCACACGTTTCGGGGCATCCGGGAAGAGAGGATTTAAGAGATATAGTAAAAATATTAAACCCACAACATATCATTCCAGCTCACGGTGGGCCTGACAAAACAGGGCCAATGGAAAGTTTGGTAAAAGAAATGGATTATAATATAAAAAAGCAATTTCACCTAATGCAAGACGGAGAGGTTCTAACATTGTAGCACCATTGACGCCAAATCGAGAGCAAGAATTAATTGGCGGATTAAAAAACGCATTGGATCGAGGGGAAACAATAATGAAAGCGAAACAAAGTTTCATCAACGCCGGATATCAAAAGGCAGAAGTAGAGGCGGCAGCGCGAAAGGTACCTGCAGCAACACAACAAATATCAAAACAGGTGGCAACAACAGCACCAAAGCCAAAGGCACCAACGCAGCCAGAACAGCAAAAACAACAGCTAACAACAACTACCACAACAGCACCAACACAATCAAAAAAACTTTCAAAAACTTTCATAATAATTCTAATAGTAAGTTCAGCATTAGTTCTAATCGGAGCAGCAATTCTGGGACTTTTCTGGAACACGTGGTTCGGATAAAATGGAAATCTATCAGCCCGCCGAAGACTCATATTTTTTTTCAGACTTTCTAAAAAAATATCTAAAAAAAAATAAAATCAACTCATATCTCGACATAGGAACAGGTTCAGGAATCTTATCAGAAACAGCATCAAAATTTCTTGACAAAAAAAATATCTTAGCCATAGACATAAACCCAAAGGCAATCAAGCTCCTCAGGCAAAAAAACTTCAAAGCAATAAAATCAAATCTTTTCGAAAAAGTAAAAGCCAAATTCGATTTAATAACATTCAACGCTCCATATCTCCCACGCGATCCACGAGAGCCAAAAGACTCTCAAGTTGCAACAACTGGCGGAAAACATGGAGATGAGATTTCACTAAAATTTCTAAAACAAGCAAAAAAACATCTCAATAAAAATGGGAAAATTTTCCTCCTAATTTCATCTCTAACCCCAATGGATAAAATAAAAAAATTCAAACCCAAGACGCTGGAAAAGAAAAAAATATTCATGGAAGAGCTACTAATTTTAGAATTTCAATGACCACGTTCGACCCCAATAATCCTTAAATACCTCACAGTCTCCAAATTCTCATGGAAACAAAGAGGACCAGATTCGCACACCTAGCAGACTGCCACTTAGGAAGCTGGCGGCAAGAAGAGCTTCAAAAACTCAACTTCAGATCCTTCCAAAAAATCATAGACACATGCATTCAAGAACAAGTAGAATTCATCCTAATCTCGGGCGACCTCTTCGACTCAGCATATCCACCAATCGAAATCCTAAAAGATTCCTTCGCCGAATTCAAAAAAGTCAAAGATGCGAATATTCCAGTTTACCTAATCGCAGGCTCCCACGATTTCTCAGCCTCGGGAAAAACATTTCTCGACGTCCTAGAAAAAGCGGGCTTCTGTAAAAATGTAGAAAATTCCACAATCCAAGAAAATGGAAAAATAAAACTAAAACCATACATGCACGACAATATCGCAATCTACGGATACCCAGGAAAAAAATCCGGAATGGAAATAGAAGATTTATCAAAAGTATACTTCAGCGAAATCCACCCATTCACAATCTTTATGGTCCATACAGCAATCAGGGCGGCCATAGGCACAGTCCCAATGGAATCAATTGAAAAACAAAAACTACCATTAGCAAACTATTATGCAATGGGGCACGTTCATAAAAGATTTGAAGATCACATAGCAAATTCCAGATATGTATATCCGGGCCCAACCTTTCCAAACAACTTTCAAGAACTATCAGACTTAAAATACGGAAGCTTTCAGCTCGTTGAAACCGATGGGGCAAACATTCAAACAAAGAATATTGAGATTCCACTAAAAGAAGTTGCATCAATAGAAATCGAAATTAATAACGGATTAACTGCTACGCGAGAGATAATTTCTCACTTAGATAAACTCGTACTCCGTGATAAAATTGTTCTACTGAAATTAAAAGGAATTTTGCTTGAAGGGAAAACGGGAGACATCCGTTTTAATGAAATAGAGGATTTCATAAAAAAGAAAGACGCATATGTTTTTCTGAAAAATATCTCATCAATAAAAATACCCGATTTAGATTTGGGAATGATGAGCTCAACAGAGAATTTCCAAGAAATCGAAAAAAGAAAGTCAAAAGAATTCTTAGGTAAAAATCCCCACAATTTTAATAGATATCATCAACAATTAATGGATGCACTTTCCATAGAGAAGAATGAAGATGAAAAAGCAGTAATCTATGAGGAAAGACTATTGTCTGAACTAAAAACCATCCTTGAGATAGAGGAAATATTATAATGTTATTTAAAAAATTAACCCTAAATAACATTAGAAGCTATGAAGATATAACAATAGAATTTCCAAAGGGCTCAATGCTTTTAGCAGGGAATATTGGCTCAGGAAAAACTTCAATTCTTCTGGGCTTACAGTTTGCACTCTTTGGATTACAGCCAGGACAAAAAGGTTCCTCAATTCTAAGACAAGGAACCGATAATGCATACACTTGTTTAGATATAGAAATTGATGGGGAAATAGTAAAATTAGAGCGAACAATAAAAAAATCAAAAAGCGGGAGCATAACCCAGGATTCAAGCACAATTACAATAGGTGAAAAGAAAGAAGAGCTTTCAACGATGGAGATGAAAGAAAGGGTAATCAGCTTATTAAATTATCCAAAAGAGTTTACAAAAAAATCAAATCTTCTATATAAGTTTACAGTATACACCCCCCAAGAAGAAATGAAGGCAATTGTCCAAGAAAAACCAGAAGTTAGACTAAACACATTGCGACATTTATTTGGGATAGATCGCTACAAAAGGATTAAGGAAAATGCAGAGATTCTACTTAAAAAAATAAAGGACGCAACTAAATTAAAAGAGGTCTTGATATCCGAGTTAAATCTTCTAAAAGAAAAATTCGCATCAGAAAATGAAATGAAAATAAAACTAACAAGAGGGGCGAATGAGATGAATTTAGATTATCAAAAGCTAATAAAAATCAAAGAAGAATCAGAAAACAAATTGAGCTCAATTCAAAATATAATAGACGAGAAAAGAGAAATAGATTCAAATATAGAAAAACTAACAATCTTATTGCAAGGTAAAAATGATTTAGAATCTAGAATGAAAAAAGAAGTTATCCTAATGCAAAAACAAATCCACGAAAAATCAGACTTCTCAGAAGAAAGATTAAAAGCAGTCTCGGAACTCTTAGAGAAACATCAAAAAATTCTTGAAGACAGAAACTCTAAATTCCTAGAAATATCCTCACAAATCTCAGTATTAGATTCCAAAAAAGAAAGACCACTAAAACTCAAAGATCAAATTGTCTCTCTAGAAAACTGCCCAACATGCCTACAGGCAGTAGGCCAAGATCACAAACACAGAATAGAAATAAAACTTCAATACGACATAGAAGAGGTTAACAGAGAGCTCGAACACAAGATTCAACAAAAACAAGTTCTAATCAAAGAAATCGAAAAAGAAAAAGAATTGAGGAAAGGTTACGAAGCCGACAAAAATAACCTACAACAAGAAAAAATAAAATACGAACACCAAAAAACAATCGAAACAAAAATCAAGAGCGACGCGTTTATTCTCGAGAGAACATCAAATGAAATTGTAGACCTAAAGGATCAAATCAAACAACTCGAAATAAAATCACAAACATTTTCGCAAGCCCAAGGAGAGTTTGTACAAACAAAAAAGGAATTCCAAAATATTAACGAAAAAATGAGAGTAAAAGAAATAACTATAGCAACACAAAATAAGGAGTTAGAAATTTTAAAAATCAGATTAGAAGAGTTGTCTAAGGAAATTCAAGATAAAGAAAAAATCAGAGAACAAATTGATCATCTTCGAGGGCTGCAAGGATGGGTGCAAAAAAACTTCATCACCCTAGTGGACTCAATGGAGAAGATGAAAATGACACAACTTCGAAGCGAATTTTCAAGGATTTTCAAGGATTGGTTTTCAATATTAGTTTCTGATTCTATTTCAGTCAGGCTAGATGAAGACTTCACTCCATTAATCATAAACCAAGATTACGAAATGGATTATAGCTTTCTCTCCGGCGGAGAACGAACCGCAATAGCCCTAGCGTATAGACTTTCACTCAATCAAGTTCTAAACTCACAATCGAATATCAAAACAAAAGGCATCGTAATCCTTGACGAGCCAACAGACGGATTTTCAATAGAACAAACAAAAAAAATGCGAGATATCTTCGAACAACTCAAGACAGAGCAATTGATTATAGTTTCCCATGAAGAACAAATCGAAGGTTTCGTTAATGAAGTAATCCGAGTCAAAAAAGACGGCATTTCAAGAATAGACTAACCCAATAACTTTTTAAACCAATTTTCAGTCAAATTATTATGGAAATCAAAATTCTAAAAGATGAAAAGAACGAACTAGACGTAGAAATCTCAAGTTTGACAATCGCAGAAGTTCTCCGAGTCTACCTAAACAAAGAAGGCGCAAAGTTAGCAGCATGGAAGCGAGACCACCCAACAAAAAACCCAGTTCTACATATTGAAGCAGACAAACCAAAAGCACTTCTAAAGAAAGCAATCGCAACACTAGAAAAAGAAATCGACAAAACAGTTGACGAATTCAAAAAGCTAAAATAATTTTATTTTTATCTATCTCTCAAACTTATTCAACCTAACCATCTCGCTAAACGGAAACGGCCTCTGGTTCGTAGCAAAAGTCATATATCTCAAATATCGATACATCTCAGAACTCCAATACTCACAAAAATTTGCAACGCCCCTATCTCTCTTCCCAGAAAACACAGTTATAATCCAATTCAAAACAGCCAAAATAAAAATCAAAGCTCCCCAAATATCCAAAATTATCCCACTCACAATTCCAACCACAATCCTCATCCACGCCTCTTTCTTCTCAGACTTCTTCTTCGCCATACAACTCAATATCTCCACACTATATAAATATATTTAACCAACGACAATCTTCAAAATTCATGACAACAGAACCAAAAATATCAGCAGGATCATTCGACCTAAACAAATTCCTATTCGGCGGCTACGAAACCGATATAATCACAACGCTCTACGGCCCCGGCGGCTCAGGCAAATCAAACTTCTGCATCATCCTTGCAACATCCCAAGCACGAAAAGGAAACAAAGTAATATTCATAGACACCGAAGGCGGATTCTCAGTCGACCGATTCAAGCAAGTCCACCAAGGCACAAGAGAAGAAATCGAAAGAGACCTCCAAAATATCCTCCTCCTAAAACCAACCTCATTCAAAGAACAACAACAATCCTTCGAACAAATGCTAAAACACGTCAAGCAGGACAACGTCTCACTAATCATAATCGACTCAATCGCAATGCTATACAGACTCGAACTCGGCGAAGCAATAACAGCAGACGATTCAGAAAAAATCTCAGAAGTAAACAGAAAACTAGCAAACCAACTCAGAACCCTAAACGAAATCGCAAGAAAACAAAACATTCCAGTCGTCGTAACAAACCAAGTCTACGCCACATTCACACAAAACCAAGAAGACCGAAATGCCGAAAGACAAGTCTCAATGGTGGGAGGAGACTTATTAAAATACTGGTCCAAATGCCTAATCGAACTTCAACACTACCACGGCAAAAGAAAAATAATCCTAAGAAAACACCGCTCACTCCCAGTCAAAGAACTCGCGTTCGAAATCATCAACGCCGGAATCAGAAAAAGAGGATTATTCTAGAACAACAAATTTAAATAATACAACACCCTATACATATATGGTCTGCATCAGACAACATCCAATCACGGGAACAATGCTAAATCCTCGAGACTATTATTTCACAACCAAAGCATACGAAATGATGACATCCGAAGAAATCACATTATCAAATCAGAGATTCTATAGGGTGGTCCATAAGGAACTAAGCGATCAAATCAAAGCATTTAGAGAATTCAGAGAAGCATCAAAAAAAAGCGTAAAAAACGACAAAACCCTCTACGCCGCAAGCGCATAACGCCCAACACTTTTCAAAGGACCAAAACTATTAAGAGAGCTAAGAGAGGCATAACTAACTTTCAAACCCAACTTTTCTCGCAAAATAAGACTCAGGCAAGCAATGATAATAAGCTCTCTTTAATGTAAGCCCAACTCTTTCCAAAAGACCTCTCCCTTGCATAAATCCAGCAAGTTCAATCGCCACACTTTTTTCATATTCCCCAATCGTCACATTCCCCGACATAAACTTCGGAGACCTAGAGGTTAATTTAGGAAAATCCATATTAATAATATCGTCCCAACGCCCATCATCATTTCTACTCATAACAACTCAAAAACTCTAAACTATAAAAACCCTACTTCTTCTTCTCAACCTTCTTCTTCCGCTTCTTAACAGTTTTCTTCTTCTTCTCAACCTTCTTTTCCTTAGTGTGATCAATAATTTTCCCATCAACAATCTCAACCTCACCACTTTTCATCTTCGCCTTAAACTCTTCCTTCTTTTTCTTCGCCTCTTCATTACTAGGACACTCCATATTAAAACAAAATCTCCAAGGCGCCCCACCTTTCTTGAAAGCAGCAACCATCGGAAACCCACAATCCTTACACATCTCCAAAGCACCCTCTTCTTTCCCGGCCTCTTCTGCAGCCTTCTTCGACATCCGAGCCGGCTTCATCATCCCCTTCGGCGGCAAACTATAAATCGTCTTACATTCAGGGTAAGCATCACACGAAACAAAATACCGACTAAACCTCTTACCATACATAACCCTCAACTTCCCCTTATGGCACTTTGGACACTCAGTCATTGTATTAGCCTCCTTCTCTTGCTCCCAAACAATCGCATTAGCATCAGCCAAACACTTACCCATTTCAGCAATATTCTTTGACATTCCCTCGGCAATCTTAGTCACATTCTTCTTTGCCTCATCCAAAACCTTTTCCTCTTTCTTATCTAAGTCTTCCGTGGCGATCTCAATACCCTCCAGTTCCTTAGTCATCTCAGCAGTCAATCCTTCGTCCAAAATAATTGGCGAATATTTCTCAAGAGTTTCAACCATCCTCATCCCAAGCTCAGTAACCTCAATACTTTTTTCTCTAGCATAACCTCTTGAATACAAAGTCTCAACAATCGCAGCACGAGTCGCCTTCGTCCCAAGCCCTCGCTTCTCCAACTCCTTAACTAAACTAGCAGCACTATATCTTCTCGGCGGCTTCGTCTCCTTCTCTTCGGTCCTAATTTCCAAAACATCAACATCCCCATCCACCGTCGGAACCTTAGCCTCTTTTGTAGAATACGGATAAACATTCATCCAACCCTTTTCCTTAATCTGCGCACCACCCGTAGTAAAATTCAAACCATTTACAACAACCTTAATTCTCTTATTCTCAACCAAAGCCGATTCACAAAAGCAAGAAATAAACCGCTTCACAATCAAATCATAAATTTTCTTATCTCTTTCCGGAACTTTTTTCGCATCGCCAGTTGGATAAATCGCAGGATGCGCAGGGTCAACTTTCTTACCCTCAGTCGGCGTCTTGTTTACAGCATACTTCACAGCCGAGGTATACTTCTTCAGCTTCTTCAAAATCTTATCATAGCCAATCGACACATCATATTTTTGGCTAGAAGTTCTAGGATAAGAAATCGAACCAGCCAGATACAAACTCTGCGCCGCCTTCAAAGTCTGAGTCGGAGTATACCCGCAATTCTTATATGCCTCAGTCTGCAAAGTCGTCAAATCAAAAGGAACCGGAGCCTTAACCACATCTTCCCTAATTGTCGTAGCTGCAACGCCCTTCTTCCCCTGTAAATGCTTAAACTTCAACAACTCACTCTCATTAAAAATATCCTTAGGGTGCTTCACCTCAACCTTCTGATTCTTCTTATCCTTCACCTGTAAAAAGATATTCCAATACGGTTCAGGCTCAAACGCATCAATTTCTTTCTCTCTGTCGGCAACAATCTTCAAAGCCGGACCCTGAACACGACCAATAGACAAAATCCTAAAAGTCCCAGTCGAACTCAAAGCCTTCATTAAACCCCTCGACAAATTAATCCCATAAAACCAATCAATATAATGCCGAGTCTCTCCAGCAATCGCCGCACCCCAATTCAAAGTCGGCAACAGATTATCAAACGACTCATCCAAAGCCTCTTTGGTCAAAAGTGAAAACTTCATCCTCTTCGCATCTTTCTGCTTACAGACAAACCTTACAACGTTCCAACCAATAACTTCTCCCTCAACATCAAAATCCGTCGCAACAATAAACTCATCAGCCTCTCGAGCCAACTTACGTAAAACCGTTAAATACTTCTTAGTAAAAGCCGACCCCTTCCTGTTAGACGAAGGCTTCCACTCAACCTCAAAATTAGGAAACGGCCCCCGCTTTGCAATCTGCTGAATCCCAAACAAATGACCAACAGCACATCCAACAATATATCGCCTAGAGCCCTTATAAAATTCATAATAAGAAACCTTATCCTTATTCGTAATCTTCTCATCGCTAGCATCACTAAGCGCCGCCGCTATCTTCGCAGCAGCCGCCGGTTTCTCCGTAATTATCAAAGTCGTATTCTTGTCAACTTTCTTCTTCGCCATATTAATTCAATAAACAGATACTTTATAGTTTTTATCTAAACCTCAATAATCTTCCCTCTCCTCCCAACCTGAACAACCTTAGTCTTCCCAATCTTATCCTCAATCCCCTCAGCCTCATGAATATGCGCACTAATCAACAAGTCCGGCTTAAAATCCTTAACAGCCTTCCTTAAAACTCCCTCCCCAGGAACCCCCGAAACCTCAGCTCCAGTCCCTTCCGCATGCAAGTGCGAAACCAAAATTCTCTTCGCCGGCTTCATCCGATCAAAATTCCTCTTAATCTCACTCAAATCCTCATCATCCAAAGAAAGCTTCCAATTCGGACTCCCAACCCCCGCAATCCCAACCCCACCATAAGTCACATAATAATTATGAATACTCTTCGCCTCCCGCTTCAACATCTCATGCTCCTCATCAAAATCACAATTCCCCGGCACAAAAACAACCTTCTGCCCCGCATCCCGAAACGGCTTCAAAATCCCAGCCTCACCCTCACTATACCCATAAATATCCCCAGCCAAAACCACCAAATCAACCTTCTCCTTCTTCCCCTTTGCCGACAACTTCCTCGCAATATCCAAATCCCCATGCAAATCCCCCGCCGCCAAAATCCTAAGCTTCTTACTCATAGAACAACATAAGAAAGATACTTTATATTTTTAACCAATTAGAAGATTCTATTAATAAAAATAAAATTCTACCTTAATAAATAAGGTAGAATAAAAAATAAGGAATTTAGCACAAGAGTTATTTCTTATCTCTATAATTCCAACAGCCGATTGTCTGAACACATCCTTTATCGAGCAAAGTTTTATTTGTCAGTTCTTCCGTTGATCGACCAAGACAAGAATTACATAGAGGGCTTCCAGTTCTCTTATCTGTTTCGACATAATTCGCACATTGCTCTGCGCATTTTCCAACATATTTCTTCTCTCGAATAATTTTCATCTCTGGAGATTCCCATGCTTCTTCCAAACTCGTTTCAGCTATGTTTCCTAGGTCTACACCCGTTGCGCCGATACAAGGCCGAATGTCTCCCTTGAAGTTTATATACAAATGTCGTCTCGGTCTTTCGCAGGCCACTCCAACATAAGTCGTATTAACTCCCCAATCAAGTCCAAAAACATCTTTGTCTATAGTTTTTATTTCATTAAACTTATCTTTCATTCTCTGGTCTTCAGGAGAAAGACAACAGGTTGCCCCTCGACCCCTCTTCAAAACAGAATCTACATCAAATATGATGTTATTCGTTCTGGCAAAAGATTGAAGAAACGCTGCTTCTTGGTAGTTAGAAGTACTATCAAATTTAGCATTTGACAATTCTGATAATGCAGAAATGTAAGCTCCAGTTAGACCCTGTCCCTGATATTCGCGCATTTTTTCTACAAATTCACGTACCTGAGTTGGCGTTATTGGTGCCTCTTGATCTTTCGGGATATTATCGGTCATCACTGATGTTACCAGTCCCATTCGACTTTGTCTCTGGAATTTATCCTGACATCTCTGCGGATCATTGAAGCCAGTCTCAACTAATAATTCCAAGGCTGCATTCCTTTTCTCGCCATATCCAGTTATAATTCTTCCAGTAGCAGGATCGCTAACAAAAGAGTTTTGGACATCTGGCAGTATAGAATTACCCTTCAACATTATTTCTACTGGGAGTTCGTAAAGTCTATCGGCCAAATCTTGGTCAATAAATTCTCCAGTCGTAAATAGCGTAGTATAGATTCCCAGATCCTTACATTTTTCCAAGATAGCCATTGTTCTTTCCTTCGCTACGGGTAGAAACGGTTCTCCCGCTCCAGGAATTCCTATTGAAGTTATTCCAACAGCACTTGCTTGCTCCAAAGCTTTCATCCATTGTTCTTGAGTCAAGGAACCCTCCTGTCTTTCACCTCCACTCGCGTAACAATATGAACAAGCCAAATTACAATGCTCAGGCTTTGTAGTTTCTATCCAAAGATTTGTAAGCTCATCCCCAGTCAAAGCAGAACCTAAACCAAATTGAACGGCTACATCCGGAGTTGTTATTTCTATTTGTTTTCCATTTTCCATTTTTAATTAAACCTCCTTTCAATAAATTTGAGTTTAATTACTTTCGACAAAATAGATCCAGTCATAACCCCAGCTACCGCAAGAAACAATAGTCTCAGCGAAATCCCAATTATCACCCCAATCACAATGTATTCCACTGCTTTCATCATTCCTTCTTCCGAAGCCTTAACCAAAAGTCTTCTTTTCTGGATTCTTTGTTTTTGTTTTTTCATTTTTATCTTTTCAATTAGATTCTATTACCACTTAATCATAGTAACTAATAACACCAGAGGTTATTAAATATTTTTAACAGAAAAATTAACAAAAAGATAAGATTTAAATACTATTTACCTTTTTATTAAATAATGGTAGTTAAATTAGATTTAAAGGACAAAAAGATACTTTACGAATTAGATAAGAATAGTCGTGCAAATCTCAAAGAAATCTCAAAGAAAGTAAGGGTAAGTAAAGAAGTAGTCTTCCACAGAATAAACCGATTAGTCAACGAAAATGTAATAGTAAAGTTCCTAACAGTCCCAGCAACTTACAGATTGGGTCTAACAGGATACAAGGTATACCTAAGATTAGCCAACACATCAAAAAAAGATCTTAAGAAAATCATCGGCCATCTACAAAAAGAGAAATCGGTTTACCATACAAGCGTTTGCAAAGGTAGATGGGACTTAATATTTGGAATCTGGGCAAAGTCAAATCAAGATTTCTTTACAGTCTACAACATAATGCTAGACAAATTCAGTAAATACATTCAAGAAAAAGAATTATCTATCACTGTAGAAAACATCCAGTTCAACAGAAGGTGGTTTTACAACGACAACTTAACACCAGAAGAATTCACATTTGGAGAAAACGAAGAAAAGATAAAAATAAATAAAGAAGACAAAAAGATTCTCGATTTAATCACGCTAAACTCCAGAATGAAACTAGTGGATATTTCTGAAAAAATAAATCTAAGTCCAAAAGTAGTCGCCTATCGAATTAAAGAAATGGAAAAGAAAAAAATCATCAGAGGTTACAAGATTTTTCTAAATCCTCAGACAATAAAATTCAATACATACAAGTCGTTCGTGCATTTCAAAAACATAAATGAAGAAAGAAAGAAAGAGTTCATTAACTACTGCAAGAATCTTCCAAACATTATCAATATGGTAACAACCTTCGCTTCGTGGGATATGGAGATGATGTTCGAGACACAAAAAGATGAGGAGTACTACAAGATAATGGACGACATCAAAGAGGAATTCAACGATATAATAAAATTCTACGAAAGCGTTTTGATGATCTCAGAACCAACCCACAAATATTTAGTCAATGCAATTTAAACCCAGCCAAAAATCCGCTCAATTCTGTTTCAATCCCAAATCTTAAAAACCGCCTCCCATTCCCATTATTATGCCAAATCTCAAAGACATAAAAAACTGGAGCACCGAAATAGAAACAGAAATAACACAAAACTGGAAAGAGTCAGAACTCTACAAATTCAACCCAAAAACAAAAAAGAAAATCTACTCAATCGACACACCGCCCCCATACATCAACTCCCCAATCCACATGGGCCACGCCGTAACCTACTGCTTCATGGACTTCTTCGCACGTTACAGGAGAATGAAAGGGCAAGAAGTTTTATTCCCACTAGGACTAGACCGAAACGGACTTCCAATCGAAATGGCAGCAGAAAAAAAATTCAAAGTCTCACCATTCAAAGTAGGCAGAGAAAAATTCGTAGAGCTATGTGAACAACTACTATCAGAAGCATCGGCAGAATCAGTCGACTCATTCGCAAAACTAGGAATTTCATTCTCTTCATACAAAGAAGGCAAAGAAATCGGCGCAATCTACAACACAGACTCCCCAGAATACCGAACACTAACACAATCCACTTTCATCGACCTCTACAAAAAAGGACTAATCTATGAAGCCTCACGGATCAACAACTGGGACCCAAAACTAAGAACAACAATCGCAGACTCCGAAATCGATTACAAAGAAATTAACTCCAACTTCAACGACATTAAATGGACAATAAAAGAAACAGGCGAAGAAGTCGTAATCGGAACAACACGACCAGAGCTAATCGCAACCTGCGGAATGGTAATTTACAACCCGGAAGACGAAAGATACAAACACCTCGAAGGCAAAATCGCAATCTCCCCAATCTTCAACGAAGAAATTCCAATCAAGCCACACCCATCAGCGCAAATCGACAAAGGAACAGGCCTAGTAATGATGTGCTCAGTAGGAGACCTAACAGACATCCAGTTCTTCAGAGAAATGAAACTAACGCCAAGAATCGCAATCGGACAAGACGGACGAATGAACGAAAAGGCCGGAGTCTTAGAAGGTTTGAAAGTTAAAGAAGCAAGAGATAAAATTATTGAACTAATTAAAGAAAAAGATTTACTTGTAAAGCAAGAACAAATCACACACCGAACTCCAATTTCAGAAAGGTCAAAAGCCGAAATCGAATTCATCGAAATGCCAGAGTTCTACCTAAAGCAAATGGATTACAAAGACGACATGCGAAAGACAATAAAAAAAATAAATTTCTATCCGAAGAATTCAAAAAAAATACTAGACACATGGATTGACTCAGTTTCAATCGATTGGCCAATTTCACGAAGACGATACTACGCAACGCCAGTCCCATTATGGTATTCAGATAACATGATCGCCCTAGCCCCACAAGGAACTTACATAGAACCATGGAAAACAAGCCCGCCAAAAAACGCAGAAGTAATCGACGCGGAAACAAAAAAAGTTTTAGGCACAGTTGCAGACTATCTAAAAAATAAATGGACAGGCGAAGAACGAGTTCTCGATACATGGTTTGACTCATCCATCTCAGAGCTTAATATGTTAAAATACAAATCAGACGACGAGTTCTTCAAAAAAGCCTATCCAGCAACCCTAAGACCACAAGGAAAAGAAATCGTAAGAACCTGGCTATACTACACAATCTTAAGAGGATTCCTAGAAACAGGAAAGCCATGCTTCACTGACACATGGATTCACCAGCACATCCTAGATGGCAAAGGTCGAAAGATGTCAAAGTCAGCAGGAAACGTTATAGATCCACAAGAAATCATAAAAGAAGATGGAGCAGAAGCACTAAGGCTCTGGTCGGCAACAGAAGGAGATTTATCAAAAGGAGATTTTGTGTGTTCAAAAGAAAAAATCAAAGCAGAAAGAAAATCTTTGAACAAATTACTAAATGTTTCAAAATTCGTAATGATGTTTGATAAACCAAAAGCAAAACCGACACTAACAAAACTAGATCAATTATTCATCGACCACATCGAAAAGATGACACAAAGCGCAGACAAATCCTACGAAACCTACGACTTCAATCATCCAGCACAAGACCTCAGAAAATTCCTATGGGACACCTTCGCATCAAACTACATCGAACTCGTAAAAAACAGAGCATACAACGAAAACAAAAACTTCACCGACGAAGAATCAAGCTCAGCAAAATACACACTCCATTTCCTACTCGAAAGATTCCTAACACTAATCTACCCAATCATCCCACAAGTAACAACACTAATCGCAAAAGAAAAAGGAATCGACTTACTAAGTTCAGAATGGCCAAAAGCAGAACTAGGAAAATCAAAGTTAGAACTAATAGAAAAATTAATAGAATTCAACAGCAAAGTTTGGAAAGATAAAAAAGAGAAAGGCATCAGCCTAAGAAATCCAATCAAAGGAATCAAAATTCCAAAAGAATTAAGCGAATTCGAGAAAGACCTAAAAGCATGTCACAACATCTAACCCAAACTTCTATAAACAATTTTCTCTAATTTATACCATGGACGAAGCACAAAAATTCGAACTAGAATCTCTCGTTGAAGAGCTCGAAGGTTACCGAGGCCGACACACGGAACTAATCACGGTCTTAGTCCCAGCAGGAGCCACACTAACCCAAACAACAAAACAACTCGAAGACGAAAAAGGAACAGCAACAAACATCAAATCCTCAGGCACACGAAAAAACGTAATCAACGCCTTAGACCGAGCAGTAAGAAAACTAAAAGAAATCGCCAAGACACCAAAAAACGGATTAGCAGTATTCTCAGGAAACGTTACAATGGCAGACGGAAAAGAATCCCTAGAAGTCTGGGCAATCGAACCACCTAAAAAATTAAAAATTAAAATATACAGATGCGATCAAACTTTCGTCACAGAACCACTAAAAGACATGCTAGACACGGACGAATCCTACGGGCTATTGATCATCGAAAGAAACGAAGCAAGTATAGGATTACTTGATGGGAAACACATAAAAAAATTACAACACATGACTTCAGGAATTCCAGGAAAAACACGAGCAGGTGGACAGTCAGCACAAAGATTCGCAAGAATAAGAGAATCCGCAGCAAAAGAATTTTTCAAACGAGTAGCCGAAGCATTGAAGAAGCATTTCTGGGACAACAAAAAAATGAAAGGAATCCTGGTCGGCGGACCAATCCCAACAAAAGACGAATTCCTAGCGCAAGGCCAACTAGTAACAGCCCTAAAAAATAAAGTAATAGCTGTAAAAGACATCGGAGGAACAGAAATGCACGGACTCCAAGAGCTAGTAGAAAAATGTCAAGACGTTTTATCAGAACAAGAAATCACAAAGCAAAGACTAATCTTAGACCTATTTTTCGAGAAGCTAGCAAAAGAACCAAACAAAGTCGCATACGGAGAAGCCGAAGTCGAAGACAGACTAAACCGCGGAGCAGTAGAAAAATTAATCATCTCAAAAACACTTCCAAGAGAAAGGGTAAAACTCCTAGAAAAATTAGCAAAAGCATCATCCGCAGAAATTCATCTCGTTACAAAAGAAACAGCAGAAGGAGTTCAGTTCGACAATCTTGGTGGGGTAGGCGGGATTCTAAGATTTGAAATCCACGACTAACAAGAGGTTAATGATAAATAAATGGCAATCCTAACCAAACTCCAAAACAAAGATTTTGAAAATATCCTAGAGAATTACAAAATTGGCAAACATAAATCTCACAAGCATCTTCCATGGGCACTGGGGAATACGGTTTATCTTTTGAAAACAACTAGAGGAAAATTTATTCTGAAGATATTTGAAAACGCTAAGGAAGATTTCATTAATTTCCAGTTGAAGATTATGCAATTGATGGAGAAAGAAAAACTACCCAGTCCACAAGTGATGTTGACGAGTGGGAGTAAGTCACTCTTAATTCTCAAAAAACGGAAAATTATAATTCAGAGATTTGTTGAAGGAAAACCAGCAAAGAGATTTACGAAAAAGTTGATTGAAGATATTGCAGAGAAGCATGGAAAGTTGAATAGGGCATTGATGAAAATGGGGCTGAAAGGAAAATATACATGGAAGAAAGATTATCAGTTTAAGCCATTGATGTTTGATGTAAAAAGGTATGAAGGCTTTGGAATACTTGAAGAGAATAAAAAATTGAGAGAAGAGTTTCGTCAGGTGAAAAAGCAAAATCTTCGGAGAAGTGTTGTTCATGGAGATTTTAATCGAGGTAACCTTTTAGTAAAAAACCAGAAGTTGAATGCGATCATAGATTTAGATGATGCCCATGAAGATTTTGTTGTTCAAGAAATCTCGAATTTTATCACGATGAGTTTTATTGATTGGGAGGGAAGAGCAGATTATAGGAAGATTAAACTTTATCTAAAAGGTTTTGAAAGATACTTCAAGCTCAATCCTAGTGAAAGAGAAGCGATATACTTTTTTATCAAGCATCGATTTCAGGGAATTATTGGTTGGCATATTTCTCAGCTGAAGAAACATGCGGATATGAGAAAGAGGCTTAGAAAGGCCGTCAAGAAATGGATACGAAAGTATGAAAGGTTTTGTGAAACGTCTCCTGAAAAATTCCTGAGAAATCTAACATGACAAAAACCCAATTCGCAAAATTCGCAATAGC
>Ga0209774_1000331_pt1 | contig 42969 bp, 27 predicted proteins | sample SaaInlV_150m_DNA_2_FD_184648 | JGI IMG/M metagenome (GOLD analysis project Ga0209774, IMG submission 184648) | Marine microbial communities from expanding oxygen minimum zones in the Saanich Inlet - SI037_S2LV_150m_DNA (SPAdes) (version 2) | ecosystem: Environmental > Aquatic > Marine >... | reverse complement strand
CCTATGAACATGCTTTATTATTAAGTGTATCAGAAAGAGAAGCTATTAATAAGCTAATCAAAAGTAATATGGAAACTACTAAAAACTCAGGTTTACCGTATTTTTAAAAGGAGACACAATGGATACAACACTACAACAAATTCAAAAAGAGACCGAAGACTGGCTAGAAAATTTCATCGAGAAGCAACACCCTAAATTTGGCAATTTTGCAATTTGTCCATACGCTAAACACGCAAGAACAAACAAAAAAATTACATTTAGACGCGGTGTTAACCCATACGACGACCTGCGCAAGCACGTAGAAAACAACGGCAACGAAGGGTACGAAGTGTTTATATATGCGTATGATCCAAAAGAATGGAGTTCTGACGAATTTCATAACTTAATTTACGATGCTAATGATAATATCCTAGCACAACACGACCTAATCTCGTTATCAGACCATCCTGATTCTAAAGAGGTAGTAAACGGTGTAGTGCTAAATCAAGGTACATATGCGTACAGTATGATTGCGCCGTTATCTGCATTAAATGAGGCGTCAGCAAAATTACACAAGCAAGGTTACTACGACCATTGGGAAAATGCAGAAGAATACTTAACTTCTCTATTTAGAGGACGCACCGATCCTAGATTAGAGTCAAGTAACGCATAGCATGTACTCTGTTTATCAGCATTGGGACCCACTAGAAACTTGCATTGTTGGACGCTCGTATCCACCTGAATTTTATTCATGGATTACTGACCCAAGTGCTCGTTCAGCAATGGAAAAAGTAGCAATTGAAACTGAAGAGGACTTTCAGGCTTTAATAAAGATCCTGGAATCATTTAATGTAAAGGTACTACGTCCTAACATACCAGATGATTTATCACTAGTATATAACCCGTACGATAAACGTTATGTACCGCCACCTATGACTCCGCGAGATTACTTTGGGTCGTATGGGAACACATTAATGTACGACAAGTGGGACTTTATTAACAGTCTGTACCGTGTTGTTAGAGATCCATCGTGGATAGAAAGCAATGAAATTATAACAGCCGAAGATTTAAATAAACTACCAGCACATATATTAAAAGAGCTACACGATAATTTTAATCTAGATGCTCATTTATGGTACGACAAATTCGACCTGTTCTGGAAAGACTTGTTTCCAGTGTTTGAACAAAATGCAAACGTTAAACAACACGTATATAGCCCACACTTAGCAAAAGATGGAGAAACAGCCCACTTCACAACAGCAGGTGTATCGCGTGTAGGTAAAGATTTATTCTATGGTTATCGTAATCCTAACAAAACAGCAATCACAGAGTACTACGAAAAATACATAGGCGATAATTACCGCCTTAACTTTGTTGATATAGCAGGGCATATAGATGGGCAATTTTGCCCAGTTGTCCCAGGGCTTATAATTGACACACCATACGTAGATGTACAAAAATACTTCCCAGGTTGGGAAGTTGTGCATTCTCCTAAAGAGTCATGGGATGATATGCTTCCTTTCATGAATCTTAAAAAACAGAATAAAGGTAAGTGGTGGATACCAGGTGAAGAAAATAACAATAGTTTAACTAACACAGTCGAATCGTGGTTGTCTCACTGGGTTGGATACGTCGAAGAAACAATATTCGACGTAAACATGATAGTCATTGACGAACAAAACGTAATAGTAAGCAACTATAATGACGTTATTTTCGAGGCATTCAAACGCTACAACATTACGCCGCACATTTGTAACTTTAGACATCGTTACTTCTGGGATGGTGGGCTACATTGTATGACTAGTGACTTGAGCCGCCGCGGTGAGATGGTGGATTATTTCTCCGACAAAGCAGAACATTAGAGGCGAGCTAAAGCAGAAATATCAGATATAGACGAGTCACGTTTACACAAACTTACATATTCGTCTATATCTGAACTCCATGCACTGCCAGTCCACCATTCGAACCCTTCGAGTTTACTCTTGTATATACAACCTTCTTCATAGCCAGGCCCGATGTATGCATACTTATAGCCAGCTGCTTTCGCCCAAGATAACTCATGTTTTAAACTATTAATACCTATTTGCAACTTAGGATCGCGATAATCCCATGCAAAAATAACTGTTTCTAATGATGTTGGAGTGTACGAGCGAAGTTTTGACCACGCAACCAGTTCAGATTTAAGATTGTAGTACTCCATACATATGTCATTCGATAACCAATTCACTACTTCGCGTTGATATAAATCGTCAAACCCTTTGTGAAAACAATAACTTGTGTATATATGTTCTAAATCAACTAATGTAGGAGTCTGTGCTACCTTGTATCTTTCTGTAGGATACTGAGTATAAGTAGTATCATCTAAACAGCAACGCACACTTCTGGATTGGTACCATTCTAACTCGCCGTCTATAATATGTCCTAACCACCCACTATCTAACATTTCATCGTATTCGTGCTTAGATACATCAACTGCTTTAACTGGTGTGTATTGAATATCGTTTTGTTCTTGTTGGCCGAATTTGTGATTAAAGACTATTTTCATAATAAGTATGTATATAATTTAAAACACCGCATTAAATTTCGCAAACACGAGGCAACTAACATGGATTATTACCATATATGGGCAGATAAGAAGAATACTATATCAGATAGTGACTGGGTCAGTAATATGAAGGGGTTCTTAGACCACTTAAAGGACAAAGGCGACCTAGTTGATTATAAGATCACTCGTTGTAAAATGGGTTTCAGAAGCATGGACATACCAGAATGGCATATAATAATGGAGATAAACGACATGGCCCAATTAGAAAAGGCATTTCAATCAGTTGCTCCATTAGATGGTGAATTAGAAGAAAAACACAAATCATTTAATCAATATGTCGCAGGTAATATCCAGCATGCATTATATAGAGACTGGCCTTAATGGGGAGTAGCTACGCTACGTCCCCAAATGTTGCTAACGCAACATTTTTTTTCTTTATTAAAACACATAAACACATAAACACATAAACACATAAGTTATGCCTTTATAAAAAGAATTTACTCGATCTGAAGTTGAAAGAATAATCACCGCTACCGTAATAGCGGAGATTTATACTGAAGCGTCACTTCATACCAATAAAATATAACTCGTTTACGAGGGAGGAGGGTTCTGCGATATACCTCTATTACAATACGAACACGCGACACATGGACTTTTATTGGCAAGCTACCCACATGCTGTTGGATTAAGTTATAAAACTTTGTGTATACCAACTCATTTTTTCATTGCCCAGGGTTCTCAGGCAATTGCTTTTTTCTCAGGGTTCTCAAGAAAAATATATAAACAGCGTTCTGTTTCGACCGTTACGACAGTGAAAGTGTTTCTATAATCATTTCTGGACCTGTTAAGGCTATAGACACTTGTGGCATCCCAATGGGGTAGTTCACTGAAGTCGAGTACTAAAAACTCTTATAGTTAAGTCGTAATACAATATAGCATTGCTTAACTGATACAATTACAGTCGGCGTATCAACCTTTATTCTTTAGTATTTTTTTGTGTCTTGTTTAGTACTATATATTAACAGTTGTATCTGTGTTAAAATTTGTGAATCCATCTTCTTTCGTGACAGTTAATACATTATTCACGCGGCTAGTTAACTCGTCTTTATGACTAATTAGCCAAACGCTCTTATTTCTCTCTCTTGCCATGGATTTTAGCACAGTTAAGCTATTGTCTACACCCATTGCATCCATACCCGAGTCAACAACCTCGTCGATAAATAGAGCGTTAATTGGCGTATATAAATTTTCCCATACATCACGGAATGCCCAACTTAGTGAAAGTATGACACGATTCCTTTCACCTCGAGATAAGTTATCAAAATCCAAGTCACGACCTAAATCTGTTATTTCAACACTTAGATCGTTTATAAACTTAACTTGCTGATGTAGCCCAACTTTGTTTGTGTAATATGTTAGCCTACTGTTTAAGTAGTTTAAGTTCTTCTCGATGATAGTCTTGCGAATAAAACTGTCTTTGTTAGTAAGTAACTTTAGTAAGAAGTCTTGGTGTTCTTTTAGTTTAACTGACTCGTTTATTACATCGTAACTGATTTCTTGCAATGCTTTGTTGCGCATATCGTCGATTTGTTCTGTGTACGGATTCACTTCAGCTGTACAGCTTTCTAGTAATTGCATTGTTGATTTAAGTGAATGCTGGTGGTTTAATGCTTCTTCTAGTGTATTGTAAAATACAGACGGCTTAGTTAATTCTCCTAGCTCTGCAATAGTAGCTAGATGTTCCTCGCGCTGTGACTCGTTACTAACAAGTTGAAGTGCTATCTCGTTTTGTTTTGTTTCTTTAGTTGCTATTAACTCTTTTTGTTTTTTGTTATGTAGATCTTGACCACAGGTATGGCATTTATGCTCTTTTAATGCAGTAATTTCGCTCTCTAGTTGCACTAGCATGCTATGCTGCTTATCGTCGTCTAAGTTCAATGCTTGGACATACTTGTTAGCATCGCGTAGAGTAACACTGTTTTCAGTATAGGAAGTTAATTCGTTGTGAGCTTTAACTTCAACGTCGATATCTAGCTTCTCGAGATTAGCTATATCTTTCTTATGTTTATCGATGTTAGTAAGTTGTGTTTTATCCCATATCTGTTGTTTGCGTTTAATACCAGATATTTGCTCTTCGATGCGTTTGTTAGCTTCTTTAATAGCTTCGATTTTAAACTCTTCTTCCTTGATTGCATTTTTTGTGTCTTTAACTAGTTCTCGTAATGCATCTGCTTTCTCTGACAACAACGTAATGCCTAGCAGTTCTTCGATTATATTACGTTGCTCAGCAGCTCTAAGGTTTAGGAATGGCTCTGTGTATGTGTTTAACGCAACAATATGCTTGAACATCGAGTGGCTAAGGCCTAACACATCGTTAATTGTGTGTTGCGTGTCGCGGCTGTCTCCCTGCGCGTCATCTTCTGTATTGTATTCTTCGCTATTAATGAAGAATTTTAATACGTTTGGCTTACGTCCACGTTCAATGTGGTAGTTAATGTTGTCCTTGACAAAATCTACACTAACTAACATGTTCTTTGTGTTAGTTTTGTTAATTAAGTTTGGTTTCTTGATATTAGTTAACGCATCGCCGTAAAGTCCATAGCTTAGAGCATTAATTAATGATGTTTTGCCTACACCATTTCTGCTACCGTTGCTACCTAAGTCTAAATTTTCGCCTAAAACTAAGGTGAGATCTGTTCTGTTTAAGTCTACAGCTTGAGTAGCGTTACCGATACTCATGAAGTTTTTTATAGTAATGTTTTTAAATTGAATCATTATTTATATGTTTGGACATTGTTTTTTCGTAATAATGGAAAGAGTTAATTATGTGTTTGTTCATGTTCCTAAAGTTACTAAAGTTCTTACAAGATATTTCCTTTAGTTTTTCTTTATTGCCTTCCCAATCGAATGTTTCTAGATTATTACATAAATTGATAACTTTTTCAACACGTTTATCTAAATCTTCTTCTTGATCGTATGATTCATCCCATAGTTCAGAGTATGTAGTAAACCCTAAGTCTCTAACATGTTTGAGGAAATTAGGAGATCCAATAAGAACAAACGGAACGCCCATGATTAGTGTTCTGATTGTTTTTTCTGTAATAAAAAATACATCGTTCGGTGAAATATAGCCTCCGAACCGGAGAATATTAGATTCAGTAATTAAGTGAAAGTAACCACTATTAACGATATTGTACAAATATGTTTCTGCTGGGTTAATATCAGCAAATTGTGTTGGTTCGTCGTCTGGATTAGTAGGCATTTTGAGATCTTCTAGTTTATACCTTAGTACGTAGTTGTCGTACTTGATCTCGTCTCTTATTTTTGGTATCAGGTATTCTCTTTTTGGACTATAGTTTCTAGTCATTGCAGTGAAAATATGCTTTTTTGGATACGTAAAGTCATATTCTTTGTTAGCGTAAAAATGAGATTTATAAAAACTAAAACCCGAATCCATTAGAACTGGTATGATGTAAGGAAAATATATCATCTCGTAGTCTAAGTCCAGTGTACACTTAGAGACATCCCACCATCCGCCGCTTAAAATAATATAATGACAATCCTTGCGATACTTTTCAAACAAGTAGTACATATTAATGGATTCATACATACAAAAAATACATGCAATGGACTCTGTGTTTTGATTAATTGCATCTACATCGTCGTAATCATAGCAAGGTATGCCATCTTCCGCATCGATTATTCGAATAGAGTGAGGAGTATGTGGATGATATGCGCTTTCATTTACTCTCCAACTGTTGTATTGCATTTGAAAGTCTTGCGCTAAACCACTGGTTGTTGTGTTAATTTTTACTTGATTTTCGGTCATAATTATAGATCTTGATATAGTTGTATTAGTAAGTTCGTGTTGTACGTATCGGATTCGATATTAGTGAGCTTTTCATGAACTATCTCGTCGACAGTTTGAATTTGCATGTTAACTTCTGTTGTACTATTTATGTCTGAGAGTTGGTCTGGAATTAAAGATAATTCGCGTAAGTTGTACTCGCTGACAAACTTTTCTTTAATAAAACCAGATTCTTCGTAACTAATTTCTATATCTAACGGAACCCTAATATACATGTTAGGTTTTAATAACTTATCTGCTTTATCTAGTAATGTACTTAATGGTATAACTTTGTACAATGGTGCTGCTTCCCAGTTATGGTAAACTGGTTCTTTGCCCCATTCTAGTACCATACAACCTCTATCGCTATCGCCGTCATCTGCATAGTTATGTGGGAAACAATTCCCGATGTATTCGATGTTCTTTTGTTTTTGGCGAATATGGAAGTGCCCAGAGAATACATGATCTACTTTTGTGAAGTCATCTGCACTAATTTCTCCAGTGTCTGGCATAGTTATACTAGCATTCATTTTAAAATGTGGGAGCTCAAAGTGTCCGAATACATACTTGGCTTTTATCTTCTTTACTTTTTTATGATCGTTTTTTACTAGCCACGGCACAATAGCTACATTATCCTCTTGGAACCACTCGTTAATTACTTTAATATTAGGTAAGTGTTTAGCCCATTCAGCACCATGTATGTCGCGCTTATCTTTGTAGTAAAGATCGTGATTCCCTGGTAAAAAATAAAAATTCTTAAAAGTTTTACTAAGTTTCTCTAATGCCTTAAGGCTATAACTCAATGTAAGTAGGTTAATACTAGATCTATTATGATGCCAATCGCCTAAAAAAAAGCCTGTTTCGCATTTCTCTTTTTTAGCTATGTCGATAGCCCAATCTACGAAATTATTGCAATCCTCGTTGTGTTGAGTGCTATTTGACTTTAGACCATAATGAATGTCAGTGAAGACGAGTGCTTTTTTAAATAAATTTGCCATTGGTGTATTATATATTATTTTGCATTCAATGTATACACTAAATTCCCACAATCCCATATGCGATCGTATCCATTTATTCGCATATTATCCCATCCTGACATATTGGGGTTAAATTTATCCAATAAATTCTCTAGTTTATGTTTTTGAAACTTATGCCTTGACCTTACTATTAATCCATTTTCGGCAGTGACTACATAGTTCGGGGGGGACTACTCTGTTGTTGGACCAGCCCAATTTAGTTCCACCACCCACAAATCCTTCTAGGTGATTGTTCTTCATGAACTGCGTTGCATCCTTGGTTGATACTTCTTTTAAGTTGCATTTCTTGGCATATATTCTATTAGCTCTTTGCAAACGAATTAAAATCATACTTTTCCAAATTAATTGGGATACTGGGTTACTCCATTCAACATCGGATACATGCAATAATTGAATGCCTTTAGACTCGCAAGCTGTTGTCTTTGATATTTTTTACTGTTAAATATTTACGGGATATTAAGTTGTTTGAATCTATTTTTTCTTGTTTTTTCAATTTCTGCCTCGTTTGCTAACTGTCTAGTCCAACTTGGGTCTAAACCGTGTTGCTCTAATATGTCATCTCTGATATTTTGCATCTTCTTTTCTGTTATTAATATCCTAGTAAAACAATTAGTTATCACAGCAGTATAATAAGCAAATGGATTCTGACTTTTCATCTCGTTGAATTGTAATCCAACTTGAACTAATTGCACTAGTGCTTGCCCTCTCATTTCATCGTTGTATGTATATCCTCGCCAATTGCTACGAGTACCATAACGTTCACATAGCTTCATGAACATTTTAGCTAATTCAGCTGATATCTCACCGAGATCTTTATTAAATTCACCTGTATCGAAATCACCCTTCCAATGACTCTTACCGACAATAAATGGTTGTTTTTTTCCATTGACTCGATAATGAAAGAAAGGTGGAAAATTACATTTAGTGGGTATCATTATTACATTAGGATCTTCTGATATTTCAACTTCTTCTTGTATGTTACTAAATTCATCTTTAAATACATCTTTAACCTTTTTTGGCTTTATTTTCTTTTTTGGTTTTTTTTGAATTCTAGGTACGTGTTCATCAGTCATAACTCTAAATACTACATCTGTATTAGTAATCGTTTTTAAATCTACGATTTCTCCAGTTTCTTTTGATAATCTAGTTGCTCTAGCTTCACGAGCTTGTTTTAGTGTCCTAACGTTAATCTCACTTACATCCTCTATGATTAAGTCAAACATATAATCCTTCTCTCGATTAATATATGTACAATATGATGTCTTGCTTAGATGAATTTGTTTAAGTATGTCTTTGTTGTTTAAGTAATTAACTTTTCTTGTCATTGGAAGTCCCCGTATTGATGCGTTTTATTGTATTATAAAATAAATTTATGAGATAGACAAGTATTATTTGATTATATACGCATATTGTCAATATGCTAAATAAGATAATAAGGTAATCTATTGTAATGGCATCACAAACTCAAATATTATATCAACAATTAATAGACCAAGGTTATAGTCCAGATCGAGCCGCTGACACAGCGATATCGCAGACAGGCGGGGATATAGATGATTTTGAATTCGGAATGTACAACGAACTAGTAGATCTTAATGTTATAGAAGAACAAAGAGTTGCCGAGTTAAGAGCTCAAGGTGCTAGGTTCTCGCAAGAAATAACCACAATAGAAGAACTAGATACACAAACAACAACTTCTGCAACAGGCGGCAATACTGTTACTTTTATTAGTGCCACAAGCGAACATAATAGTCAAAGTATAGAATTAAATAATGAAGCCGTTGACGCATCGGAATTAGCTATTGCTCGTAGAGATCAGATATTTAATGAAACACGAGCTAATGGTGGTAGTAAAGGAGATGCATTACGAGCATTAAGATCGGATAGTGAATATAAAAGCCTTCAATCAGACGCGGCAGTTGCGTTGCGAAAATCAGTTAACGCAAAGACTGTTGTACCTGCTCGAATTGAAGTCAGAGATGTAAGTGGAAATTTATTAGATAGTGGTGATAGTATCAATGATGTTGATACTAGCAATTCTACGCAAAATGTAGTAATTAATACAGAACCAACAACTACAGTGCCGCTCGATGCTCCTCTAAATGATCAAGATACTTTTACGGAAACAGTAGCAAATCCAGTTTCAACTTTTGGTTTTGACGAACCTACACTTAATCCGGATAATCCTAACAGGACAATAGGCGGTGGTGTAAATCCATTATTATCTCTAGAAGAACAAGAAGCAGAACTAACGATAATTAATGCAGAAAACAGAGGCGGCCCTGTTATTACAGAACCTGCTCCAGTTGATGATTTAGTATTCGATGATGAGCTTGGTGAATTTGTGCCAAGAGAAGATTTAGCTGGTGTCCCTGGGTTTGATGAAAATCCAACTGGACCATTACCGGTAGATGATCCTTTAAACGTCCAAGATACTTCCACTGAAAACATTACGCCAAATAATTTAGTATTCGATGAGGAGTTAGGCGAATATGTACCTGCTGAAGATTTAGCTGGTGTCCCTGGGTTTGATGAAAATCCAACTGGACCATTACCGGTAGATGAAGAAGTAGTCCGGGATGGCTTTGGTTGTTTGCCAGGCGAGACATACGATGATGAAAGCTTAGTTTGTGTACCTAGCGGTCGAACTATTGAAGGCTTACAAGAGGGTGGGTTAGACGACTTTGGGTGTAAAATTGGGCTTGAGTTTTATGATGACGAGAATGGCATTTGTGTACCAAATGGTAAAAATGCTTCCGATATACAACAGCCACCACCTTCTAAGCCTGTTCCAAAGGATGTTCAGGAAGCTAGACGAAAGATTGATAAAGGTGATTGGCGTGTAAGATTAAGTCTAGCACCTAATTCAGAATACTTATATAACGATCCATTCGCTAGTGCAGGGATACTTGGCCCGTTAATTGCAACAGATGGTATTATCTTCCCTTACATGCCCAAAATCGATCAGACATATTATGCAACATATTCATCGCACGATTTAACACATAGTAATTACAGAGGGTATTTTTATCAGAATAGTTATCCAGCAGAGGTAATTATTAATGCTAAGTTCACAGCACAGGATACAAAAGAAGCAAATTATATGTTAGCTGTAGTACACTTTTTGAGAAGTTGTACTAAAATGTTTTATGGGCAGGATTCGGGTAATCCACATCGCGGTGCTCCACCACCTTTATTATTTTTGCGAGGGTTGGGTGAATTCCAGTACAACGAACATCCTTGTGCTGTAACAATGTTTAATTATAACTTACCGGATGATGTTGATTATATTAAAGCAGGGGATGCTCCTGCTACTAACTTTGATTTTTTAGGCGGTCTTAAAAATAGTGGACATAGGAGTTGGAGTAGTAAAATTTCTAGACTATTATCATCGGGACTATCCTCTGGAGCGCAAGATACATTTCAATCTAGTACGAGTTTAACTGAAAATAATCAGAAATTTAGTCCATTTTCTATAGCAGAAGGAGCAACATATGTTCCTACTACATTAGATATACAATTTACTCTATTACCAATACAGACACGTAAACAAGTTAGTCAACAATACAGCAATAAGTACTATGGCTATGGAACACTCACACGCAAAGGATTCTGGTAATGTATAAATCAACTAGTGCTTATTTCGGAACTGCGATTACTGGTAATTATTTAGATATAATGGTTAATCGTGGTATACCTAAATTAGATGATGATAAGTTGTTTATAATCAACGAAACATACAGTTTAAGGCCCGATTTATTAGCATTTGATTTATACAGTGATGCTGATTTATGGTGGGTATTTGCACAACGAAACCCAAATACATTAATAAATCCATTATATGATTTTTTGGTAGGTACAGAGATATATCTACCAAAGCTATCGACATTAAAACAGACATTAGGGTTCTAAATGACCGAGATTAAAAATAAACCAGGTATATCTAGCGCAGGTAGAATAGTTCAATCCGTCAGAAATGCCAAAGCAGAAGGTGCAATAGAACAAGATCCAGCAACTTTGCCTGGCATAGCAGTAACACCAGAAGAATCAAAACTATTAAATAATCAATCACAACAATCAATTATTAACTCTAGTGCTACTAGTGCTAATTCAGTGGCTTCGATAGGAGGCAATACTAACGCTATAAAGCCAACATTAGATAACTCTCCAGGCAGAATATTAAAAGAAGGCGCCCCTGGTTCTACATCACCTGATATATTTAATAAAAAGGGCAAAAAGAATCAAGAAGAAGTAGATAGCAAAGATACTGTTTTTAAAGAAGGTGCAAGCCCTGTTGCTAGTGAGTTTATAAAGAATATAACTGCACGTCCTAACATATTCACACAGTTTGCTTCAATGACATACTCGATAAGCATTTATTTAATGAATCCACAACAATATACATCTATGATATCTACGGGTAATAGATCTGTGCAAGGATTAACTCTAATAATGCAGAGTGCTGGGATAGATAATAATGATAGTATAGTTAATGGTAATTTCGGTGCTATCAGAAGCGAGTTTTTTCCTGTTGATTTTTATATAGATAAAGTCGAACTAAAAGGTTTAGTGTCAGGAACATCAGTGAATGCTCCGCATAATGTATTTGAGATGAGTTTTACAATTACGGAGCCTAACGATTTAAGTTTTTTAGAGAGACTGCATGGAGCTGTACAACAGTATAATATAAACGAGGGTATTAGCAAAGATAGAATTAACTATGCCGCCCAAAACTTTTTAATGGTAGTAAGATTCTATGGATATGATCAACATGGGAAAATAGTATCAGGTAGTGATTTAGGTGTAGTGCCTGGAAGTGATACTACTAGTATTACAGAGAAGTTTATTCCATTTCAGTTTTCAGGTATACAATTTGGAATTGCCAATCAATTTGTAGAATATCGTTGTAAGGCTGTAGCCCCACAGACACAAGCGATTAGTTCTGCTAGATCTACTATACCGTTTAATGTGGAACTCGAGGGACAGACGCTACACGCTCTGTTTAATGGGCCGGGAGATGCGGCTACGGTATTACAGTTAGATCATGGCATTAGACCAAGAAGTGATGATACTGGATTATCTTTTGCTTTTATTGAAAAACATGCATCTGGGTTAACCGATTCATTAAATGAACATTACAAACGGGAAGCAGAGAAGAAGAATTACGAGATTCCAGATGAATATATAATCTTTTTTGAAAAAGATAGTAAAATAGATAGAGCTACTGTAGCAAAACCAGGAATAACAGAAAAAGAAAGGACTAGTATGTCCCCACAAGCTACTGCATCTGATAAGTTGCTAACTAGTAAAGGATCCGTTAATAAAGATAGACGGTTATATTCAGTAACAGCCGGTATGTCTATACTTCAATTTATCGATTTAGTTATGAGGACAAGTAGTTATATTACTAGTCAACAGAATTTTGTCATTGATGAAGTTACAGGCGAAGCTAAGTTAAACGGAGCATCAAATAAAGTCCTCCAATGGTATAAAATTAGAACAGAAGTAACACCGATTGGGTATGACAATAAACGCAACGATTATGCATACCGGATGAAATATATTGTTTCTAGGTATCTAGTTAACAATGTTAGAACACCTTATTTTCCTATTGCAAAATATAGAGGAGTACACAAAAAGTACAACTACTGGTTCACAGGCGAGAATACAGAAGTACTAAACTTTACACAAGATTACAACTATTTGTATTTCCAATCGTTTGGTCCAGAACTAAAAGGATTACCGAAGTTACAAAATAATGCCAGAGAGATTGAAAAGCGTTATTATCAGGCTAGTAGTGCAGAGAGTAGTCAAGGTGGCAAAAATAAATCAAATGAACCTGCGGCTAATGCGGCTGAAATATTATACAGCCCAGCTGACCAAGCACAAGCTAAGTTAGAAATTTTAGGTGATCCAGACTGGATTGCACAAAGTGAAATATTCTACGGTGCAGATAAAAGTTTAAAAGATGTGGGTTTAGGACCATTTATGACTGATGGCTCGGTTAATTATGATGCGTCAGAAGTGTTATTCTCTATAAATTACAATACAAACACAGATTATAATTTATTCACTGGTATAGCTAATGTTGGTAAAGATAATTACGGGCAGAAGTTAGATAGTGGTATACCTGGAGATTCTAGGATTAGTTTAGTGTATAGGGCTAATACAATTACCACTAAGTTATCTAAAGGTAAGTTTACACAGGAATTAGAAGGGACATTAATGTTATTCCCGACAGAAGAGCAACGAGTTAAACAAAATACGGAGTTAGCAGGTCCACCTGGGTTTCAAACTTCTAATGTTAAGATAGACCCATCTGCAGGTGATGCATTAACTGTGTTACGTGCTCGTGGACATAGTGGAAATCAACAAAATACGGATTTTAACTAATGGCAGAAAGTATACAACGAAGCAGAGGTAGGCCGAGTGGATATAAACTCGATAGGGGTAATGTTCCTAATGAAGGTGGTCCGTTCATCGGCGAAGTAATGAATAATGTAGACCCTACTAAAAATGGTAGGGTACAAGTCTATATTGAAGAACTTGCTAAACCAGATAAAAATGATTCTTCGGGTTGGAGAACAGTATCTTATCTAACACCATTTTATGGTTCGACACTGCATTCTGGTGTTACAACAGGCGATGGTACATATCCAGGCAACTCTAATTCGTATGGTATGTGGTTTACAGCACCAGATTTAGGCATTAGAGTAATGTGCTTTTTCGTTAATGGGGATCCTAACTTTGGCTATTATGTAGGATGTGTACCAGAATCAGGACTTAATCACATGATCCCTGCGGTAGCGGGCAGTGATAAAAACTCTTCTGGAGCACAAACACCTGTAACTGAAATTAATCACAAGAACAATGCAATTAACGAAGATCCTAGATTTTTTGATCAAAACAAGCCAGTGCATTCGTATGTTGCTGGCACAATGCTACAACAAGGGCTAGATAAAGACACAGTAAGAGGTCCAATTAATTCTTCTGCACAAAGAGAAAGCCCAAGTAACGCATATGGTATTACTACACCAGGACGTCCTGTTTATGCAGGTGGTTATTCAGATGCTACTGTTAAACAAACATTAGAAGCTAACACAGTTACTAAAGCAGATGCAAAAATAATTGGTCGTCGTGGCGGACATAGTTTTGTTATGGATGATGGTGACTTAGAAGGTAATAATCAACTAGTTAGAATTAGAACTAGTAAAGGTCATCAAATAACAATGAGCGATGATGGTGATAGTTTTTATATCACTCACGCTAATGGACAATCATGGATTGAGTTGGGCAAAGAAGGCACAGTTGATGTATATAGTTCTAATAGTGTGAATGTTAGGACAGAAGGGAGTATTAATTTACATGCAGACGATGACATTAACTTACAAGCTGGCAGAGCGGTAAACATTAAAGGTAATAGTTCAGTAACACTTGAATCTCCAGCACAAATTGGCATTAAGAGCGATGGCACAATAGCATTAGTGTCTAGTGGGCAGACTACAGTAAATTCTGGCGGCAATTTTGCTGTAGTTGCTCCTAGAATTGATTGGCAAGATGCACCGACACTAAGTGTATCAGCAATACCAACAACTATATACGATGATGTTAAGTACAAGAACGAATGGATACCAGATACAGGCAAAATTACTAGTATTTCGACTCGCGTTCCGACACACGAACCGTATAACGCTCATAATAGTAGTATAACTGCTACAGCAACATCAATAAACAGAACAACAATGGATGCCGACATAGTGGCATTAATCAATAACTTAAAGGTGAATCCACCTAAATATTAGAGGATAACTTATGGCAAGATTCAAAGGATTTAACACAATTGGACAACACAAGAAGTTTACATTAACGGATCGTGATTTAGTTATTCGCGATTTGCTTAATGCTTTAAACATAAGAGAAGGTGAGTTACCAGGCAAACCCGAGTTTGGTACTGGAATTTGGAATTATGTATTTGAGCCTAACTTACCAGAGACTGAACGTAGAATTGTTGCAGAGATGCAAGAATTAATTGACGCAGATCCTAGGATTGTTGCAGATAACATCAATGCGTTCTCACAGGAGAATGGAATAATGATAGAATTAAGGGTTAGGGTATTGCCTAACGTAGAACCTGAGACACTAAAGTTATTGTTTAACGAAGAATCTAACACAGCTGAAATTGTATAATAACCGAACATAATAATTGCCATAAATAACTAAAATAAAAGGTTTTCTTATGGCAACTACTAGCAGACAGACAAGTATTTTCGGTGTACAAGATTGGAGAAGTATATATAAAACTTTCAACGAAGCGGATTTTCAGAGTTATAACTTTGAAACATTACGTAAAAGCTTCGTTGATTATTTAGAACAATTCTATCCAGAGAATTTTAACGACTTCGTTGAAAGTTCAGAGTTCATTGCGTTAATTGATTTAATGGCTTTTATGGGTCAATCATTAAGCTACAGAACAGATCTTAACACTAGAGAAAATTTCATTGATACCGCTGAACGCAGAGACAGCGTCATAAAACTAGCTAATCTAGTTGGTTATACTCCAAAACGGAACGAAACATCTACAGGCTTTTTAAAAGTAGATTCTATAAGTACAACCGAGAATGTATTTGACTTTAATAACAATAGTTTAGCTAATGTTACTATTAGGTGGTTTGATCAAACTAATCCAGATTGGCAAGAACAATTTACAGCTATTATTAATGCAATGTTAGTAAGTAGTCAATCTATTGGTCGAGCAAGTAATGTTGCCGAAATACTAGGTATTACACATAGTGAGTACACAATTAAGTTGACTAACAACTTACTTCCTGCTATTCCATTTACTTCGACCGTCGATGATATTAATATGACATTCGAAGCTATACATAGCACATCTGTTAATGACACAAAAATATATGAACCTGCCCCAAGAGCAAGTAATAGTCTTAATGTATTGTACAGAGATGATCATAATGGATTTGGTAGCACTAATACTGGATATTTTTTCTATTTTAAACAGGGTGTCCTAGATAGTAGAGACTTTACAGTATCAGAGAGAATAGCTAACAGAACAATAAATGTTGATATCGAAGGTATTAACAATTCAGATGTGTGGTTATACCAAGTGAATCAAACGACTGGTGATTTAACATTATGGGAACAAGTAGAGAGTGTTTTTGCTATAAATGAGCAGTCAGGTATTACAGAGAGACAAGTATATAGTATTACTAGTAGATCTAACGATCAGATATCGCTTGTATTTGGTGATGGTGTATTTGGTGAAATACCATCAGGATCATTTCGAGTATATGTAAGAAGTGGCAATGGATTAGATTATGTTATTAACCCAGAGAATATTTCTAGTGTATCATTAACTATACCATATATTAGCAGGACAAACAAGATCGAGACTGTAACATTTAATGTTAGTCTTCAACAGAACATTAGTAATTCAGAGAGTAGAGAGGATTTAGATGATATTAAACTAAATGCTCCAGCTAGATTCTATACACAAAATAGAATGGTAAACGGAGAGGATTATAATAATTTTCCGTATACACAGTTTAGTAGTATTATCAAGAGTAAAGCAATTAACCGTTCTAGTGTAGGAGTGAGTAGGTATTTAGATTTAGTTGACCCTACTGGGAAGTTTTCTAGCATTAACATTTTCGGCAATGATGGGCTAATATACGAAGAATTCACAGAAGAAGAATTCACATTTACTTTTGTTGACAACAATGACATCGAAACAGCTATTGTAAACCAGTTAGAACCTATTTTAGGCCTATCTGGGTCAACGCAATTTTATTATGATAAATTTACTAGACCCGCATTGAATTCTGGAGGGTCGTCCATTGATATGCAGTGGGATCAAATTTCTTCTTTGGTTAATGAGACTACAGGGTATTTCACAGAGACAGGAAGTTCAACAGTATTGCCTGTAGGTAGTTCGGAGGCAGACAATAAACAATTTATAGTTGAAGGTGCGTTGATTAGGTTCGAACCACCAGTTGGTCAGTATTTCGATAAAAATAATAAGTTACAGTCTGGAGTTCCTTTGCAATCAGGCGACAGAACAGTAATATGGGCTAGTGTAATAAACTTAGATGGAAATGGTGCCGCTGTTAACACAGATGGTACAGGACCAGTAACACTCAACAGTTTTGTTCCAACTAATGCTATACCAACAGAGGTTGTATCTGTGTTCAATGTTGATCTATCTTTTGACTTTAAACAGGAAATGCTACAACAAATAGAATTATTCCGTAACTTTGGTATTGGATATGATAATACTATAGGCGAATGGTATATTATAAATAGTGACAACTTAGATACTAGTGGAGAGTTTAGTGATGCGTTTGCTAAAGATACCAGTAACACAAATAAAGATGCTAGTTGGATAGCTAAGTTCATAGCAACTAATTCAATATATACAGTCTCAGCAAGGTTGCTAAAATATTTCTTCGCTAGTGTACTAGAGACTAGGTTCTTTTTTGATTCGCACGACAGAATATTCGATGCAAGCACAGGCCATGTAATAAGCGATACTATCTATGTTTTAAAAACTAATACAAAAACATCGGCTGGGTCTGAACCGTTATTAACAGAATTAGCATTTGATATTATAGGACAGCCAGTTGAAGCAGATGGATACATTAATAACCATCTGGTAGAAGTTAGTCTAGCGGGTATCGCCGACCATTTAGAACATTCTCATAGTAGATCTATTCATGGTGATAGTCATCCAGACAGCTTTACTGATTTAGTTAATACAACAGTATCGCCGACAGATAGAGTATTCTCGCAAAGAACTGTTGATGCTGATAATTTAGAAAAATTTATTCCATTGGGCGAGAATGTTGTTAATGAAGATTACACAACGGAAATATCAATAGAAGATGATATTTCCACATTTGAAGTTGGACAACTATTTTATGCCACAACAGATGATAAATTCTTTGAGGTTACGTTAAATGGCGGTGATAAAATCTTAACAGAAAGAACTGATATCATACTTAAAGTGGGCAGAGATGGATTACAGTTTAGATACAACCATAATAGTGGTGAAACTCATAGAATTAATCCAGGAATAACAAATATCATTGATATCTTCTTGGTAACCTCATCATATCACAATGAGTATAAACAGTACCTAGAGGATTCTACTGATACAATTACCGAGCCTGAGGCACCTACAATAGATGAACTTACCATCGCGTACCAATCGTTGGACGACTTTAAAATGTTAAGTGATAATATTGTGTTAAACAGTGCTGTATTTAAAACATTGTTTGGAGATAAATCAGAAGATCAACTAAGAGCATTTATTAAAATAGTTAAAGATCGTAAAACTTTAGTGAGTGACAATGAGATTAAGAGTCGCGTAATAGCCGCTATTAATGAATACTTCGATATTGATAATTGGGACTTTGGGGATACATTTTTCTTCTCTGAGCTATCAGCATTTTTACACAATCAATTAGGTGACATAATTGGTTCTGTTGTATTGGTGCCTAAAGATCCAAGCCTAGCATTTGGTGAGTTATATGAAGTTAGATCACAAGCTAACGAAATATTCGTTAGTTCAGCAACTGTTAATGATGTTGTAGTTATTAATTCATTAACTACTGAAACATTAGGAGTAGGTTAAGATGGCGCGATTTCGTTCGGTAGATCTGCTACCTGAGATTTTTAAAACTAGCACTAATAAAAAATTCCTAAGTGCTACTCTTGATCAATTAGTTCAAGAACCAAAAGTTAAAAAAACACAAGGCTTTGTTGGCAGAAAGTTCGGTGCTGGTGTTGATCCTAGCGATGATTATGTATTAGAACCAACTACTATTCGTTCAAATTATCAGTTTGAACCTAGTGTTGTGTTTGAGCGTGATAATCCAAATGATGTTATTACATATCCTGGCCTAATTGATGCTGTAAACGTTAATGGCGCAAATACAGCACGTCACGATTTATTGTTCAATAGTGAGATATATAGTTGGGACCCGTTAATTGATTTCGATAAGTTCATTAACTACAGTCAATACCACTGGCTACCAAATGGTCCCGATAGTGTAGATGTTAGTTCATCTGATATTGTGTTAACGGATAATTTTACTGTAACACAGGATTTCCCTGTCAATGCTTATAATTTAAGTGGGTCAGATGGAGTCAATCCAACACTTACCTTAGTTCGCGGGGGGTCGTATACATTTAATGTTATTCAACCTAGTAATTTTTATATTCAAATAGAGCCTGGTACAGATGGTTTACTAAATTCTTCTCCTAACATAAACACTCGTTCTGTGCTTGGTGTTGTTAACAACGGCGAAGACAACGGAACAGTTACTTTTAATGTACCAGATGTCGATGCTCAACAATTTTACTATGATTTAACGGATATTGAATCTGTAGATTTGGCTACCACTGCACGATTTGATAGCATTCACGGTAAGTATATTAGTGAATTAGTTGATATTGACGGTATTACAGATTTAAACAATAGAACTATTGTATTTTTGAATGACACTCCGGGTGATTCGGCTGATTTAGGATGGCAATATCTTGATCTGTTTGATAATGAGACAATACCATTCGATTCTGTTAATTTCGACAACACAGTTTTTATTCCTCTGCAAGCAGATAGATACAGTATCTACAGAATAATATATGTGTTGGATGCAGAAGGTGATCCTTATATAACATTAAATAAAATTCAATCTATCGATAATTTAGAAAAGTTTACAATTGGATTTGGTGATCAGTATGGTAATATTGGGTTTTATAAGAACTCGACTGGGTTTTTTGAACAAATTCCGTTATTAACCGCAGTACTGAATACGTTGTATTACCAGGACGATACTAATCCATTAATGGTTGGTGTTATTAACATAGTAGATGAGGCTGAAGCAACTGTATTAAACATAAGTGATATTATCGGTCAGATAAACTACACTAGTGTTAATGATGTAAAGTTCACCAATGGTCTAAAAGTAATCTTTAGAGGCAATGTTAACCCAGCATCATTTCAGAACAACGAATATTATGTTGAATGCGTAGGCGAAGGCATTCAGTTAATCCCGGTAACTAGTTTAGTTACTCCAGAGACATACGTTAATAATCTATCAGAGTCATGGGACAGATTACCATGGGACAGCGATTTATTTGGAGGTGCATTAAATGCACCGTTAGATTTAGATTATCTTACAATTAGTAGAGCAAGTCTAGACTTAAATGCTTGGTCTAGAAGCAATAGATGGATACATATTGATGTTATTGAACAAACAGCCGAATACAATAATACTACTGCTGTAATTGACAACGAAGTTAAAGCAAAACGACCTATTATTGAGTTTAAGAAAGGACTAAGGTTATTTGCTCATGGAACACTAAGTAAAGACCCAGTTGATATTATAGATTTTACTGAATTAGATGCATTTAGCAATATCAACGGTATGTTACCTGGTACAGTTCCGCTAATAGATGGTTATACAATACAAGAAGGCGCAAGAATTATTTTCGCGGCTGATACAGACAATAACGTAAGAAATAAAATATACGAAGTTCGTTTTGAGGATTTTGATGGCATAGGTGTAGATCAAATACATTTAGTCCCATCTAGCGACGCCGACGTTGAAATAGATCATGTTGTTGTTATTTTATTTGGCACAACATTACAAGGCAAAATGTTCAGATACACTGGAACAGAATGGGATGAAGCACAGCAAAAAACAGCAGTGAACCAAGCTCCGTTATTTGATGTGTTTGATACATCCAGTGATAGTTTGGCTAGTATAGCTTACACAAATTCTACATTTAGTGGAACTCCGTTGTTTAGCTATCAAGTAGGTGCTGGCGTAAATGACACAGTTTTAGATTTTCCATTAACATTCCAGAATATCAATAACATAGGTGATATTGTATTCGACAATAATTTGTACAAGGACTCGTTTACATTTACGCTGGTTAATGACGAGTCAGGGTTAGAGGTAGAGACAACCGCAAAAATAGAGGCTGGGTTCCCGCGTGTATATACATCAAGAACAGATTTTTCAGATAAGCTAGGTTGGACAACCTTTGCAGAAGATGATGCAATTCATCAGATATTTACTTTTGTGTACGATGCTAATCCACTAGTACTAGATGTTGCGCCAAGGATAGATATCAACATATCAGCAATAAAAGTGTTCATAGAGAACACTTTTATACTTCCATCCGAATATACTATAGTTGCTGACAATCCCTCGACGACAATTACTTTTACTAGCACAGTAGATATAGGCAGTAACATTGAAGTTAAAATTATCAGTGAACAGAATAGCCAAGTTGGTTATTATGATATTCCATATAATTTACAGAATAACATTTTTAATGAGAACTCAGAGACACTAACACTAGGATCAATTAGAAACCATTACACTAGTATTGCACAGAATGTAACTAATTTAGAGGGTGTTATAAACGGATCTAATAATACAAGAGATATTGGGTTCTTATCGTCGTTTGGTAATGCAATTATACAACATAGTGCTCCAGTTGCTCCTATGGCTACATTTTTACGCAACGAAGAATATGATTTCTTTAAGTCGGTTAAATTTGTATCCGAGCAGTACGAGAAGTACAAAAATCAAGTATTAGATTATGTAGCTAGGAATGATGTATTTGGATTAACAGCTAATATAATATTAGATAATGCTATTAAAACCATAACCCACAGTAAATCGCCTACTAGTGCGTTCTACTTGAGTGATATGGTACCTTCTGGCACAGATTTTACGTCTATGACATATACAGTTACAGCAATAAGCATAAATTCATTTGCTACAGCTAATGTATATGATTTTACGACTGCTAACCATGCGAGTTTATTAGTATACTTAAATGGTGATTTATTGACTGTTGGTATGGATTATACAGTAGCAACAGATGGACCAAGAATAGAAGTATTAGTAACATTAAACGAAGATGATACAGTAGAAATTAGAGAATATACTAGCACGGTTGGTTCATACATGCCGAGTACTCCCACTAAGTTAGGATTGTATCCAAAATACCTTCCCAAAAAATATGTAGATAGTTCATACATCAACAATACCGAAGTAATTCAAGGCCACGATGGAAGTATTACAGTAGGGTTTGGCGACATCAGAGATGATGTGTTGTTAGAATTAGAAACAAGAATTTACAATAACATCAAAGTTAATTCAGTGTTGCCAATAGAACCTGGGGATATAATCCCAGGCAAGTTCCGTAATACATCATATTCTGATATTGATATCACAAACATACTTAGTACTAGTTTTCTAAGTTGGGTTGGATGGCATAGATTAGATTACAGAACACAAGATTATGATTCTACTAACGAGTTCACTTTTAACTATAGCACAGCAGGTAGTAGTATAGATAATAGTGTTTTAAAAGGTCATTGGAGAGGGATTTATAAACATTACTTCGATACAGATACTCCACACCTTACACCGTGGGAGATGCTCGGTCTTACAATTATGCCAACTTGGTGGGAAGATGAATACGGACCTGCCCCTTATACTAGTGGTAATTTAGTCTTGTGGGATGATCTCGAAGCAGGAATAATCAAAGAACCGGGGAATGAGCACACAGATACTCGTTATGTTCGACCTGGGTTAACAACAATTTTACCTGTTAATAGTTTAGGCGAATTAGTAAGCCCATTCCAATCTGTAGTAAAGGACTACAATACAGTAGACTTTATGAAGAGCTGGGTAGTAGGCGACGTTGCTCCAGTGGAATCATCTTGGAGACGTAGCAGTGATTGGCCGTTTGTTGTACAGCGGTTATACGCATTAACCAAACCAGCACAGTTCTTTGCACTATCAGTTGATAGAGATCGTTACGCATTTGACACAACATTACAGCAATTCTTATATGATGGGCGTACTAGGTTAGACACAAGAACAATAGAAATAAGCGATACAGACTCAAAACACAGTTATACAATTTGGATTCGTAATTATAACAAGTACCATGGGTTTAATCAACTCACGACTCTAGTGGATGAGTTAGCTAACTTAAATGTAAAACTGTGCTATAGGATGGCATCATTTACTGATAAGAAATATTTAAAAGTATTTTCTGATAACATTAGCCCTGATAGTGATAAGCCAGGGCTGATAATACCAGACGAAAGCTATCAGTTATTATTGTATAAGAATCAAATATTTAATGAAATACAGTATTCATCTGTTATTGTACAAAGAACAAGTGATGGGTACGCTGTACACGGCAATAGTATCACAGATAGAATATTCAATATATTAAATAGCATTCCAAATCAAAATTTTGATACCTTGACTGTTGGTACTGATGCATTTAGAATCCCCAAAGATTTTACTAATATAATAACAGTAGTCCCATATGGGTATGTGTTTACATCAGTTAATGGTGTTGTCGACTTCTTAGTTAGTTACGGTAGGTTCTTAGAAGTACAAGGGTTTATATTTGACCGCGAAAACGGTATTGTTAATTGGGTGCAGATGGCACAAGAGTTTATAGCGTGGGCTAATCAAAATTGGATTACAGGTAGTCTAATTAATTTGAACCCATCTGCAACAACATTAGAGTTTGATAAAGAATTATCGATCGTTGACAGCATTACACAAGACCAAGCATCATTGCCGTTGGATCAAAATATGCACCCACTAACAAGCGACGATTATGTTATTGATAGGCTAGATAACAGTTTTAAAATCACAATGTTGAATGATAAAACAGTTAGCTACCTAAAAGTTAAATTAACTAGCTTCGAGCACTTGTTAATGTTAGATAACACGAGTATATTTAACGACTTAATCTACAATCCTACATTAGGGTTAAGACAGAACAGAGTTAGAATTAATGGATTAACTACATTTGAATGGAATGGTCAAGTAGATGCACAAGGGTTTATATTAAGTCAAACAGATACAGAAGAGTGGAAAAGCAATCGAGAATATAAGAAAGGCAATGTTGTTGAATATAAAAATCAACTATGGAGCGCATTAGTTAAGATCGAACCAGCAGAAGAGTTCAATATTAGTACGTGGCAACTGCTAGATTCTAATAGTATATCTGACGGTTTATTACCTAATATAGCTAATAAAGCACAACAGTTTACTAATTATTACGACAAAAAAGTTGCTAACTTAGAGACTGATGGTGATCTGTTAGGGTTTGGGCTAACAGGGTTTAGACAGAGATCTTATCTCGACGCATTAAACTTAGACGATACTAGTCAATATAATGTATACAGTAAGTTAATCCGTGAAAAAGGTACAAAAGGCAATGTTGATTTATTTAGAAGTATTAAGTTAGATAAACAAGAATACGAATATAATACATTTGAAAATTGGGCTGTTAGAGAGGCTATCTATGGAGCTAGTGATAATAACGCATTTATCGATCTATCTCTAAGTTTGACCAACTTACAATCCAATCCGCATGTAATTGAGATTGGGACAACTAGCGAATTTGTTGGCATTGACCAGTTTATAAACTTAACTGATGTTTACAGACAAAGTGAAGTACATAGTACTAAGAATATTTTACCAATAACTCAACCTAATTTAACAACAGATATTAATTTACCGAGTGCAGGTTTTGTACACGAAGATGATGTTGATATTGCGTTATTTGAGTTGAGCAATATTACTAATACACAAGTTAGTAGTTTAGTAGAAGACTCGACTATCTGGGTTGCCAAAGATAACGCATTCGACTGGAATGTTTATAGAGCAGAAGAGATTAGTGCTACATTGATAACAATAGGCAGTGGGAGTATTACCCTTACCTTTAACACTTCTTCTGGGTTAGCTATTAACGATAAGATTGCAATACAACATAATAATACAACAATCAGTAGCGTACATATAGTAACAGCAGTAGAACCAACGTCGGCGGATAGCATAGAGGTAACTGTGGACAACATTGTCTTAACAGCAGATCAGTTTGGGCAAGTAATTGTTGAGGGTAGTATAGAAGACGAGATATTCGTACCAAGCGGCGATGATATAGACAATACAGCAGATACAATACTATTCACAGCAGATAGCGAAGTAAAAGTATTTAAGTTACTATCAGCAAGAATACCAAGTATTAGTAGCAATCCATATACTTCTGGAAAAGTATGGGCAGATGACAACTATACAACATACGAGTTTAATTCGTCTTCTTCAGTATTTGATGTTGTAAGATCACAGCCAACTTCTATTGTAGATACTAGTTTAATCAATGTTATTAAACTTTACTATAAAGACACGTCGGCAATTTTGCCTATAGATTTTATTGATCCAATAAACGGTAAAATGCTAGGCGTAGTTGATCAAAATATAGATTATACAGGTGCTGTTGATTTAGCATTGTATAATTCAGATAATAGTTCTGATACACTGTGGGGCGCAGAACATATTGGAGAAATATGGTGGGATACAATCGATGTTAGATTCGTAGATTATAACCAAAATGATATAGATTATGCAAGTAAAAAATGGGGGACTCTATTCCCAGGAAGTACAGTTAGTGTTTATGAGTGGATAGAGAGTGATTTTCCACCTGATCGATATCAAGGTAAAGGAACTGTTAGGAATACAACAGACTTTACATCAATGGCTAGTATTAACAGTAGTAGAATTATTACAACCAAATATTATTTCTGGGTAACTAATTTACCTGATATTAATACTAAAGCAGGCAAGACATTAAGTACTATGTTAATAAGTTCTTATATCTCGTCTCCTGCTGGTTCTGGTGTTTCTTATGCTTCTTTAATTAAAGAGAATGTAATAGGATTGCACAATGTACAGAATCTATTAACTAGCGAATCTGTTTTACACATTAATTACGACAAGACATTTAATAATGATAACATATTCAGCGAATATTCGTTAATTAAAGAAGATAAAAACACTGACTTCTTAACAGATAATTTATATCTTAAACTGTTAGATAGCTTAATTGGAGTTAATACGTTAGGAAGTATAGTCCCGGATCCGTTATTAAACGATGCTGAGAAGTACGGTGTTAGTTTCCGTCCTAGACAATCAATGTTTATTGATAAAGAGAAAGCATTAACGAATTATCTAACAAATTTTAACACTTATATTAAACAATTCGCAATAAGCGAACAAAATGTGTTTAATTTATTGGACAGCAAAGATCCTGTGCCGAGTGTAGGTAGTTTTGATTTCCAAGTCTTAAACTTAGACGAATTGGCATTCCAAAATTTACTATTAGTGCCAGCAGGATTCAAATATCTTGTGTTAACAGATTCTAATAACAATAATGGCTGGTCAATATATGAAGTAGATACAAGACCGTCGACATTTTTAGTTTCTACACAATCATTTAGAACTAATCGGTACTGGGATTTTATTGATTGGCACGACTCGAGCATTAATTCTAGTGTTATTCCAGAAGAGACAGTTACACAATTCTCAGATTTATTAACATTAGATGTAGTAGAGGGAACTATTGCAAAAGTAACGACCAACCCTTCTAATAAATTTGAATTTTATAGATTCGATGAAGGAAGCTGGGTTAGAGTAGCATTGGAAGATGGCACAATTGCAATTAACATTACAACAGCAAAAGACGCACCAACAGAATTACGCCAAATCTTAAAAGCAATCAATGAAGAAGTTCTAATTGGTGACATGAAGATACAACGTAATGTGTTGATGGTGCTGATGTTTAACTACATTCTATCCGAACAAGGTAATGTTAATTGGTTATACAAGACAAGCTTTGTTGATGTTGAAAACAATGTCCGTGAATTAGCACGATTCCCTGTATTCCAACAAGACAACCATGACATAATTATCGATTATATTACAGAAGCTAAACCGTATCATGTTCTTCTTAAAGAATTCCTGTTTATATATAATAAATTAGATGAAGTAAACGGTAATGTTACTGATTTTGATGTTCCTGTGTATTTTGACACAACATTTGGTAAATTTATTAGCCCAGTGCTAGACTATGATGGGGTTATACTAACATCGGATCAAAGTAATTTTGACGAAGATGGCATTGGGTTAAGAGTATCCAACCCTAATATCTGGACTACAAATCCATTGGATAGTTGGTTTACTAATCATCTGTTAAGTATAGATAGTATTATTGTATCTAATGGTGGCACTGGTTATAGCGTAGTACCAATTGTAACAATTACAGGTGATGCTACGACGCCAGCAACTGCAACCGCTAGAATAGATAGTGCTGGGCAAGTTATTGAAATAACATTAGATACAGCAGGATCTGGATATTTAACAACACCAGTTGTAACAATTACAGGTGGCAATGGCACAGATGCATTAGCAGTGCCGATGATGGATAACAATAAAGTTAGATCATTAACTACAATAATTAAGTACGATAGATATCAATACGATACAACTATTGTTGAGTGGGAACCTAATATATGGCACGATGGTGAACAGTTATTCAGACAAAATAATGTAGTATATAAAGCAAACTCAACTCATACTCACGCAGTAGATCATACTGCTGATGTGTCCTTGACTGTTACCGCGGACATGTTTTTAAATGCAGACGTTGCTGAGTTTACATACGATACTGTATTGAACCAATACGAAAGGCTAGTTGGTACCACAGTTAAACCAATTTCCGAAGATTTATTTAAGATATTAACAAAAGATATACTCAGCTTAAAAGCAGATGCAAATACATTTGCTTACAGTGATGGTGTTTTTAACCCTGATAATTTTGATGTTGTAGATTCAGCTACATTAAGCGGCATTGATAGAACTATGGGTTACTATGACCCGGATGTTAATGATCCTGGGCTTAATCTTGCGTTATTAATTGATGGCATTGATTATCCTGGTGTAAAAGTTAAAGGTGTGTCATTCACAAGCACATACTCGGGTGTAGATGTTAGCACAATTGATGCTACTGTGGATGGGCATGGATTTATTACAGCATCGCAAGAGACATATAACAGTCATGCTCCTGAAGAATTAGTCCCAGGTAGTACATTCGATACATTAAATTTAACAGTACATACAAGACCTGGATTTGATTATACGAACAATGGACATGGGTTTGTATTAGCTGAAATGATACATGAGTGTGCTGTTATTCCTTCTACAATTGATTTTACTGGACTAGTAAAACATTTAATTACAGTTACGGTAGTTAACATAACAACAGGTAAAACACTGTACGAAGGTGTTAATTATACACTAGATTGGGCAAAACAATTAGTAACAGTAACAACAGGAGTATCAGAAGATGATTTTGTTAAAATCATCGCGTATGAGATTGGCGGCGGTAATCAATTATATCGTAATACATACACAGGTAATGAATTTACAGATGGCAATCAATTAACTATTCCAGTTGAGTTAAATGATATTACTGACATTTACATATTAGTTAATGGAGTTGAGGTTACAGCATTTACATCTGCGGCTATCAATGCTCCAACTGTCGACACAACATTAGTTACAACAGACGTAGATACAGTAACAGCAGATGCTAGTGTTCCAGATACATTAGATTTAACAGTAATTGACTTTACAGCGGTGTATACATCGAACGACTTTATTTCGGTAACAGTATTCGGTGGTCAATCATTGGAACATGATCTTGTGACATCTGCTGGTGTTGAAGTAGAGTTAAATAGTCACCCAGAATCTGAAGTGTTTATATCTGATGGTAGCACAACTAGCTTTACTTTAGGTATTGATATAAACGCTAGTGATTTAACGCCAGGCAAGAATAAATTAAATGCTATTGTTGAACACAATGGCCTAAGGTTGCGTCCACCCGAAGGGATTCAATACATAGGCAATGGCACAACAACAGTGTATCGATTACCAACAAGTGGTGGAATAAATCATGATTTAATTGTAGATGCTGACGTATTTGTGTTTACTAGAGAAACAGGAATACAGAATGCTCCATGGACATACGAAGAGTTAAAAATATTAACAACAGATTATACTATAAGTCCTATTACTGGAGATGCTAGGTTTATAACATTTACAACACCGCTAGCACTAGATAACGAGATTGAAATATATATCACAACCAAAGCACGATATTCGTTTAGTAATGGATGGACTGGCACAACACCAGCGACACCTGATTTAATAATCAGCAGTACTGTTACGCTTGATGCATTGGATACTATTGCAATTACAGCATGGCGCGAAGTTAGTGCATCAAGGGTATTAACGAATGTGTTTAAGGGACCGTTAGATTCAGAATTATTTGATAGTACACCTTTCGACACTATTGGCTTTGATAATAGCGACGAAATTGTTGCTTTGTTTGGCACCGCAAATGTTTTTAACATTGGAAGAACGACCACAGATGATAGGTTGTGGGTTACATTTAATGGAAGAGTTCTAACATCAGATATAGATTATACACTAAGTGGAACCGTAGTTGTGATACCTGATATTGTAGTAGAAACGTTAATAGCAGATGATGTGGACGATTTTGATGTTGTTATTACTAGTTTTACACCTAATGTTGTACCTAGTAGCTTATCATACAGAGTATTTGATGATATGCGTGGTAATAAAGCAATGTATAAAGTATCGGATACAAATACAACATACATAACCACCGCAATATTACCAACAGACAACACAATTTATGTAGAGACTGCTAGTGTATTAGAAGATCCTAATCTACCAGCAGGTAAGTTTGGTATTTTAAACGTAAATGGCGAGAGGATTACGTTTAGAGATAGGACATTAACTACAGCCGATACAATTACAATTACAGGTGATAGTGATATTACTATTGATTCTACTGATTCTATAACAGGATTGCGGAGAGGAACAGCAGGTACAGCAGTTATTGCACACCCAGTTGGTTCTACTGTGGTTGATTCGAGTGAGAAGAGTTTATTAGCATTCCGAGAAGCAAGTTCTAATCCATATCCAACTACATTAACGGATGGGGAATTCTTAGATGTTGGACTTATTGGATATAATCGGAGTCTAGGGTCTCCTGTACAAGAGCAAGACACAATAGCAGTGAATTTTATCAAACGTTAATGTTAATGTTATTTAAAAAAAAAAGGTAAATATAACAATGCAAGATGATCAAGTTAAAACAGTCAAAATATTGAAAAAAGAAGATAAAAAACCAGACGAGACTGGCACGATTCAAGTTGAAGGGCATATTAAGATATTTGATCCAGACACTAAAGAAGTATTCGTCGAAAAAAGAAATGCAATTCATTACGAGCATATGTCAGAAGCATTAGTACAGAGTTTCGCAAACAAGAATTTAGGATATATCTATTCGATGTCATTTGGCAACGGCGGGTCAACCGTGGATCCAACTGGAATAATTACATATTTGCCAACTAATACAACAGGGCAAAATGCCGCCTTATATAACGAGACATACAGCAAAGTCGTTGATGATAATTCAACAACTAATACCGATATTAGCAGGAATAATTTAACAGTATCACACGTAGTAGGTAATGTATATACCGATGTATTAGTTAATTGTTTACTTGATTTTGGTGAGCCGGCAGGTCAGCAAGCATTTGATAATAGTACAAACCTAGATGGTAAGTTTGTATTTGATGAATTAGGGTTAAAAAGCTGGAATGGAAGTGTAAGTGATCTTAAATTAATAACACACGTTATCTTTCATCCAGTACAAAAGAGCTTAAACAGACAGATCCAAATCGAATATACTATTCGAATACAAACATTAACGAATTTAAGTTCAACATAGGTACCAAAATAGACATAAATAAGTAAAAAGACACGGAGATATAAATGGCTTATAGCATAAATTTAACAGATGCAACATTATTCGCAACTGTAGCGGATGGCACACAAAACACCAGTAGTTCAATGACGATCATCGGCAAGAACTTTTCGGGTTATGGTGAACAATTAGGTGAGAATTTTATTCGTCTGCTGGAAAGTAATGCAAATACGTCAGCTCCTAGTGCTCCATTAATAGGGCAATTATGGTATGATAAGACAACTAATCTTATCAAAGCCTACAATGGCACTATTTTTAAGAGTTTAAGTGGAGCAGAAGCTAGTTTAACCGCACCAACATCGCCGATAGAAGGTGATTTATGGTTTAAAAATGATGATGATCAATTATATATTTACAATGGTGCCGCGTTTATATTGGTTGGACCACAAACAATTGCAGGATTAGGGTTAACTGGCGCAGTAGTAGAAGTTATTACTTCGGGCGCAACAACAATAAACCATACTGTTACTAAATTATATATCGAAAATACAGTAGTTGGTATATGGAATGAAGATGCTGAGTTTACACCTGATGTTGCTATTACTGGGTTTGCAACGGTTAAGCCTGGTTTGCAAATGTCAACTACTGTTACAGGTGCATTATTTCAAGGCACTGCTACAGATTCGCAATTACTTGATGGCATTGATAGTACTGGATTTCTAAGTGCATTATCAGATGATACAACTGCAGGGACATTAGGTGTCTTAAATGACGGCGGATTAGCAGTTGGTGTAGATAGTGATTTTACTGTTACAGTATCAGGCACTGATGTTACATTAGCTAATGCAACAGTTGGCGGCGATATGACTATTACCGTAGACGGCGTTGATGTTTTAAAATTCAACGATAGCGGGGTAGGGTCAAACGAGATGACTGGTCATTTCCTTCCAGCAACACACGATACATATGATTTAGGTAGTGCTGATGTAAGATGGAAAGATTTATACATGACAGGAACATCTATTTATATGGGTGCTTCTGGCGCAACAGATGGTAAAATTTCATGGGACAATGCAACTAGTACCTTCGCCTTCGAAGATGCAAGCGGCGGTACTGCTAATGTATCGAGTAATGTATCAGCCGGTAATGTTCAGCTTGGTGTTACTACAGCTAACACAATCGACACTACGTCAGGAGGCTTAGTACTTGATAGTGCCGACGGTACTGTTATAATTAACGGTAATGTATCAGCCGGTAATGTTCAGCTTGGTGTTACTACAGCTAACACAATCGACACTACGTCAGGAGGCTTAGTACTTGATGGCGCCGACGGTACTGTTATAATTAACGGCAATTTAACCGTATCTGGCACAACCACTACAGTTGATTCAACTACATTGAATGTAGTCGATCTTAATATTACTGTGGCCAATGGAGCGGCATCAGCGGCCGCGGCTAATGGTGCAGGTTTAACAGTTGATGGCCCAGCAGGTGCAACAATTACATATACAAATACTAACAATAGTTGGAATTTTAATAAAGATTTACAAATGGGAGCTAATAACATCGTAACATCAGGTGAGTTCCAAGGTAAAGCAACATCAGCAGAGTACGCTGACTTAGCAGAGCGTTTCGAAGCAGATGAGATATATGTTCCCGGTACAGTAGTGGAACTCGGCGGCGATAAAGAAGTAACACAATGTAACACTGATGCAAGTGAAAACGTATTTGGTGTTGTAAGTACAGATCCAGCTTATTTAATGAATTCAGGTATAGGCAATGATAATACACATCCTCCTATTGCATTAGCTGGTAGAGTACCAGTAAATGTTATTGGAGTGATAAACAAAGGCGATCGTTTAGTTACAGCAGGGAATGGGTTAGCTAGAGCCGCAAAAACAGGCGAAGCAACACTATTTAATGTAATAGGACGAGCATTAGAGAATAAGACTACTATTGGTAGTGGAAATATTGAACTAATCGTAAAGATTAACTAAATAAAATAATATAAAGGAAGAGAACAATGGCATATACAACAGGTAATTTAATATTAGACGATCATTACAATGAGTTTGCAAACAATGCGGCTAATAACATCAATAAGGTATGGGGTGCAGGATCTAGTAATTTTGGTTATGGACAGACTAATACAATTAGTAATGTAAGTGCTGGAACAACTATTTCGGCAACGCAATGGGCAGATTTATTAAATAGAATAAGTTCGGCCGCATCGCATCAAAACTCTAGTATTACTAGTATTACTAATCCAGTGTCAGAAGATACAATTAGTGCTTATACAGCATTAAGTGGAAACGTTACAACAATTAATACTAATAAGTTAAATGTATTGCAGAATGGTTCAGATTCATCAAGCTCGTCTACTTATACATCTACATGGATTGCTAGTACTCAGCATATTTGGACGGTTACATTTAATTCGGATGCTCATGCACGTTATTTCTTTAATGCGGGCGGACAAATTCGTTTATCATTTAATTTATTAAATGAATCTAGCAATTCTAAAGACGTCGACTGGAATGATTTAACAAACGAGTGTGGAACAGTAGTGTTTACAGGTGGCTCGGGTAGTTCAGTAAATAACGCTGATTCACAAACATATACAGGCACAAATAGAGTAGGTGGTAGTGGTGCAACGCCTACTGTTGCTACTTCTACTGGACACAGTGATTTAACTACATCGAATGTGCAAATATTTAAGCAATTCTCCGACAATGCAACATATTCAAGTAATTATATTGCAATTTTAGCTCGAGCAGATACTACTTATCCAGCGAATGTATTAACATTCACTGTAAACTGGGTCGATAATGCGGCTGATACACAAACTGATTCGGTTGGTAATTCATTAACGCAAGATAATGTTACTGGTGACACAAGGGTTACTTTAACAATTCGACCACCGTCGACTACAAATCTTAATGCAGATACATGGACTGGAACAGGAATTGCAGTATTTGCAACTACACCTACTGGATCGTAGTTAAAAACTACTAAGTTTTAATAAAAGAGGCAAATGCCTCTTTTATTTTGATTAAATTTCTGTTATACTATTACAATGGACGAAGTTATTAAAAATGTTAAGGTTCGTTTTGATCATAATCAAAATAAACAAATACTAAAAGAGAAGTACGAAAGCAAAATGTTATTCGCATTACAAGGTGGAATGTGGGAAGCAGGACCTGATTTATTATCAACTCTGTCGGTCTGTTTAGACGATACAGCCGTTTTAACAGATCTATATAATACGCCAGTACAAATTAATACCAAAGATTTATATAACGAAGCTCAAATGCGTTGGCAAGAACAGATGAATGCTTGGTTAGTAGAATACGAACAGTCTAGCAGAGAACGATGAGTAAAGGTTGTTTAATAGTAGCGTTTAACAACAAAGATATAGACTATGTAAAATTAGCAAATTATAGTGTTAAGAATATTCAACGTCACTTAGGCGTTAGTACTACTCTTATTACAGACCAAGAAGTTAAGTTTAAACATAACTTCGACCAAATAATTATCGTAGATAAACCTAACAGTAGTCCAAGAAATTTTCGTGACTTAGATAAAGCTGTGAATTGGATTAACTTCAATCGTTATCAGGCATTTGATTTTACTCCGTACGATCAAACCATATTGTTAGATGCAGATTATATCGTTGCTAGTAATCAGTTAAGTATTTTGTTTAAGTTAGACCGGAGTTTTTTATGCCATCGACATTCGTATGATATTGCTAGTCTAAATCCTACTTTACCTAATACTTTTGGGTTATATAAAATGCCAATGGATTGGGCTACTGTGATTTATTTTAAGAAAGATAAAGTAGCTGAGAATATTTTTAATACAATAAAAATGGTTCAAGATAATTACTCTCACTATGCATTATTATATAACTTTAATAATCGTCCTTTCAGGAATGATTATGCGTTAAGTATTGCGTTAAATATAAACAATGGGCATTTTAACAACATAAATGACTATTATATACCGTGGGATTTAGTATATGTTGATCCCAGACACGATATTAAAAGAATGGATTCAGATACATATCAAGTCAACTATTCACGCGAAGTAAATAAAAAATCTATGCTGTATAGAGTTATAGTTAAAGATCAAGATTTGCACGTTATGGGAAAGTCTTATTTAAAAAAATTATATGAAGATTGAAGCAGAGCAAGGTTACCTAATTGTCGCAGTAAATAATGATAGTACAGATTATATTGCCTGTGCTAGAGTATTAGCAAAGAGTATACATTATTGGATGCCTAATGCTAAGGTTTGTTTATTAACAGACAAAGAGATTATAGAGCCAGCATTTGATTATATTAAGATATTGCCATATGGTGATCAGTCTACTTCTAATTGGAAACTTAACAATGACTGGCAAGTATTTTGGGCTAGTCCATTTCGCGAGACTATTAAAATAGAAGCCGATATGATTGTTACTAGTGATATTAGTCATTGGTGGGATATGCTTAGGCATCGTGATGTTGTTATTACAACAGGGTGTCGTAATTTTAAAAACGATATTTCTGATAGTAGATTTTATCGAAAAATATTCGATCTGAATCAATTGCCTGATGTTTATAACGCTATCACATATTGGAGATTTAGTAGGATCAGCAAAGATTTTTTTACATTAGTGAAGAAAATCTTTACTAACTGGGATGAGTACAAGAAAACCTTAAAAGGTGGAAATGAGGAAGAGGCTACGACAGATGTTGTATATGCATTAGCCGCCGTTATAATTGGGCCAGAAACAGTTACATTACCTAGTACATCGTATCCATCGTTGATACATATGAAGAAGAGGATTAATAATATTAGAGTCGATGATTGGCGTAAACAATTAGTATGGGAACTAGTGGATGGAGAATTTAGGATCAATACCATAAGCCAACGTTATCCAGTTCATTACAATATAAAAGAATTTGCACAAGAACTGGAGCCATTGTATGACAAACTTATGGGAAGCTCTTAAATTAACTAATAAACCAACACCACCTGTTAAATATGAATACAGGGTCTATTATGACGAATTAGGTGATATAAAATATTACTCGACCGAAAAGCATAAAAGTAAATATAGTTATATTGTAATAGATCAAAAAGCGTATAGGGCAGGAAATTATAGTTTAGTGGTAAGAAACGGTAAGCTAGTAAAATTAGGCGAGACGAATAGAACACAGAAACTAATACCACAAGAGATAGGAATAATGTGTTACATAGACGATGTGAGTATTATTGTTAAAAAAAATGGACAACCGTGGGGAATAAAAAGATATGAGTAATATCATTGATGTAGCTGACCTAGATTGTGTTTATTTATCGTACGATGAGCCACAGAAAGAAGAGTTTTGGGTTAAGATTAAAAATATAGTCCCGTGGGCAGTTAGAGTTGATGGAGTAGAAGGTAGTGATAATGCACATAAAGCGGCGGCAGAAGCCAGTACAACAGACCGTTTTATTTTAATAGATGGTGATAATTTACCAGATCCAGAGTTCTTTAATTTACAATTAGAATTCAAAAATTCGCATTACGAAAAAGCTGTATATAGATGGAGAGCTAGAAATCATGTTAACGGGCTAATGTATGGTAATGGTGGGCTGAGTTGTTGGACTAAAGATTTTATTCAAAACATGAAGACACATGAAAACAGTGATGGTAATACCGATACTTGTGTTGAGTTTTGTTTTGATCCATATTATTGGGCAATGCACGACAGTTATAGCACAACATATCCCAACGGTAGTGCTTTTCATGCTTGGCGAGCTGGGTTCAGAGAAGGAGTTAAAATGTGCCTAAGTCGTGGAAAAAAGCCCACTGACTTAGAATTTAAAAGTGCTGTACATAAGCGCAACATGGATCATTTAACTATGTGGCAGAATGTAGGTATGGATGTTGAATACGGCAATTATGCAATACTAGGTGCTAGAATGGGCACATTCAGAACAATGTTAACTCATTGGGATTACAAAGAGGTACAATGGTTTCAGAATTTGCAAGATATATGGGACAGCGAAGTTAGCACTTTCTCGGATGATGCTATTTTGGAATTTAATAAAACCTTAGGCCAAGAGTTAAACACTAGATTAGATTTGCCACTGATAGATATAGATGCAGGCCAAAGTAAATTCTTTAAGTATCATTATCGATTAAATTGGCATAACATTGGTCCTATGGTAAAAGAAATAGATGTAATTAGGAAACAAGAAGGATGGTAAACAATTTTTATTGTGCATTTATTGATCACGGTGTTACATTTTTTCCGGATGGAAAAATAGGACCATGTTGCCAGATAAACACAAAGTATCTAGTTCCATTAGATAAACTACAAAATGATAATCGTTTTGATTGTATTATAGACAATTATAACGATGCGTGTGAGGTTTGCATTAGCCACGAAAACAACGGGATGCCGGGTTATCGAGCTAAAAAGAAAATAAACCTCGATACTAATATCGTAAAATTTATAGATATAAGAAATAGCAGTGAATGTAATCTAAAATGCCGTATTTGTGGGCCGCATTTTAGTAATAAGTGGGCTAAAGAATTAGGTGTAGACTACAACATAACAAATATTGATACGCATCTAGAGATGATAATTTCTAAAGAGACCGAATGGATATATATTACAGGCGGTGAACCGCTAATCAATAAAAAACACTGGGAATTATTACAACAACTTGTTGATAAAGGTTACAGTAAAAATATTAGTTTACAATATAACACTAATCTAACAACAGTAAAGTACAAAAACATTCGTATAGGAGAGTTATGGGCCAATTTCAAGGAAGTAACTGTATTTGGTAGTGTAGATGGCATAGACGAAGAATTCAACTATCTACGATCTGGAGGTGACTGGGATAAGGTCAAGCATAACATTATTACGTTAAAAGAATATAATATTAACTTTTCTATTCAGCTTGTGTTGAGCATATTAAACGTGTGGACATTACCTAAGACACTAAAATTTTTCAAAGACATAGAGTTAATAGTTAACATTCATATTCTAACTGGTCCCGATATTCTAACACTAAATGCAATGCCTGATTCTTTAAAAGATAAAGCATTAGAAATATTACATAGTATAAATTATCATAATCAGCCAGTTATAAATTATGCAATTAAATTAGTTAAAGAAAATCTAGATAAAGATTTATTTAACGAAACGCTATTGTATGTACTAGCATTAGACAAGATTCGTGGCGAAAACTTGTACGACTTGTTACCCTTCCATAACGAGTTATTAAGAGTAATAAAAAATGATATCTAACAAAGGCGATGAAGTAGACGAGAACTTTAAGTCTAGTTTTCTATCCAGTGCAGAACTAATGAAAGATAAGTTAGGGGATGCGTTATGTCTAGCTAAGTGGAAACAAGTATCGTTGCATCTAACAACAGGATTAAACAATTCGTGCTATCATCCACCCTTACATCAAATTCCATTAAGCGAGCTAAAAAATAATCCATCCGCATTGCATAATACACAACTTAAAAAAGATACCCGTAAAGCAATGTTAAACGGTGTTAAACCAGATGAATGTCAATATTGCTGGAGAATGGAAGCTAATGGTAATCTAAGTGATAGGCACTACCGTTCAGGAGAACCATGGGCGAAAAAAGACTTTAATGAGATAATTAGCTCGAGCCCATGCAAAGATATAACACCTAGTTATGTAGAAGTAAATTTCAATCACGCTTGCAACTTAAAGTGTAGTTATTGCAGTCCACAGTTCTCAAGTACTTGGATGCAGGAAGTTAAAGAACTAGGTGGATATCCAACTAGTACAACTCATAATGATTTAACACATTTTTCTGGAAATAGAATACCTATACCACATGGACAAGATAACCCGTATGTAGATGCATTTTGGGAGTGGTGGCCAGAGTTATATCAAGAATTGGAACATTTCCGAATGACAGGCGGCGAACCATTAATGGACAAGAATACGTACAAAGTATTTGATTATGTGCTAGAGAATCCAAAATCTAACTTGCATTTGAATGTTACTAGTAATTTTAGTGTCGAGGAGAAACTGTGGCAAAAATACTTAGGTTATGTTAAGCAGTTATGTGATGGGAGGATTGAGCACTTTATGCAATATGTTAGTATAGATACATGGGGCGAACAGGCTGAGTACTTACGGAATGGATTAGACTTTGATTTATTATGGAATAGAGTAAATCAATTTTTAAAAGAAGTTCCATCTTATAATAGCATTACTTTTATTGTTACTATGAATAATTTGTCTGTGTCTGGATTTGGACAATTACTAGAAGGTATTAAAGAGCTAAGAAGAGAATACAACGATACATACCAACGTATATGGTTTGACATGCCTGTGTTACGTTCTCCATTATGGCAAAGTATGCAATTATTGCCAGAGCCTTATATAGCAAAGATGAAATCATACCAGAAGTGGATGGAAGACAATATAGAGACAGAGCACACTCGTTTCAGAGGGTTCAAAGATTACGAGATTCAAAAAATGGAACGTGATATAAATTGGATGTCAGAACCCCTAGATAAACACTACGCTGATAATCAGAAGGCGGATTTTTATCGTTTCTTCAACGAACATGATAAAAGAAGAGGGACGAATTTTTTAGAAACGTTTCCAGAAATGAGGACATTTTGGGATGAGTGTAAATATCATGCACAATACTAGTTCAGATACTTTTTGCCCAGCTAAGTGGCAAGAATTGGTTGTTAATATGGGACATCAGTTTGTGTATGGTTGTTGTAAATCAACGCCTATCGACTTTTGCAAAGATAACATTAATGATTTACCTGCAATGTTATCTAAGGAAAAAGAAAACTTGCTAAATGGTGTTAAAGATTCTAGTTGTGACTATTGTTGGGATGTTGAAAAGAACGGCGGGCAAAGTCTTCGTCATCGAAAACTCGTAGAGTGGAACGGTAATTTAGATATTGAATTATTGGAACTCAACGTAGGAAATTTATGTAACCTTTCTTGTAGCTACTGCAACCCATCCTTTAGTTCTAAGTGGGCAAAGGACATTAGGACAGAGACATACCCAATATTTACAGATAAAGGACATTACGGGCTAACTAGTACATTACAACGAGATTACAATGTTTCTGATATGGTTGAGCTGTTTAGGCTTATTAATCCCACTAAGATGGTTAGGTTTATCGGAGGCGAGACGCTAATAAACAAAAAAGTTATAAAGCTAATAAATGAATTGGAGTTTAATAATTTCCATATCAAGATTGCAACTAACATGTGTTTTTATGAGAATGTGCATGACACTATTGCGAAACTAGCAAAAAATAACCATGTTTGGTTTGGTGCTAGTCTTGATTGTTATAACAGTAATATATCTTCGTTTATTAGGTATGGGCTTGACTGGGATCTGTGGCAGAAAAATCTTGATTTTATTTTAAAAAATACAGATGCTACAGTAGAAATATTAACTTTGCTTACAGCACATACAATTTGGGATTTAGATAACCTGTATAATTATATACTTGAGTTACACGAGCAGTACCCAGGTAGAATAGATTGGGATGTGTCGTTTTGTAATAGTCCCAAGATTAACAGTTTTAACGTGCTGAATCCAAAAGAACAACAACAGGCCAGCGAGTTATTAGAGTCCGTTATTAGTAAAAACATATTCGGTGATGTTGGATTAGAGATTGTCCTAGGAAATCTTAAACAGTGCAAGTTTAAAAGGATAATTAGGAAAGAGCAATCGGAATTCATAAAAGAGTTCGCTAAGAGACGTAACACGTTAATACCTAAAGAGTTAGAATTTTTAATTTAAAGGAGAGAAATTGAGCCTACGTAAACCTAATAGAGAAACAGATATACAAGTTCGTGATTATATTAATTCTTTTAGTAATTCACTGTGTCTAGCAAAATGGTATAATGCTACTATTTGGTTGGGTTCAGGGATGACTACAAGTTGCCATCATCCTTTGCCTCATTTTGTACATCTCGACGACATAATAGATAATCCAAAAGCATTACACAATACGCCACAAAAGAAGAATGATCGTAAGTTAATGCAACAAGGTGAACGTCCATCTGGCTGTGAATATTGCTGGAAGATAGAAGATATTGGACGTAACAGCATTAGTGATCGTGTTTACAAAACAGTTATTTACGACGACTATGATGTAGAACACGTTATGGATTTAGACTATAATGAAGATGTAAACCTAAAAACATTAGAAATAGCATTCGACAGGACTTGTCAATTTGCATGTAGTTATTGCAATCCAGCATTTAGTACACAGTGGGTTACTGATATAAAGAAGAATGGTCCTTATGAAAACTTAATCAGTGATGGGCGCAATCATTTTACACATAAGCATGACTCCTCACAGCGTTATAAACCCAATGAAACTAATCCATACGTAGAAGCGTTCTTTAACTGGTTCGAAAAAGATTTACATAAGACACTACACGAACTTAGATTAACAGGTGGTGAACCATTAATGAGTTCACATACTTGGCGTTTATTAGATTGGTACAGGGAGAATAATTCTAATGTAAAATTCGCTATGAACAGTAATCTAGGAATCGATGACGCAACATTAGACAAGCTAATAAAATATACAAAAGAAATAGAACATTTTGAGTTATACACTAGTAATGAAGGTGTTGGAAGGCAAGCAGAGTATATAAGGGATGGATTAGATATACACCAATGGGAAACTAATGTAGATCGATTGTTGGATACTGGTAATTTACAAGGGTTTCATGTTATGTGTACTGTTAATGCATTGTGTCTGGAATCATTGACTGAATTTTTAGATTGGTGCTTAAATACTAAATTGTTCTACGGCAAGGATTATCCGGTGTTCACGTTAAACATACTTAGATTTCCTAGTTTTCAAAGCCCACTAGTATTACCAAAAGAGTTAAGAACTAAGTTTAAAAAAGAAATAGAGAAGTGGTTATTGTACAACGGCAATAATATCTTGCTACATGAAATGGAAATTAATCAGGTACAACGGTTGATCGATTATTTAGATATAGTTAAAACACCCCATGCGGATACATTTGATATGCCCGCATTACACAATGATTTTAAGCAGTTTTATCAACAGTATGATAAACGTAGAAATAAGAACTTAGTAAGTACATTTCCAATTATAGGAGAATGGTATAATGAGTTATGAATACAACAGTGCTGAACCAGTTAAAGTTAAGTTATCTTCATTAACGGAACAACAACAGTTTTTGCTAAGAGATAGTAAAACATTTTGTATCTATCCTTGGATTCATTTACATACTTATCCAACAGGGCAGACATACCCATGTTGCCATGCTGATATGAATTACCCTGTTGGTGATGCTAAAGAAAATACATTAAATGAGATTGCTCGTAGTAAAGATATGTGTCGATTGCGTGAAGATATGCTTGCAGAAAAGAAGAGCAAAGTGTGTCAACGTTGTTATGAACAAGAGGAAGCAGGATTCTTTAGTGGGCGTAAGAGTGCTAACAAACATCACGGACACCATGTTGATTTAATAACGGATCGTGTTTATGGCGATGGTGTAATTACACATTTTGAAATGACATACTGGGATATACGATTTAGCAACTTATGTAATTTAAGTTGTAGGAGTTGTGGACACATTTTTAGTAGTCAATGGTATAGTGACCAAGCTGAACTAGCTGATAGGGATTGGAAGGAACACAATAAGTCCTTAAATATAGCTGGACGTTTTGAAGGGGATATGTTAGAACAAGTGTTAGAACATATAGATGATGTAGAACAGATATATTTTGCTGGGGGAGAGCCATTAATTATGGACGAACACTATTATATATTAGAAGAGCTAGAGAAAAGAAAACG
>Ga0209774_1000325_pt1 | contig 43263 bp, 43 predicted proteins | sample SaaInlV_150m_DNA_2_FD_184648 | JGI IMG/M metagenome (GOLD analysis project Ga0209774, IMG submission 184648) | Marine microbial communities from expanding oxygen minimum zones in the Saanich Inlet - SI037_S2LV_150m_DNA (SPAdes) (version 2) | ecosystem: Environmental > Aquatic > Marine >... | reverse complement strand
CGGTGCTGCCAACAGCCACGACGGAACCCCCGGCGGTTCTGACTCCATCTACGTCGACCACCACAACGTCGACCACCACAAGTACCACGACCACCACGAGCGCACCGGCAACCACAAGTACCACCACTACCACCACGCGGCCCCCGCAACACTTGTTGCAACTCACGGTTGAGCAGCAAGACGCAGAGATTGTGGTTGTGTTACCTGACGGCACAACAATGAGCGGAGGAAACTCGTTTTCCGACATATTATTTGGACCAGTCACCGTATTTGTGGAGGCTGAGGGCTTTGCCCCGTTGGTGCAAACGTTTTTGTTAACAGAAGAAACGGCGACCCACCTTTATTTAGATCTTCCCGATCAGTTGCTTCACAAGGTGGCGTCGTGGCGGTCGGGGGGAGCACCTAAGCAGGTGGCTTTTACCCCAGACGGCAGCGAACTTTGGGTAACTCAGTTGGTGGGTGATGGGGTGGAGGCTTTTGACCCTCGAACTGGGGAATTATTGGGTTCGGTGAGCCTGCCCGATGGTGGTTCGGTGGAGGTCATTTTTAACCAGGCCGGCACTTTGGCCTATGTCAGCCAAATGGAAACCGGGTCGGTTTACGAAATTGATGTTGCTTCTCGCGAGATATTGCGCACCCTTAATGGTGAGGGAAATTGGTCCAAAGTGATGGTTTTGTCGTCTGATGAAAAAACCTTGTGGTTGTCTAACTGGTCAAGCAACGATGTGAGCGAGATCGACCTGGTGACGGGCGAAGCGCGGGTGCGGATGCGCACTGTGGTGACCCCGCGTGGGCTTTGGGTGACCCCAGATGACCAATACCTTTATGTAGCCGGTTTTGAAAACGGTGACATTGAGGTGATTGATTTAGCGACGCGTGAGGCTGAGGTTATTCACCGCACGGGGGGAGCTATGCGGCATCTGGTGGGTGATGATGCCACAGGCTTGTTGTATGCCTCAGAACTGGGCCGGGACTATGTGTTGGTGGTAGATACGGCAACCAACGAAGTTGAGATTTTGGCTGAGGTTGACAACGTGCCCAACACTATTGATTTAAGCCCTGATGGCCGAGTGCTTTATGTTTCGAGCCGGGGCCGCAATAACCCGGAGAGTTATCATCTTCGGGGCCCAGAGTGGGGTTCTATTGCGGTGATTGATACGGCAACTGGAGCATATTTGGATGCCATTATTGGCGGCAATCAACCCACGGGGCTTGATGTGTCACCCGACGGCACCATGCTGGCTTACAGCGACTTTTTAGACCACCGGGTAACGGTGTACCAAATCCCATCCTACGAAGTGTTGATGGCCGGTAACGGCGGCCGCTGGGATGCGCATTTAAGAGAGATTGTTAAATAGAAGAAACTATTCAAAGCCGCATTCCAGGGTCGTCCCAGAGATAGGTCGCTCGAGCCCGTCTACTTCGTAGTCGCCACCAACCCGGCGTCCAATGTGCGCTAGGACCCGTCCGACGCACCGAGGTCATAGACCAGGCGCACCGCTCCATTGGAATAGGGAACAGTCTGGGTAACTCGCATTGCTCCTGCGTAGGGCTCGACGAACAGCGCGATACCCGTACCGATCGCTTCGGGAACAATGGTGATGTCGAGCGTGTCGACTGACCCGCCGAGCAGCGCGTCAGTCACGACACGTCCACCACCAAAGACCCACAAACGCTTCGGCGTCTCGGCCGAGAATGCTCGGACAGCCTCTGCCGTCGGCCCGGAATGGAACTGCACGTCCGCACCCTCGGGCACAGCGAGGCCCGATTCGTTGGTGAGCACCATGGTCGGACGGTCGCCCCAGATCCATCCCCATCCAATCGTCTGTTCGTACGTCGTGCGCCCCATGATCAATGCTCCAACCCGGGCGACCCACTCATCGAAATCAAAGTCTTCGATCGGATACTTCTCGAGGTAGTCGACACTCCCGTCAAGCCGTGAGACGTACCCATCGAGGGTGATGGCGAGGCTGGCAACGACGTCAGTTTCTTGATCGGCTTGCATGCTCATCATTCTGGCACCCAATCGCACGGTGCTTGGGGCCCACCTACCCGAACGCACACAACTGCGCTCGCACCTGGACAAGCGACCCAAGATGGCAGCCGATTTCCGGCCCTCGGTGACAGCGCACGAATCAGCCGGTTGGGATTGCGCACGCGAGGACAACACCAATAAGGCGAGCAAATGAGTTGCTGAAGCGGCTGGTCACCTTGCAAGAGTACTACAAATTATTTTTTTTAATTTAGTCATTTTCCTCAACAAAACCTGGGGTGTTGCGCAGGCCGGCCAGCAGGGCTGTTTTTTCGTCAGCAGTTAGGGTGCCGGCGGCGTGGAGGCCAAAGGCGGTTTAGTAGCCGGGCGGCATTTCGTTATCCACGATGACCTCAATGGTGTCGTCGTCGTCTTTGTTGTCGATGCCAAAGTCGGAGTAGTTGACCTCGTCGCGTCCCTCATCCACGTGGCGGGTTACCGCCCAAGAAAGCGGGGCCACACTGGAGTACCACGGCTAGGTGACCTCGTTGCTGTGGCAGTCAAAGCAGGCCCGCACCATAAGGTCGCGGGTTTCTGGGGTGGCCCAAGCGGGTTCGTTGCGTGTTGACGGGTTGCTATGTTGGCGTCCGTAAGGCACAACTTGGATGATGACCAGGGTGACCAAGGTAAGCAAAGCAAACTGAGCCAACACCCGAGGGGTTTGTTGGCGGCCCGGCCCGCGGAGGGTAAAAAAACTCCCGCCAATCACTATTAATACCAAGATCAAGGTGACGGGGGGAGCGAGACCAATGATTGCTCCCCCTATTAACCCTAAAACAATAGTGGCTAACCCGATAAGTAAAAAAACTCGGTGGCGAACAAGGAGGGCTTTTAGTTGATCCATTTTCTCAAGGTGCCTTTAGAAGAGTTGTTCCCCAACTTGGTTAATGCGCCCACACCCAAGCAGTTCAACTCCCCAAAGACACCCGATCACTCACAAACGGTGGGCGTGCTTGGTGGGTCGACTATTTCAGGAAGAGTGGGCAGCGGTTCTTTCATTCGGCCCTCTCGGATCCGCCTGGTCGTTCCTGCGGTTTCAGCCGACCGTTGGCTTATATCAAGATTCCCCCCCAGTTCGCTGAGCCTGAGGCCGGGCGCTTCAATTGTTGGATAGCCAGCCTCGGTCAGACCGTCATACCGGGCTGCCAGAGCGTGCTTCTTGCGAACCTGGTGTGGTTGGAGGTCGTCGAATTGCCGAGGGGTGATCTGGTCACCTAAGACCAGGTCGCCTGCGCTGACCGCTTCTCTTACTAGGGCCTCTCCGGCCGCTGTTCGGACAATGATCCCGTTGAACCCTTCGTCTTCCCCTGTGGGTGACCCTCCTGGCCAGACATCGGCGGCTGCGACGTCGGCCGCCTCGCCCAGAGCATCTGGGCAGAGTTTGCATCGGGTTTCCAGTTGCCAACCGGCCTCGTCGCCCCACATCTCAAGGTAGGTTTTTTCAAATGTCCGGCTATCCCTGGTCTCGATTCTGGTGGGGCCTGGGTTGCCGTAGCCCCTATGGCGAAAGAGAGTGACATCGTCTTCGTCAACGTTCAGGTCGTCTAGTACGTCCTGGGATTTGCCGAGTCGGGACTGACCCCCGCAGACCAGCGCTAGTCGAGCTACACAGAGACGGTCAACTCGTGGGTCGATGGCGGCGAACCGGTGAACGGCACCGAGGTCACAGGGCTTCGCGATGATGGCGAACGGCTCGGCCCGATCGAGTGCTGCACCCAAGCCGGCCAGTGGAGCGGTCGGACCATATCGGGAGCCCGTGTTGGCCAGCACCTGTTTGGGGGTCTCGCTGTGCACCCACCTGGTTCGCATCGGCGATTCTGGGTTGGCGCCAACGTGCAAAATGAATGCCACCTTTTTGCGAGCTAAGAGGTGCATTCCCAGCGCCGTCAACACCCCCCCGGTAGCGGCGCGGAACCGAACGTCAGGATGGCCAGCCCATGCATAACGCATGGTCTTATAGGAGCCCCAGATCGGGTCGGGTGGGGGGCCATCACCGGGGTCGAGGCGTGGTTCACCTATCACCCCAGGACAGGCAGCTAGCAGTTGCGCTTCTTCGATCACTGAGAACTGGTCGGCCGGTGTCGGCCGGAGGCCACCGAGCGGGGTCATGGTCATACGAACCCGACCTCCGGTGACCGCCTCACATAGCCCACACCCAATACACAGCCCGCTGGTGACCACCTCGGCGATACTGCCTGCCGTTCGATGCATACCGTTATTGCCGAGCCGGCAATTTTTTCGTTTGGTCAGACAGGATTTTCCTTGAGTCGCACCATCGCAGCAGGTTTAAAGGATCAGCGGTCGACTGGTTTTCCATACTGCAAGTATAGCCGAGCCAAAGTATTGGGTTCTCCTACCGTCACAAAAAAACGAACCACCCGATCACGCATAAACGCTTGGTGCGCTTGGAGGGACTCGAACCCCCAACCTTCTGATCCGTAATCAGATGCTCTATCCAATTGAGCTACAAGCGCAGACACCTGAGTGTAGGAGCCTCAAGCGAGGCTCCCCCACCCATGTGACAAGTGGCGGAGAGGGTGGGATTTGAACCCACGAAGAACCGTTAGGTCCTTACTCCCTTAGCAGGGGAGCGCCTTCGACCGGACTCGGCCACCTCTCCATGAAATAAGGAGGCTATCGCCGGTGGGCGCAAGGTTGAACACCCTCTACGCTAAGAGATGGAGGGATGGCAGAGCGGACGATTGCGATGGTCTTGAAAACCATTGAGCCTCACGGCTCCGGGGGTTCGAATCCCCCTCCCTCCGCCACCAAGGCTTAAAGAAATTAGCCTTGGATTTGCTTTCGCACCTCAGTTAGCCAAACGTCAGCAGCGGCAGACTCCGTTGAGGCCGCACTACGCAAATCGGCGTCACCGTTTCCGCTACCACTGCCCGACGGGTAAGAACCCAAAAACTTGACCTCGCCATGTTTCATATGCAAGTTACGCAGACAGTCCGCTACCAACTCGTCGGCCACGTGACCTTCAACATCCATCAAAAAGCAGTAATCGCCTAAACCCTGTTTGGTGGGGCGAGACTCCAACCGGGTCAAGTTGATAGCCCGGGCGGCAAACTCCTGCAAAATACCTAACAAACTCCCTGGACGATCCGCACGTTGAAACACCACCAGCGAAGTTTTGTCATGGCCAGTAGGGGCTGGAATGCCCTCTTTGGCCACCAACACGAAACGGGTTTGGTTCTCGTGGTGGTCTTCGATAGCGCTGGCCAAGATGTCTAACCCGTAAACCTCGGCGGCCCGAGCAGTACCAATAGCTGCGGTATGCGGCTCTCCGCTTTCCGCCAACTGGCGGGCTGCATCAGCGGTGGAGTTGGCGGCCTGATGTTTGGCTTGCGGCAAGTTTTTAGCCAGCCACCCTCGGCACTGTGCGGTGGCGTGAGGAAACGACACCACTTCGGTGATGTCGGCAATCTTGGTGCCAGGGCGCACCAGCAGGTTCATTTGTACTGAAATAACCACCTCACGCTGGATCAACAAATCGGTGTCAAAAGTCAAGGTGTCTTGAGTGATGTTGACGCTGCCCTCAATGGAATTCTCGATAGCCACAAAACCCAAGTCGGCTCGGCCATCGTTAACCCGTTGTAAAGCTTCAGAAATAGAAACCGTAGGGGTGAGGCTCATTTCTTTTAGGTCTTCTTGGGTACGCAAAGCCTGATCAGTAAAAGTGCCTTGCGGACCAAGGAAAGAAAGAACTGGGGCGTCGGAGGGTGCGTTGTTGTTCACAACAGGTAAGGATAGTGAGGTGGACGTCGCAGACCTGCAACAATTACTCAACGAAGTGGCTTCTGGGGCCATAGCCCCCGATGAAGCCGTGACGCGTTTACGTGCATTGCCCTTCGCAGATATAGGCGTTGCACGCATTGACCACCACCGATCTTTACGCCAAGGGCTACCCGAAGCCGTGTTTGGGCCAGGCAAAACCCCCGAAGACACCGCCGCCGTAGTCACGGAACTTTTAACCAACGGCCACGGCCCCGTGGTTTTAACTCGCGCCGACAAAGCCCAACGCACGGCCGCCCTCGCCGTAGACAACACCGGCACGGTAATCAACCAAACCGTGGTGTGGCGGCCCGCTGCTTCACGACCCGAAAAAGTAGTGGTGGCGACCGCCGGCACGGCCGACCTTTTGGTAGCCGACGAATGTGCGGCCGTGTTGTGGGCCCACGGGGTTGACGCCCTTCGCCTTACCGACATTGGGGTAGCTGGCTTACACCGTTTGCTCGGCGAACTCGAACCCCTCCAAACCGCGGACGCCGTGGTAGTGGTCGCCGGCATGGAAGGCGCCTTAGCCAGCGTGGTGGGCGGTCTTACCAGCGCCCCGGTAGTGGCTGTGCCCACCAGCGTCGGTTACGGCGCTTCACTTGAAGGGGTAACCGCTTTGTTAGGCATGTTGGCTTCGTGTGCTTCGGGTATAACGGTCACCGGAATAGACAACGGTTTCGGTGCGGGGTGTGCGGTCATGCGCCAGTTAGGGTCGGCTACCTCATGACCCGCTGCGCTTGGTTCCACTGTTTTTCTGGCATCGCCGGCGATATGGCCCTCGGATCTCTGATCGACGCCGGAGCGGACGGCGATGCGGTGCTGGCTATGTTGAATCAGTTGGATCTGCCCGACTGGGAACTCACCTTTGAACCCGTGTTACGCGGCGGATTAGCCGGCATCAAAGCCCGAGTAGTGGCTCACGAAACCCACGTGCACCGCACCGCTACCGACATTGCCGCCATGATTGAAAAAGCCCAACTGCCTTCTCGGGTAACGAAACGAGCATTGGCTACCTTTTGGGCTTTAGCTGAGGTAGAAGGCCGCATGCACAACCAACCCCCTGAACAAGTGCACTTTCATGAAGTCGGGGCCATTGACAGCATCATTGACATTGTGGGTACCTGCGCCGCCTTAGAATCCCTCGACATAGATGAAATATGGGCTTCGGCTATAACTACCGGCACCGGCACCACGCAAGCGGCCCACGGCGAAATACCGGTACCGGCCCCGGCCACCGTCGGGTTGTTGGTCGGGGTGCCAACTCGCGGTACCGAAGTGCCTTTTGAACTGACCACCCCCACGGGGGCCGCTTTGCTAGTAGCCAACGCCACCGGTTGGGGCCCTATGCCGGCCATGCAAATAGAAGCCAGCGGTTTTGGAGCCGGCGATCGTGACCTTGAGGGCCGTCCCAACATGACGCAAGTAATTGTGGGCACCACCACAGAAGTCACCACCCCCGGCCACCCGGTTACTTTGCTAGAAGTAAACGTAGATGACGCCACCGGAGAAACCCTGGCCCACACCGTTACCTGCTGCCTTGAAGCAGGCGCCCATGACGCTTGGATCACCCCCATTGTGGGCAAAAAAGGCCGCCCGGCCCATGTGGTCAGTGCGCTTTGCGACCCCACCCAAACCACAGCACTGGCTGAGGTGCTTACTGCAGAAACCGGGTCATTGGGGGTACGGGGCCAAACCCTAGAACGCTGGACCGCAGCCCGCCAAATGGACACCGTGGAAGTCGAAGGCCACACTATTGGCGTGAAAGTAACTGCAGGACGCGCCAAAATTGAACACGACGATGCGGCCCGAGTTGCCAAACAACTCGGATTGCCGCTGCGCGAAGTCGTAACTCGAGCCGAAGCAGCGTGGCGTTCATGACCGATGCCACCCTTTATTTTCGCCAACTGCTTTCTGGTAAAGACTTTGCCCAAGACGACCCGTTGGCCCAACAAATGGTCAACTTTGTTTACTTAATCGGCGACCGCAGCACCGGCGAAGCCGTCATCGTGGACCCGGCCTACGACATCACCGGAATCCTTGACATTTTGGCCGAAGACGGCATGCGTTGTACCGGTGTGCTGGCCACCCACTACCACCCGGACCATGTGGGCGGTTCCATGATGGGCTACGACATTATTGGTGCCAAAGAACTCTTAGAACAAGTTTCGGTGCCCATCCACGCCCAAGCCGCCGAAGCCGAGTTCATTCGCAAAGTCACCGGGGTTGGCCAAAACGATGTTGTAGAGCACATCAGCGGCGACCTGGTAACGGTGGGCGGCATCGATATTGAACTCATCCATACCCCCGGCCACACCCCGGGCAGCCAATGCTTTTTGGTCGACAACCGCCTGGTAGCCGGCGACACGCTGTTTTTAGAAGGCTGCGGCCGCACCGACCTGCCCGGCGGCGACCCGGCACAGTTGTACCAAAGCCTCACCCAACGCTTAGGCAAAGTACCCGACAGCGCCGTGTTGTTTCCCGGTCACCGGTATTCGCCCGCCCCTTCGGCTTCCCTGGGCGACACTCGCCAAAATAACTTCGTTTTCGCCCCCACCAGCGAAGAACAATGGCTCGCTATGTTCGGTCAATAAGCGTCACCACCAAAAAGGAAAAACATGTTTAACGCCATCTTGGTCAACAAAAACGATGACGGGTTTTCAGCCGAATTAACTGAACTCTCCACCGATGATTTGCCCGAAGGCGACGTGCTGGTTGACGTGGAATACTCCACCGTCAACTTCAAAGACGGCCTCGCCATTCAAGACGCTTCGCCCATCGTGCGCAACTGGCCCATGGTGCCCGGCATTGACCTGGCCGGCACGGTGGCCGAAACCACCAACCCGTTGGTTTCGGTAGGCCAACGAGTGCTGGTAAACGGCTGGGGGCTCGGCGAAGACCACTGGGGTGGGTACGCCCAACGGGCCCGCATAAATGCCGACATGACCGTGCCGGTGCCCGAAGGTTTCACCACCGCCCAAGCTATGGCCATCGGGACCGCCGGTTACACCGCCATGTTGTGCGTGCTGGCGTTAGAAGAACACGCGGTCACCCCAGAATCTGGCCCGGTCCTGGTCACCGGAGCATCCGGCGGGGTGGGTTCCACAGCCATTTCTTTGCTGGCCGGATTGGGTTACGAAGTGCATGCGTCTACCGGGCGCCCCGAAGAAGCCGACTATCTCAAAGCCCTCGGCGCCACCGAAATAGTAGACCGAGCCGAACTCTCAGAATCTGGTGGCCGCCCCATGGTGCGCACCCGTTGGGCGGGCGCCGTAGATGCCGTAGGGAGCCATACGTTGGCCAACGTGCTGGCCGCCATACAACCAGAAGGATGCGTAGCGGCTTGCGGACTGGCCCAAGGTATGGACCTCACCACCACGGTCATGCCCTTTATTTTGCGGGGCGTGACCCTGCGCGGCGTGCATTCGGTAACCGTGCCTCGGCCGCGCCGCCTCGAAGCGTGGGCTCGTTTAGCCACCGACCTCGACTTCGACCATTTGGCTTCTATGACCGAAACCATTGGCCTCGATCAAGTATTTACCGCCACCGAAAAAATCTTGGCCGGCCAAGTACGGGGCCGCCTCGTTGTTGACGTAAACGCCTAAACGGCTGGCTTTAGTTAAAAGCCAGCCGAGTGGTGCGCGAGGAGGGACTTGAACCCTCACGTCCTTGCGGACACAGGAACCTGAATCCTGCGCGTCTGCCAATTCCGCCACTCGCGCGAGTAACAAGCCAAAAGCGTAACCGTTTCGGGCCGTGGTGCGACCTCACGCGCCACAACCCAGCAACCCTCAGCGGGTAGGGTCGCCCCTATGACAAGGCACCGGGTGGAGCGTCGGCTCGAAGCAATGGTCGAAGGGACCTTTGCGCGGCTTTTTAAAAGCGGGTTACGGCCCGTAGAAGTAGGCCGCCGCTTAGTGCGGGTGCTCGAAGCCCATCGGTCGGTTGGCGTAGACGGCAAGGTGGTGGTTCCCAACCATTTCACCGTGCACCTCAGCCCTCCCGATGCCCAACGGTTTGAAGAAATTGACCGCACCCTCAAACGAGAACTCACCGAAGCAGTGCGCCAACACGCCCAAGACGAGGGGTACCGCTTCGCCGGCCCAGTAGAGGTAGACCTCACTACCGACGACCAGCGGCGTACCGGCACCATTGACGTAGTAGCCATAATGCGTGAAGACACCGCCGGAGCCGCCGGATCATTAGTCAATACTGCTGGTCAACGCCGAGACCTCACCGAACAAATAACCACCCTGGGCCGCAACCCAGAATCAACCATTATTTTGATGGAAAAAGCAGCCAGCCGCGACCACGCAGAAATTCATCGCCGCAGCGACGGGGTGCACTTAATAGATAAAGGTTCCACCAACGGAACATGGATAGGCGATCATCGCATTGTTGAACGGCAACTCAACGACGGCGACGAAATACGAATCGGCACCACCGTGCTGCGTTTTGACGCTTCGTGAGCGACGAACTTTTAACCATTTTGCGGCTTTGCCTGCTGGGCCTTTGTTACCTGTTCTTTTTTCGCGTGCTACGAGCCGTATGGGTAGAAACCAGAGCCCCTAAAACCACAACGGTTTCCCTAAACAGCAGCCAACGCTTGGTCATAACCGCACCTAAACAAAACGCCGGCCGCAGTTACGACTTGGCTGACGAAATAACTTTGGGTCGAGCCGCCGGATGCACCATCACCGTTGATGACGATTTTGTTTCTCAAATGCATGCTCGGGTATTTCAACGAGCCGACCAAATAGTGGTCGAAGATTTGGGTTCCACCAACGGCACCTACGTGAATCGACAACGAGTATCGGCCCCCATGGTGATGCGGTTGGGTGATCAACTCCAAGTTGGTGACACGGTGCTGGAGTTGACATGAACCGGCGACTTGAGTCTTGGCAAAAAATAACCTTGCGCAGTGGAGGCGCCACCCACCAAGGCAAAGTACGAGCCAACAACCAAGACGCTTACGCCGTCACCGACGGGGTTTTTGTTTTGACCGACGGAATGGGAGGGCATTCCGGCGGCGAAGTCGCTTCAGAAGTAGCGGCCACCACGGTGGTTAAACTTTTTAGCGAACCGAGCCGAGGAAGAAAAGCCGCGGAGCGTCGCAGTCGAAGCGGGCTAGAAAACGCAGTAACGGTCGCCAACCACGAGGTTATTAAACGAGCGGCCACCAACCCAGACCTCCGTGGCATGGGCACCACCTTGTGTGCCATCGTTGCCGCCACCAGTCAAGACGGCGCCCCAATTTTGGCTGTGGCCAACGTAGGAGATAGTCGGGTGTATCGCCTAACGGCGGGAGCGCTTAGCCAAGTAAGCGAAGATCACAGCCTGGTGGCCGACTTGGTGCGGGCCGGGGAACTTTCCGCCACCGAAGCGGCTCGGCACCCGCAACGAAATGTTTTAACCCGAGCCTTGGGCATAGAGGTCAACTTGGCCGTAGACACTTGGGAACTCGCCCCGGTAGCCGGCGACCGATTTTTGTTATGTAGCGACGGGTTGTTTAACGAACTTGACCACCGAACGATTACCGATGCGTTGCTTAATTTTGAAGAACCTCAAGATGCCGCTGATGCCTTAACCGGGGCAGCGGTTGCCGCCGGGGGCCACGACAACGTCACCGTACTAGTGGTGGATGTAACTGAAGCCCCCGAAACGGCCAAGGCTGCCACCAGCGAAGCACACACCAAAATACAAAGTGTGGTGCCTGCTTTGCCGAAAAAGCGGCGAAAAATAGTTACCTGGCGGGTGAGTGTATTTTTTGCCACTCTGCTGGTGCTGGCCGGCGTCGTTTTTGGGTCCATCTGGTATTACGCCCAAAGTGGATGGTTTGTGGGCCAACACGAAGGACGCGTCTCGGTTTTTCAAGGACGGCCCGATGGCTTGTTGTGGTTCGAACCACGCCTTGCAGTTTCTGGCGGGGTATCCGTGGCTGAACTCAGCGAACACGACCAAGACCTCGTAGCAGCCGCCATAGAAGCAGACTCCTTAATGGCGGCCCGTGAAGTTATGGAACGCCTCAACGAGCGTTCTGGCGGATGACCAGCGCACTGGCTACCCAGCGTCGCCGCACCGAGCTAGGTCTCATTGCATTAGCGGGCCTCACCACAGCGTTGCTTTACGCTTTAGCGGGGCTCGGCCGTTCGGCTTCGCTGCCCGCAGATTTAGGGTCTTTTTTGTTACTGGTTTTGGCCCTCGGGGTAGTGGCCCACCTTGCCGTACGAAGGTTTGCCCCTCACGCCGACCCCATAATTTTGCCGGTCGTAGTTTTTTTAAACGGCTTGGGGCAAGTATTTATTATTCGGCTTTCTCACGAATCTGGTATCGCTGGTGAGCTTCCGGCTTTGCAAACCACCTGGACGGCTTTAGGGGTCGGAGCCTTTGTGGCCACCTTAATAATTGTGCGTCGCCCCCGAGACCTCGCCGCCCACCGCTACACCTTTGGGCTCATTGGTATTGGGTTGCTCATACTGCCCATGTTGCCCGTGGTGGGACGCGAAATAAATGGGGCGCGTATTTGGGCTTCCATTGGCCCCATTAATTTGCAACCCGGGGAGTTTGCTCGCTTAGCTTTAGCGATTTTTTTAGCCGCTTACTTGGTGGAAAATCGAGAACTATTGCAAGTCGGGAGTCGTCGCATCGGCCGATTTGAAATCCCCGACGGACGGCACTTAGCGCCGGTGCTGGCGGCTTGGGGGGTTTCGCTTTTGGTACTGGTGGCAGAAAAAGACCTAGGGTCCAGCCTGCTGTATTACGCCCTGTTCGTAGTGTTGTTGTGGATAGCCACCGAACGCCCGGCCTTTTTAATAATCGGCGGCGGCTTGTTTGTATCTGGAGCAGTGGTGGCCTGGCGCATCTTTGACCACGTGCAAGCACGGGTAGATATTTGGTTCGACCCGTGGGCTACTCGTTCCGGGTCGGGGTATCAACTGGTTGAAGCAGCGTTGGCGATGGCTACCGGCGGGTTAACCGGCACTGGCCCGGGCGCCGGCGAACCCAACCGCATCCCCGAAGTAGAAACCGACTTTATTTTTGCCGCCATTGGTGAAGAAATGGGTTTGATGGGCACCACCCTGGTGGTGGGGTCGTTCATATTGTTGATTGGTGGCGGGTTACGTATTGCCGTGCAATCCATCAACCCGTTTAACAAGTTGCTGGCCGTAGGGCTCACCACGCTTATGGGTCTCCAAGCTTTGGTCATTATGGGTGGGATAGTCCGCTTGTTGCCCCTCACCGGAGTGACCTTGCCTTTTATTTCTTACGGCGGCTCGTCGCTGCTGGCCAACTACATTTTGGTGGCTTTGCTGCTGCGTCTTAGTGACCGGGTGGCCTTACAAACAACTACCGCACCGGCACAAAATGAGCAGGTCACGTCATGAACGTGCGCATCCGCCGCTTAGGTATCGGCTTATTGTTGGGGTATTTATTGTTGTTCGCTCAACTCAACCGAGTGCAGGTTTATGGAGCCCAACGATTGGTTGAAGACCCCACCAACGCTCGGGTAGCGATCGAAGCATTTGGGGCGCCCCGGGGACGAATAGCCACCGCTGACGGGGTGGTGGTCGCCGAGTCGCTTTCCACTGAGAGCAGCCGTTTTGATCGACAACGCCACTACCCGCATGGGGTTTTGTACGCCCACCTAACGGGTTACCACTCGTTTACCTCGGGGGTAGCCGGCCTTGAATCCACCTACGACGAAGTGCTCGGTGGCCGCACTGCTGAACAACGCGCCGACCCGCTTTACGACTTGTTTGCCGCCGACCCCGAAACAGCAGATGTGGTGCTGACCATAAATCATGCGCTGCAACAAGCAGCAGCCACCGCATTAGGGGACCGTGAAGGAGCGGTGGTGATGCTTGATCCTGCTACTGGCAATGTGTTGGCTCTTTGGAGTTCACCGAGTTACGACCCCAACCCGTTGTCGTCGGTAGACACCACGGCCGCCAATGAAGCTCGGTCGGTCTTGTTGGCCGACCCCACCAACCCGTTGTTGCCGCGAGCCACCGGAGAAATTTTTGCTCCGGGATCCACTTTTAAAGTAGTAACCGCCACCGCAGCGGTAGAAACTGCGGGCTTTACGTTGGACCTACCGTTGCTTAACGAAACCGACGGCTATGTGCCACCGTTAACTAACCGGGCTATCACCAACTATGGCGGCAGCACCTGCGGCGGGGATTTACGCGAAAACATGCGGGCCTCCTGCAACACTGCTTTTGCCCAAATCGGGGCCGAATACGTAGGCCCTTACGCCATGGTGGCTATTGCTGAAGGCTTTGGGTTTAACCAAAGCCTGCCCTTTGACCTGCCGGTAGCGGCCTCAAACTTTCCCGACGATTTTGGCAAAGTGCTTTCTATGGTCACCGACGAAACTGGCCAAGACACGTTGATTCCGGTGGTTGAAGACACCCCCTTGTTGGCCCAAGCTTCCATTGGCCAATACGAAGTAGCGGCCACCCCGTTGCAAATGGCTTTGGTAGCGGCCGCGGTAGCCAACAACGGAAACGTACCGCGGCCTCGCTTGGTCGATGAAATACGCGACCAATCTGGCCAGGTAATCTCTCGCCCCGAAAGCGGCCTCTGGCTTGAAGCAATGGAACCCGCCACCGCTGCTCTGGTAGCCGAAGGCATGCGAGGCGTGGTGGCCGAAGGCACAGCCCGACGCTTAGATATTGACGGTCTGGTCATGGGCGCCAAAACCGGCACCGCCCAAGTAGCGGCCGGACAAATCGCTACCCATGCTTGGCTGGTCGGGTTTGCCGGTTTACCCAACCAAGCCCCTGCGGTGGCTTTTGCCGTGTTCGTGGCCGCCGACCAAGAAGCCGGAGAACAAACCGGGGGACGGGTTGCTGCACCAATAGCGAGAGAGGTGCTGCTTGAACTATTTAACATTTCTGAGTAAAACTGGCCACCCTGCCTCCAGCAGTCGCCGCGAGGAAGGTAGAATCTTGGTCTATGTCTGAACAGGCGCCCACGGTCTACAACGACCGCTACGAACTCCATCGCCAAATTGCTCGCGGGGGCATGGCCGAGGTCTATTTAGCGCGTGACTTGTTACTGGACCGCCCGGTGGCCGTCAAGGTGCTTTTTGACGAGTTTTCTGGCGACGCCAACTTTGTCGAACGCTTTCGTCGAGAAGCCCAAGCGGCCGCCAACTTAAACCACCCTAATATTGTCAGCGTTTACGACTGGGGCGAACAAGCCGGCACCTACTTCATTGTTATGGAATACGTAGAGGGCCGGAGTTTGGCCGAGATTCTACAAAGCGAAGGCCCCCTGCACCCCGACCGGGCCGCCGAGGTAGCTACCGATATTGCGGCTGCTTTGGGTTTTGCTCACCGCAATGGGCTGATTCATCGTGATGTGAAACCCGGCAACGTGCTGGTGGCCCCCAATGGGCAGGTCAAGGTGACTGACTTTGGTATCGCTACTGCCATGGTGTCTGGGCAAAGCGACTTGACCCAGGCGGGCACGGTCATGGGTACCGCAACGTATTTTTCTCCTGAACAAGCCCAAGGCCATCAAGTAGACCCCCGGAGCGACCTGTATGCCTTAGGCGTGGTGCTTTACGAAATGTTGTTAGGGCGCCCTCCGTTCACTGGTGATACCCCGGTAGCGGTGGCCTACCAACATGTGCAAGATGCCCCGCAGTCTTTGCGTAAATCTGGCGCTTCGGTGGCCGCTTCGCTAGAAGCCATCACCATGAAGTTGCTGGCTAAAAACCCGGTGAACCGGTACCCCACAGCCGAAGATCTGCGGAGCGATTTGCGTCGTTACAGCGAGGGAGCCCACGATTTGCGTCCGGCAGCACCAGTTGGGGTGGGTGGCCAGTCTTCTGGTACTGGGCAAGAAAAGAAAGCCGATTTTGGTAAAGGTCAGCGCACTCGTCGTGACGATGGTTGGTTGCGCACGTTTTTGTTTGCCGTGAGTTTTGCGGCGTTGCTTGGTTTGTTGGGTTACTTGATGGTGGCTTTTGTTGACACGCTGGGGGTTGGTAGCGATGGCGGCGACGACTCGGGAGCCGGCTTAATTGAGGTGCCGGCGCTGCTTGGAACGTCACTAGAAGAAGCCCGTACGATGCTCAGCGATGCCGGGTTAAGTGTGCAAATGGAACTCGAATCGAACAGTGATTTCCCGGCTAACACGGTGTTTGATCAAGACCCAGAAGCAGGTGCCAAGCTCGAAGCCGATGACATAGTGCAACTTTGGGTAAGTCAAGGCACTGGTCCGATGGTGTTACTAAATGTGGTCGGCGATGCGGCGGTTGATGCCCAACGAGATTTGGAATCAATGGGGCTGCTGGTTGAACTCGTAGACACCGAAGATCCGGTGGTGTTAGCGGGAGAAATAATTGAACAAAACCCCCAAGCCGGTGCTGAAGTGGCGGCTGGTGAAACGATCACCCTGTATGTCTCTTCGGGTCCGGCGGTAGAAACGGTACCCAACTTAGAAAACCGCCCGGCTATTGACGCCATGAACATCGTGACCCAGTTGGGTTGGCGAGCAACCACCGTGCAAGAAAACAGCGAAACGGTAGAAGCGGGCTTGGTGTTGCGCACCACCCCATCAGGCGGTGCGGAGTTGGCACCCGGGGGCACAGTAGAAATCGTGGTATCTGATGGACCGTCCCCGGTTCCTGTACCTTCGGTGGTGGCTTTAGAAGCAGGCGACGCCAACGACTTGTTAATCGGTTTGGGTTTCTCGGTGTCTATCAACTTTGTTGATGTGGAATACGGCAGTGTGAACGATCGCCGGGTCATGAGCCAGTCTCCGGCTTCTGGTCTAGAGGTTCCGCCGGGATCGTTTGTGGTGATTAGCGTGGGCCGCCAAGGCGAGCCGCCAGAAGAAACCACACCGCCAGAAGAACCGGCCCCGTAAAGAGTTAGTTGACCTGCGCTAAAAAGTTGGCCAATAGTTGATGGCCAGATTCAGTGAGGATTGATTCGGGATGAAATTGCACCCCTTCGATGGCGTGTTCTTTGTGCCGTAAACCCATGATGAGGCCGTCGCTGCTGGTGGCGGTGATTTCTAATTCGTCGGGCAAGGTGTCTCGGTCAACAATGAGCGAGTGGTAGCGGGTGGCTTTTAATGGGGAAGGTAGCCCAGCGAATACCCCTTTTTCTTGGTGCTCAATAAACGAAGTTTTGCCGTGCATGATTTCTGGGGCGCGCACTACTTGCCCACCCCATGCGGCACCGATGGCTTGATGGCCTAGGCAAACCCCGAGCAGTGGTACTCGTCCGGCGGCCCATTGGATGACCGAAGTGGAGACGCCGGCGTCTTCGGGGCGACCTGGCCCGGGGCTAATAAGCACGGCATCGATGTTGAGTGCTTCTACCTGGTCGAGGGTGAGGGCATCGTGGCGGTGAACAAGCGGTTCGGCTCCTAACTCGCCGAGGTACTGCACCAAGTTGTATACGAAAGAATCGTAATTGTCGATAACTAAGACTTTTGTGGCCACGGCAGCCACGCTAGCCAAAAGTGGGTGCTGATCCGTCGTTGATATTGGTTGTCCGGCCTATCCTCAGGGTTATGAACAAACCGCAGAAACGTCGTGTTGAAGGTGGCCGGGTTACTCCAAAGGGAAAGCCGTCGGGTTCCCGTTACCAGGCGCCTACGCCAGAGAGTGATTCTTCGTCCCCAACTTGGGTACCGGTGCTCATGTTTAGCTTTTTGGGCTTAGGCATGTTGGTTATTTTCTTTAACTACGTGGCGTGGTTGCCGGGCGGCACCAGTAACGGTTATCTGATGTTGGGCTTGGGCGGGATTTTGGGCGGGATTCTTACCTCTACGCAGTACCGCTGACCTGCGCTTTTAGTATTTTTTAGTGGGCAAGTCACACGCGTGTGATTTCCCACAGGTTCATCCCCAGCCTGTGGATAACTTCGCGCGGAGGGTGAGAAAAACTTAGAGCTCTTCGACGACTAAAAGATCCATCTCGTCCATGCAGTGACGAGGAGGGTCAGGGGTTTCGTTGTTGGCGGTGGTCATGCGCACTTCGGTGCCGCAGAGGCTGCAACGATATTGCAGTTTTACTTTGCGGAGCTCTCCGGCGGGTGGTGGTTCGGGTGGCGGGGTAGCCAACATTTTTAAAATAATAAAACCCACCCAAATTAGGGCCCCAGCGACCAATATGGCAATAACAATTTGTGACACATTCGTAGCCTAGGGGTTTCTTTGTCTAGGGTGCCGCTATGGAAGTCATCTACAGCACTGATCATGAGACGCACTTTCCTCAAGGGGAGGTCTACGAGGGCCAACTGATTCGGCCGTTTGAGTGCCCGGAGCGTTGGGACCATATTGTGGCGGCGCTTGATGCGGCCGGGTTCACTCACCGTTCTGGCCCTGATGTTTTAGATTTTGCTGCGGTGCACGGGGTACACGAGGCGGATTACGTGCAGTTTTTACAAAACTTTTGGGCGAACTGGTTAGCGGCTGGGCATACCGGCGAGGCCATCCCTACCATGTTTCCGGTAAGAGGGCTGCGTAACGACAAGGTCCCGGCGGACATTGATGGTCAGTTAGGTTTTTATGCTTTGGCGGCCGAAACCTCAATCACTCCCGGCACGTGGTCGGCGGTAGAAGCAGCAGCCTCGTTGGCCCAGACGGCACAACGGCGAGTTTCTGCTGGTGCTAAGAATGCTTTTGCCTTGTGCCGGCCACCGGGCCACCATGCTTCAGCAAACCAATTTGGGGGGTACTGTTTTTTAAACAACGCCGCCATCGCCGCCCAAGGGTTTTTAAACGACGGGGCGCAACGGGTGGCGGTGCTCGACGTGGACTTCCACCACGGCAACGGAACCCAAAGCATTTTCTATAATCGGTCTGAAGTGTTGTTTGTTTCACTACATGGCGATCCGGCTGAAGCATTTCCTTACTTTTTGGGTTACGCCGAGGAAACTGGTCAAGGCCCAGGAGAGGGCGCCAATTTGAACCTGCCGTTACCTCCAGGTACCGGGTTTTCCCAATGGGCGGCGGCTCTGGAGGTTGGGTGTCAAGCCATTGTCGACTATCGACCGGATGCGTTGGTGGTTTCGTTGGGGGTGGACACCTTTAAAGATGACCCGATTAGTTTTTTTAAACTAGACACCCCGGACTATCTGCGCATCGGCCAACGCATTGCTGCTTCAGGTCTGCCCACCTTGTATGTCATGGAGGGCGGTTACGCCGTAGAAGAAATAGGCACCAACACGGTCAATGTTCTCCTCGGTCACCTCAACTTCTAAAAAGTTCGTGAGGTGGGGACAGTCCCTCCTCACGGGTTACGAAAAGGGTGACCAGCAAAAATACTGGCCACCCTTGGTGGAGCTGATGGGAATCGAACCCACGACCCCCTGCTTGCAAAGCAGGTGCTCTAGCCAACTGAGCTACAGCCCCGACTTCTACAGGCTAGAGGTTCGTGACACGAGTCACCGGTGAATCGGGTCACCTTTCCACAAACATTGTTTTTGGTGTAGTTAGCGTTATTTAACATGAACACCACAATTGGTACCTCGTCACCAACTATCACTGCCGGGGCCGGGCGTTTGCTTTTTGAACGCTTTATGGGTCGTTACGAACACGGTCAAATTGAGCCCTTGCTTGAACTCTTCTCCCCAGAAGCCGAGATAGTGACCTTCGAAGGCACCTCTCGCGGTCACCGAGCTATTGGCGAATGGTTTACCCAGTGCCTTGCCACCGAAGGCCCCAGCGTGTTGGTGTCAACCGACCATTTTGCCGAAGATGGTGATGTTGTACGGTACGAAGCCACCATGGTGAGTCTCGATGGTGTGGTGCGTCAGGTCTACGGCGTGTTAACGGTAGGCGACGGCCATATTTTGGCTTACCTGCCGGGCGTTATCGCTAATCAAAATGGGCGATCTTTTTAACCCTTAGAGAGGGCGCCCAAAGGGTAAAGACTCTTGCCAGGTTTGTAAAAACTTTTCGGCCTGCAAACAAGCACCCATTACCGGGCCCGCCGGGTGATCAACAAGGTCCGTTAAAAGCGTGCGGGTAGTGGCTGCCACTTCAGCACCTAAAAGTGCGCCGGCGGCCGAAACAAAATCTGGCGCTACCACCACTCCTCGACTAGTGCAGCGCGCTAACCCTCGAGTGGTTAAGGCCAAACGGGTAACCGGTACCACGGCCTTTACTTTTAACCGATCTGCCATGTCATGGTCCAGCACCCGCATTTTGGACCCGACAAACAAAATGTCTGCTGCTGTCTCAAAGGGTTTCTCGCTAGCCACTAAAGAAATACCGGTACCGGCTAGGGCCACCACTAAATCAGTGGGGGCAGGCAAGTCGGTAACTGCCGTAGTGGCGTCTGGGCAAACCACTTGTGCGGCGGCTACCACGCTTTGCCAAACTGCGCCATGGTCAGTAGAAGCAACGGCATCACCGCTGACCCCTTTGCCGGCGGTCAAAGAATAACCAGCGTCCCAGCCGGCAAGTTCAGTGGCAAAATGTTTGATCGCTTCATTTTTGGTTTCTTTTGGGGCGCTAATGCCGGCCGAGATGCCGGTTTCTTGGCGTTCCAAACAAGCCAAGGTATAGGTCACTGACCTTGCGAGATCTTTAGCCCCGCCTTGTAAAATTTTCGGTGCCGATCGCACTACCCCGTGGCCAGGGCAATCAGCGAGGTCAACGGCCACAAAAGCAGTGGTCGACGAAAGTTTGCGAATAAACATCAATCTTCCTCAACTAAGGCTTCAACGACTTGTTCAACCTGTAACCGAGCGGCATCTATGCGGCTCCGGCAATGGTGAATCAAAAGATCTGCTCGCTCTACCTGGGATGCCAATTTGTCAACGTCTACCGCTTCACCATCAAGTGCCTCCAGAATGCTCCGCAACTCAGCGAGTGCTTCGTCGTATCCCAAACCTTCAATAATTTTGTCGTCGCTACTCATGATGAAGCCTCCTTGGCGGTAACAGTAGAACTGACCGTACCGTCAGCGAGGGTGGTGATGAGTTCATCGGCGGCAGAAACATCGTCTATTTGGGTAATTAAACGCCCATCAACGGTACGGGTAATTGACCATCCGCGAGCCAACACCCGCGCCGGGTCGAGGGCTCGCAACTGTAAAGCTTGAGTTTCGAGTTGGTCGTGGCAGCGATCAAGACGCTGCGGCGCAGTAACCACCAACCTCTGACATAAGTTTTTTAAACGGTCGGCTTGACGATTGATGGCGTGGCTTGCCGACTGAGTAATGCGTTGAGAAAGATGGTCTTGCCGTTGTTGTGCATAATCAAGAACTACATGAACTCGTTCGCCTAGTGCGGCACGTAACCCGGTAAGCAGGTCGTCGTAGAGGCGCACCGCATCAACCAAAGCCCCCGCACAAGCGGTAGGTGTTTTAAAGGATTTGTGCGCTACCAGGTCGGCCACACTCTGATCAATTTCGTGCCCGATCCCCGTAAAAACCGGTACCGGTAAAGCAGCAATAGTTCGAGCCACTAACTCGTTGTCAAAAACTAAAAGGTCGGCGGCAGAGCCACCGCCCCGCACTAAAGCCACCACGTCAGGTTTATGGCTAGCCACTACTTGTAAATTGTGGGCCACTTGTTCGGCGGCCCCTTCGCCTTGCACCCGGGTATCGCAAACCAACAGATTAAAACCAAAACCACTGTTTTCGAGTTCTGTTACAAAGTCCGCATGGGCGGCCGAACCAATGCTGGTTACCAAACCAACCCGTAAAGGAGGGTCGCCTAAAAATACGTTGCGGTTTTGATCAATGAGGCCTTCGTCGGCCAAGGCACGGAGCAGGCGATCCCGGTCGGCGGCGAGTTTCCCCAAAGTAAAGCTTGGGTCGATGCCTTCCATGATTAGTTGCAACCGGCCATGGGGTACATAAAAATCGAGTTTGACCAAAATACGTACCTGAAGGTCGTTTTCTAAAGCCAGGTTGCCGGCTTCGGCTAAAACTTTTTCTACTTTGGCGCGGGTGCCGCGCCACATGGCCACGCTAAATTTTGCTGGCGCCGGTTGCCCGGGTTCTTCCGGTGGGTCGATTAAATCAAAATAGACGTGGCCAGCTCGAGGAATGCGTAAACCGGTTATTTGGCCTTCGACCCACACTTGTTGAGGAAACAAGGTGCGGAGCCCTTGTTTAAGCAAATTTCCCAATTCGGTTGTAGTAAGTACTGGGAGTTCTTCGTCATCGGCCATGGGGTCACTGTAGCGGCGTGACTTCCTGAGTTTTGCTTGGCACTCAAGGCGCAAAAAGTCTTTCAGATCCCTTTAGGTAAGAGGATAAGCGACCTTGGCGCAACTTATAGAAAAGACGTTAAGGCCTCCGCAGTCTGAGGCTTAAAGCTTTACCTGGTTGCTGTCGGGGTCGTAAAATGCTCGGTAAGACGGAGTTGCGGAGATGCGTTGCCCGTTGACTTCAATTTCGAAGACCCCGTTGATGACTTCAGAACGTGCCATGTCGATGGGGTGGTTTATGTAAGCCATGCCGAGGGCGGCTCCCACGGTATGGCCATACATACCGGAGGTAATACGCCCGGCCAGAACCCCGTCTTTGTAAACGGGTTCGTTGTGGTAGAGCAATGGTTCGGGGTCATCTAGACGAAACTGCACTAAGCGCCGGGTGACTCCAGTTTCTTTTTGAGCCAGCAACGCCTCTCGTCCTAAGAAGCCGTGGGGTTTGTCCCAGTTAACTCCCCAAGAGAGGCCGGCTTCTAGCGGGGTGTCTTCGTCGGCGATGTCGTCACCCCAGTGGCGGTAGGCCTTTTCCATGCGTAGTGAGTTCATGGCGTGGTAGCCGGCGAGCACCAGGCCGTTGGGTTGGCCAGATTCCCAAAGGTGGTCAAATGCTCCCAAAGAGAACTCGGTGGGTAAGTAAAATTCCCAACCCAATTCACCCATGTAGGTGCGGCGCACGGCGATGGCTCGGGCGTAGCCCAAGTCGATTTCTTGCAGGGTGCCAAAAGGGAATGCTTCGTTGGAGAGGTCAGCGTCGGTGAGGGGGGCCACGATGTTGCGGGCTTGGGGGCCAAAGATTCCCAAAACCGACCAGGCTGAGGTGACGTCGGTGACGGTGACTCGGGCATCTGGGCCGGCGTGCCGGGTTATCCAGTCGGCGTCTTTTCCTTGGGTAGAAAAAGCGGTGACTACCAGGAACTTGTCGTCGCTTAACCGGTTAACGGTGAGGTCGGCTTCGATGCCGCCCTTTTCGTTTAACCAGGTGGTGTACACCGAGGTGCCGGGTTCAACATCTATGTCGGCTGAGGAAAGATGGTTAAGCAGGCGGGCGGCATCGGGCCCTTGGACCAACAGTTTGGCCAGTGAGGTTTGGTCGAACAGGGCGGCGCCTTCTCGGCAGGCTCGGTGTTCGGCTGCTGAATGTTCAAACCAGTTTTGTCGCCCGTAGGTGTATTGGTATTCGGGTTCAACCCCGGCCGGAGCAAACCAGTTGGGGCGCTCCCATCCACCGGCTTCACCGTGGCAAGCACCTAAGGCGTTGAGTCGATCAAAGAAAGGAGACTTGCGCACCCCGCGAGCGGTTTCTACTTGGCGGAATGGCCAGTGCATGGCGTAAAGCAAGCCAAGTGCTTCGACGGAACGATCCCGTAGGTAGCGCCGGTTGGTTTGGAAGGGTTGGGCGCGGCGAATGTCTACGTCCCAGAGGTCCATGGGGGGTCGCCCGTTAACCATCCATTCGGCGAGGACTTTTCCGGCCCCTCCTGCGGATTGAATACCTACGGAATTAAAACCGGTGGCCACGAAATGGTTTTCGAGTTCTGGGGTGGCTCCTAAGAGGTAGCGGTCGTCGGGGGTAAAAGCTTCGGGACCGTTAAAAAATAAGCGAATACCGATGTCGGATAATATTGGCACTCGTTCACAGGCTCGTTCGTAGACCGGGGCGAGGTGGTCCCAGTCTTCGTCGAGTTGCATGAAGGGCCGGTCTGTGGGGAGCCCGTGTTCGCCGAAGGGTTTCGCTACTGGTTCGAATGCGCCAATGAGCAGACGGCCGGCGTCTTCTTTTACGTAAATGCAGTTGTCGGTGTCTCGCAGTGTGGGGAGCCCAGAGGGGAGGTCGGGGATTGGCTCGGTGACTAAGTAAAAGTGTTCACAAGCGTGGAGAGGAATGTTGACCCCGGCGTCTCGTCCGAGTTGATGCGACCACATGCCGGCCGCCGTCACGACGTATTCGGCGTCTATGGGTCCTTGGTCGGTTTCCACGCCAATGGCTCGCCCGTCTTTGGTGCGGATATGAGAAACCGATACGCCTTCTCTAATGGTGGCTCCGCCGGCTTTGGCGGCGGCCGCTAAGGCCATGGTGGTGTCGACCGGTGAGGCTTGCCCGTCGCCGGGAACCCATACTCCGCCGACGATTCCTTCTGGATTGATGAGTGGCCAACGTTCAACGAGTTGTTCGTTGTTTATGACCTCGACGTCGACGTCGAAACAGCGGGCCATGCCGGCACCGCGTACCAGTTCTTCCATGCGTTCGGTGTTGTCGGCCACGCTGACTGAGCCGACTTTTTTGAAACCGGTGGGGTAACCCATTTCGTGTTCGAGGCGGTGGTAGAGGTCGGCGCTGTAGGCAGCCAATCGTGTCATGTTGTGGGTGGCTCGGAGTTGACCTACGAGCCCGGCGGCGTGCCAGGTGGTGCCGCTGGTTAGGGTGTGGCGTTCTAAAAGGAGCACATCGTTCCAACCTAATTCGGTGAGGTGGTAGGCGATGCTGGCCCCCACGATGCCGCCGCCGATGATTACTACTTGTGCTTGTTGTGGAAGTTCTTTCGTCAAGTTAGTGCCTCATGATCTCGTGAGAATATTAGCCCTTGTGGTTAGAGGGAATATCAACTATGTTACTCTCTATAACGCAGTGGTCGGGGTCACGTTCTAAATCAAAACGATGCGCGCAGCATAGATCAACAAGGAAGTTTTGTGAATACCCAACGAGAGCAAGCTCAAAAAAATTTGGTCCCGCACTTCACCAAAGGTACGGCGTGGCGTAACGAAGGGCTGCCTGTTTTTGACCGAGCCGAGGGCTGCTACCTCTGGGACACCGACGGCAACCAGTACCTCGACGGCTTAGCAGGCCTTTTTTGCGTAAACATTGGCCACGGCCGGCCCGACCTAACTGCGGCGGCGGCCAAACAAATGGACAAACTTGCTTTCGCTACCAACTGGGGGTCAGCCCACCCGCCAGCCATTGAAGCCGCCTCCATGATTGCCGACTTTGCTCCCGGTGACCTCTCTGAAGTTTTCTTCGTGAACTCTGGTTCCGAGGCCGTGGAATCTGCCATCAAGTTCGCCCGCAACTATCATCTGGCCAACGGCGACGAAGGTCGATACAAGGTCATTGCTCGCAACTGGGCCTACCACGGGACCACGCTTGGTGCGCTTTCCGTCACCGCTATCCCAAAGTTTCGTGCCCCATTCCTCCCCAACTTGTGGGACGGGGTACACCATGTGATCAATACCAACCAGTGCGACTCCCCAGAAGGCACCGCCCCCGCAGCCCTCTCTTGTGTGCAAGTCATCGAAGAAGCAATTTTAAACGAGGGCCCAGAATCGGTTTCAATGGTTATTGCCGAACCCATTCAAAACGGTGGAGGTGCCCTGGTTCCACCTGACGGATATTGGCAAGAACTCCGCCGCATTTGCGATAAGTACGGCGTGTTGTTGGTGGCCGACGAGGTCATCTGCGCTTTCGGACGCTTTGGCCACTGGTTTGCCAGCGAACGCCTGGGGGTTGTGCCCGACATGATCACCTTCGCCAAAGGGGTCACCTCGGCTTACCAACCACTTGGTGGGGTAGTGATCCGCGAAGAACTTATAAACACTATTTACGACTCACCCCAGGCTATTTACATGCACGGGTCTACTTTTGGCGGGCATCCGGTAGCCACCGCAGTGGCGGTAGCCAACATGGCGGCCATGCGCGACGAGGGCCTCTTTGACCACGTTCTGGCCAACGAAGGCATGTTCAACAACAAACTTCAAGGGCTCGTCGGCCAGCACCCTTGTGTTAAAGAAGTCCGGGGCGCCGGCTACTTCTATGCCATTGAACTTTGTACAAACCGCCATAACGGTCAAGAGCTCAGCGAAACTCAGGCCGCCGGTTTGCAAGGAGGAATCCTTGGCGGGTTGGTGCGCCAAGAACGTATGACTATCCGTCCCGACGATCGGGGCTACACCGGTCTCACCATCTCTCCGCCGCTTATTGCTGACCAAACGGTCATCGACGACCTCGTTGAGCGCACCGATCGAGTTCTTACACAAACCACGGCCTGGCTCTCTAAAAATGCTTGAAGAGAGAACCATGAACGAAGTTTGTAAAACTTGGTATGCCCGGGTGCGAGCGAACCCCCAGCGCATAGTGTTAGCCGACTTGGCCGACCCCCGAGGTCAGGCGGCGGCCCAGCGGTTAACCGATGAGGGCCTCGCCGTGGTGGTGCCACCTGAGGTGGATTATGTCTTAGGCCAACAGGCGGTAGCGGTAGGGTTGGACCCCACTCAACCGGTAGTAGCGGCCACCTTGTTGCTGGCCGATGGGCAAGCGGATGCTGTGGTAGCGGGCGCTACCTGCCCCACCGCTGATGTGCTGCGCGCCGGGTTGAGAATTTTAGGAGTGGCCCCCGATGCTTCGGTGGTAAGCAGTTGTTTCTTTATGTTGCTGGCTAGTGGGCAGCCGGTGGCTTTTGCCGACTGTGGGGTTATCCCTGACCCCACCGAAGAAGAACTGGCCGCTATCGCTGTGGCCACCGCGAATACTTTTTCTGAACTAACCGGCCAAGAACCCCGGGTGGCCATGCTGTCGTTTTCCACCAAAGGCAGTGCCCAGCACCCCAAAGTTGACAAGGTGCGGGCTGCTACGGCCTTGGTGCAAGCACAACACCCCGAGCTTTTAATCGACGGCGAACTCCAGTTTGATGCTGCTTGGGTGCCTGAAGTAGCGGCGAGCAAAGCCCCCGGGTCTGCGGTGGCTGGCCGAGCCAACGTGATGGTTTTTCCCGACCTAGACAGTGCGAACCTGGCTTACAAAATAACCGAGCGCCTGGCTGGCGCTCGTGCTTTTGGGCCTTTAATACAGGGGCTCAATGGGGTTATGCACGATTTGTCTCGTGGTTGTACCGCCGATGACATAGTTGATGTGTCGGTCATCGCCAGTTGGCAAGCTACAGCTCGTCAGGGCTGATCATGTCCACCTCAGCCATAGCGCTGGTTTTGGTTTCTGCGGTGTTGCACGCCGGGTGGAACGCTTATTTACATAAGTTGCCTGATCCGCAAGTGGTGATTGCTTTGAGTTACCTCAGCGTGGGGGTGGTTCTTTTGCCGGTGGCCGTCACCAACCCGCCTAGCGGAGTGTGGTGGTTTGTTCTGGCTTCGATAGTTGCGCATGCTATTTATCAATGGATGCTGGGCTCGGCTTACGGTGAAGGAAGTTTGGGGGTGGCTTACCCTATTTCTCGAGGCACCGCTCCCTTGTTGGTGGGGATAGGCGGATGGATGCTGCTCGGCGAAAAGCCTTCGCCGTTTACGGCGGTTGGCTTAGTGGTGCTGGTTGCGGGCTTGTTGTTGTTAGCCGGGGTGGGCTGGCGTTTGGCCGAACGCCGAGCAGTAGTTATGGCTTTGATAAGTGGCTTAGCCACTGTGGGGTACTCGCTTTTGGATGCTGAAGCGGTGGATCGAACCCACCCTTTGGGGTATTTGTCGGTCGTATCGGTAGTCGGTGCCACGGTGGTTTTGGTTTTGCGTCGCCCATCTGTAGACCGCTTGCGCCAGGCTTTTGCCCCGGGGTTGCTGGTCGGGGTTGGCCAGGGTGGGGCCTACGGATTAATTCTGTTGGCTTTTCAGCGAGCCCAAGCAGGCCAGGTAGCAGGGTTGCGTCAGGTCTCTATTTTGTTAGGTGTTTTCTTGGCTGGCGAAGCCCTAGGACGGCGGGCCTGGTGGGGAGCGGCGCTGGTAGCCGGGGGAGCATTTCTTGTTGTTTGGTAACGCATTGCCCTCTAACTGGACAGTTATTGCTTCTAACGCTAAGGTGAACCTATGAGCAGGCGGACCTTAGACAGTAAACAAGTCATTGACCAAGCGGCTACTTTGGCCGACCAAGAAGGTCTTGATTCAGTCACCTTGACCCGGGTAGCCACACAACTTGGGGTAAGGCAACCAGCGCTTTACCGCCACGTCGACGGGTTCGACGGGTTACTTCGATCTCTCGGACTACGAGCCCGAGAAATATTGGCCCACCGGTTAACTGACGCCGCAGTGGGCTTAGCCGGCGATGACGCCGTGCGGGCCATGGGTGCTGCCTGGCGGCAAATGGTAAAAGACCACCCAGGGCTTTATGCGGCCACCGATCGCTACCCCTGTGCCAACGACCCCGAACTCGAAGAGGCTGTTGAGCGAGTGGTCAAAGTATTAAGCCAAGCTTTAGTGGCTTACAAACTCGGCGACGATCAGCGTGTTCATGCGGCCCGGTCGCTACGCAGTGCTTTTCATGGATTCTCCCACTTGGAATCCGGCGACGGCCACCCCCACCCCCAAAACCTTGATGACAGTTTTGACCATCTTTTAGATCTCTTATGCGCTGGTATTTCGCGACTCGAAACCTCCCCGCAGCAAACAGTAAGCGTTTAAGACTTTCTTATGACACGACTCGGCTTTGTTCTTGACTCCGGCAGTTGCATTGGGTGCCATGCCTGCACTGTGGTGTGTAAAAGCGAACACGAAGTACCTCTGGGAGTAAACCGCACCTGGCTGAAATATGTTGAAACCGGCAGCCATCCCCAGACCGACCGCCATTTCTCGGTCATGCGGTGCAACCACTGCGAAGACGCACCGTGTATGTCTATTTGCCCTACCAATGCACTCTTTCGAGCCGACAACGGCGTGGTGGACTTTGACGATGACAACTGCATTGGCTGTAAATCGTGCATGAATGCTTGCCCCTACGATGCGCTTTACATCCACCCGGAAACCATGACTGCCCACAAATGTAATTTCTGCAATCACCGGGTAACCGAGGGTTTAGAACCAGCCTGTGTGGTGGTGTGCCCCACCCAAGCCATCCGAGTAGGCGACCTTGACGACCCAAACTCAGAACTCGCGCAACTGCATGCTTCCGGCGAAGGACTGGTGCGATCCCCTGAACAAAACACCAAGCCGCGGGTAATTTACAAAAATGCCAACCCGGCCTCCCTTGACCCGTTGGCCTCGTTTATTGCCAACGACGGAATGATTTGGGCTGATACCACCCCGGCGCACCCCACCGCCACTCCGGTGGCTTTAGGGGCCGCTCCGCAACGAGACGATGGCCAAGAAATGGCCCGCACCACTTACACCACCGCCCACTCGCTCACTTGGGGAAACAAAGTAGCGGGCTACCTCGTCACCAAAGCAGTAGCTGCCGGAACCATGATGATGGCCGCCTTGCTGACCATGCTGGGTCACGGCGACAGCCAAGCAGTAGTCGGGGTAGTTCCCCCCATGTTGGCCGGCGCCTTGCTGGCCTTGACCGGAGTCCTACTGGTTGCTGACCTTAAACAACCCGGGCGTTTCTACTATCTCATTACCCGCGGCAACTGGGAATCTTGGCTGGTTAAGGGGGCTTACATTTTGGGTGGGTTCGCTGCCCTTACCGGTGCATGGTGGGTCGTTGGCCTCACCGACACGGGGAGCGCGCTTCCTTGGCTGGTAGCCCCCACCGTGTTACTGGCTTTAGCCACCGCCGGCTACACCGCCTACCTGTTTGGCCAATGCGAAGGCCGCGACCTTTGGCAAGAACCCATCTTGTTGCCTATCTTGTTGTGGCAAACCGCGGTAGGCGGGGGAGCCGCCTACTCGCTGATGGCTTTAGTTATGGATGTACCCGAAGCGGCAATCCTGCAGTGGGTGTTCTTGGCTGGTCTGGTCGCCAACGCTCTCTTGGTGGCCGTTGAGACTCGCGGCAAACACAGCCGACATGTCACCATGGCAATAGCCGACCTCACCCAAGGTGGCCAACAAAGGCTATTTAAAATCTGGGTTTTCGCCGGAATAGCCGCCCCGACAGCACTACTTTTGGTGGCGCTATTGCTGGACGGTAACAGCACCATCCCCGCTGCTTTGGCTGGTGTTTCTGCCCTTGGCGGTTTACTAGCTTACGAAAACGCTTATGTTCGAGCCGGGCAATCGGTTCCCCTATCGTGAGGAAGAATAGGTCATGACAGAGGAAACCCCCATACTGCAGAGTTACCCACCCGAAGAACAATGGGACGACTTCGAAGCTCTCGATGCTAAGTCGTGGCCAGAAAAAGTTAAACGAAAGTTTCGTTTAGTACCCACCACTTGTTTCAATTGCGAAGCAACCTGTGGCCTTTTGGCATGGGTAGATAAAGACTCCGGCAAGATCGCCAAATTCGAAGGCAACCCAGTACACCCGGCTAGCAGGGGGCGTAACTGCGCCAAAGGCCCAGCCACCATTAACCAGGTCGAAGACCCTGAACGCATTTTGCACCCCATGAAACGGGTCGGGGCACGAGGTGAGGGCCTCTGGGAACAGATCACCTGGGACCAAGCCCTAGACGAAATAGGCGAACGCATTGGCAAGGCTTTTCGGGAAGAACGCAAACACGAGGTCATGTACCACGTGGGGCGCATGGGCGACGACAGTTACATGGAACGGGTCTTACACTCGTGGGGCATTGACGGCCATAACAGCCACACCAATATTTGTTCGAGCGGGGCCCGAGTGGGCTACGCCACATGGATGGGCTTCGACCGGCCATCTGCCGATTTCGCTAACGCCAAGGTGATCTTTCTTATTTCCTCCCACCTTGAAGCAGGCCACTACTTCAACCCCCACGCTCAACGCATCATGGAAGGCAAAGAAGCCGGGGCCACCATTATCTGTATTGACCCTCGGTTGTCTAACACCGCCTCCCACGCCGACCACTGGTTCTCAGCCTGGCCAGGCACCGAAGCATTCTTGCTGCTCGCTATTGCCCGAATGCTTATAGAAAACAACACCTGGGACCAAGAGTTCTTTGAGCGTTGGGTCAACTGGGAAACCTTTCTGACTGCGGATCGCCCTGACCTTGAACCGGTGTTCAGCAACGTCGGCCCGGCACTGCTTGAGCTTTATGCCGAGTACACCCCCGCAGCGGCCGCCGAAATGTGCGGCATTGACGAAGACCAACTCCGTGAGGTGGCTCGAGTGATCGGCGAAGGCTTAGGAGGTTTCGCCTCGCACACCTGGCGGGCCGCTTCAGCCGGCAACGAAGGCGGTTGGCAGGTATCACGCTGTTTACAGTTCCTTAATGTTTTGACAGGCAGCGTGGGCACCGAAGGCGGAACCAACGCCAACGGGTGGAACAAGTTCATACCCGTAACCCCCATTCACCCCGAGCCCCAAGGAGAATGGAACGACCTGACCTGGCCGGCCGAGTACCCCCTGGCTCACCACGAAATGTCCATCTTGTTGCCCCACTTTTTAAAGAGCGGCCGGGGCTACATCGACACCTATTTCTCTCGGGTCTATAACCCTATTTGGACCAACCCCGATGGGTTCACTTGGCTTGAAGTGCTTTCCGACCCAGAAAAAGTCGGTTGCCATATCGCCCTCACCCCCACCTGGAACGAATCAGCTTGGTTTGCCGACTACGTGCTGCCCATGGGTATCGCCTCCGAACGCCATGATGTCTCAAGTTTCGAAACGCACAACGGCCGATGGATTGGGTTTCGCCAACCGGTTATGCGCCGCCACGCCGAACTGGAAGGCCAAAAAGTTGAACGCACCCACGAAACCAACCCGGGCGAAGTGTGGGAAGAACAAGAATTTTGGATCGACCTGTCTTGGCGCATCGACCCTGACGGTTCGTTAGGTATTCGCCAACAATTCGAAAGCCCCGACAACCCGGGCCAACCATTAACCATCGATGAGTACTACACCATGTTGTTCGAAAAATCGGTACCCGGTTTGCCCGAAGCAGCCCAAGCCGAAGGCATGACTGCTTTGGAGTACATGCGCACCAAAGGGGCATTCGCCATTGACGGAGACCAATACAAGGTGTACGAGCGGGCGGTCGCTGACGCAGATTTAGCGGGCGCCGAAAAAGATGACGCAGGAGTATGGCGTAAACCCGGCACCGCTGGGTCCTACGAAAACCTCGAAGACATCCAAGGCCACATGCCCTTTATCGGCGACGGATCACCAGCAGTAGAGATCGACGGCGAAGCCAAATTTGGTTTTCCTACTCCATCGAAAAAACTGGAGTTCTTTTCGGAAACCATGCGGGACTGGGGCTGGCCCGAATACTCCACCCCGACCTTTATTAAAAGCCAAGTGCACTGGCAAGACCTCGACTTCACCGCCGGAGAACGCATTTTGGTGCCCACCTTTCGTATCCCTACGCTTATTCACACCCGCAGCGGCAACTCGCAATGGCTCAACGAAATCAGCCACCGCCACCCGTTGTGGCTACACCCCAGCGACGCTGAAAAACTCAGCATCGAAGAAAACGGTTTGGTGCGTATCACCACTCGCATCGGCCACTTTGTTATTAGCGCCTGGCGTACCGAAGGCATTCGCCCCGGCGTAGTTGCCGCCAGCCACCACATGGGGCGTTGGCGCCTCGACGAAGACAAAGCCCGCTCTTGGGGAGCAGGAAAAGCCAGCATCGACCAAGACGACGACGGCCGATGGCGTTTGCGCCGCCAACACGGCAACGAGCCTTACGACAGCAACGAACCCGACACTGGCCGCATTTGGTGGTCCGATACTGGGGTGCATCAAAACCTGACCTTCCCGGTACAACCGGACCCAATAAGTGGCATGCATTGTTGGCTGCAACGAGTCACCGTTGGGCCCGCTCAACCAGGCGACGAATACGGTGACGTGGTGGTCGACACCGACGCATCACACGCCATCTACGAAGAATGGATGGCCAAAACTCGCCCCGGGCCGGGCCCCGACGGGTTAAGGCGACCCCTATGGTTTGCTCGCCCAGTTAAACCACAAGCCACCGCATACCGCTCAGAGGGTTAAAGCCAAACGGTCTCGGCTTTTACCCCGAGACCGTTCGATAACCCTGGCGGAAGGTATGGGATTTGAACCCATGGTGACCCTAAGGCCACAACAGTTTTCGAGACTGCCCCATTCGTCCGCTCTGGCAACCTTCCACCAGCGAGGCTAGCCATCTTGGGCGCAGTGCCCAACGGTTAAGGCCGGCGTAGTTGATCAAAGAAAGTATCCAGCAGCGCAGTACAGGCTTCGGCTTGCACCCCACCGGTTACCGGAAATTCGTGATTTAGCCGCGGGTCGGCCCCCACATGAAGCAGCGAACCTAAAGACCCGGCCTCCATGTTGGCGGCCCCAAAGACCACTCGACCTATGCGTGATGCCCAGGCCGCCCCGGCACACATAGGGCAGGGCTCCAAAGTAACCACCAAGATGGCGTCCGCTAAACGCCAATCCCCTTGATGTTGGGCGGCTTGGCGAAGAGCCAGCACCTCGGCGTGAGCAGTGGGGTCGTTGCTGGCTTGCCGTTCGTTATGGCCGGTACCAATAATTTCACCGTCAACGGCCACCACCGCGCCAATAGGAACCTCGCCGGCCGCCAAAGCTTTTTGGGCTTGTTCAAGGGCGGCGGTCATTAACTGATGGTCGTTCACCTTGCGCAGGTTAGGCCCAAAAAGAACGACACCCGTTCTGGGGAGTGGCGGCCAGGTGATCTGCGGCACCCCAGAGGTTCCGCTGAGAGCTGCTGCCTTCCGGCCCTGACTCGATTCACGGGCTCTGGTCGCACAGGACCCGACCGCCACACCACAAAACGGGTGTCCGGTAACGATACCCTTAGCGTTCGGTCTCGCCTACGGGTGAAACTTGGATGGGTGCGAGAGCGGCCGAATCGGCACGCTTGGAAAGCGTGTGTGGCCTTGCGGTCACCGTGGGTTCGAATCCCACCCCATCCGCCAAAACCCTTTGGGGTTCCGGTTGTGAAGCCAATGCCGGTCACCCCAAAAGGGTAGGGTGATCAGGTATGCAGTACGCCTCCCTTTATCGCCGTTACCGGCCTCGTCGTTTTTCTGAAATACGCGGTCAAGAACACGTGGTGGCGGCTTTACGCAATGCGGTAGAGAACAACCGGGTGCAGCACGCCTACTTGCTCAGCGGGCCCCGTGGCACCGGTAAAACCACGGCGGCACGCATTTTGGCCAAAGTGTTGAACTGCACCGACCCTCAAGAAGGGGAACCATGCTGTGCCTGCGACTCCTGTGTGGCCATGGAAGCCGGCACCTCGTTTGACTTGCACGAGCTTGATGCGGCCTCCAACAACAAGGTCGACGACATGCGTGACTTGTTATCCAAAGTTGCTTTAGGTACGCCGGGACGCACCAAGGTGTATTTGCTTGACGAGGTACACATGCTCACTTCGGGAGCCGAGAATGCTTTGCTAAAAACCCTCGAGGAGCCCCCCGAGCATGTGGTCTTCGTGTTGGCCACCACCGAACCGCACAAAGTGGTCGAAACCATTCGTAGCCGATCGCAGCACCTTGAACTCAAGTTGTTGCCGGTAGAAGATCTTGAATCGTTGGTCGCTGATGTAGCGGCCGATGCTGGCCTTGACGTAACCGCTGAAGGCATGGCCCATGCGGTGCGGTCGGGGCGTGGGTCGGCCCGCGATACGTTGTCGGCCCTCGACCGTGTGGTGGCGGGCGGCATGGCCAGCGATGACACCACGGTAGAAGAACTCTTAGCCGCCTTGGCTCAAAACGACACGGCGAAAGCCCTCGGTGCTTTGGGGTCCGGTATTTCTCAGGGCCGTGAACCTCGGGTTTTGGGTGAGTCACTTTTGGCTGCTTTACGTGACGCCTTTTTGGTGGCTATGGGGGTGCCCAGCGAACAACTCGCCGATGCAGATCGTGTCCGGGCGGAAACCTTTGTAAACCAGGTAACCCCAGCCAGCATTACCCGAGCTTTAGAAACCATCGGTGTGGCCCTTATAGACATGCGGCGAGCCCCTGACCCTCGAGTCGATTTAGAAGTAGCTTTGGTGCGTTTGACCCGCAGCGCAGAAATCACCGCTACCGACAAAGGAGCGGTTGATGCGCTTACCAAGCGGGTGGCGCAACTTGAAGCGGCGTTAGCGGCTGGGGGAACGGCCGCCACAACGGCCGCCCTTGCCCCATCACCAAAAGGCCCCGGAGCACGTGCTCGAGAAATATTGGCCCAACGAGCGGGTGGCGCAGCAAAGCCACAAAAAACATCAGAGTCGACTCCTGAACCTAAAAAAGTTGCCGCTGCGGAACCAGAAAAACCTGCAGAGGTGTCTGCGCCGAGCGCTCCTACCGGAGGAGAAATGCCTGACCTCTCCTCGCTGGTTGAAGTCTGGCAAGCCACCCTTTTGAGTGGGTTATCTAAAAGAGCACGGGCGCGCTTGTCGGCGGTGCAGTTTGTGGAGTGCGAGGGAAACACCGTGGTCATGGGGTTACCAAACGAACCGCACCGAGCGCGCTGCGAAGAGTTGATCCCCGAAGCAGAAGCCGCATTATCTCACCATTTTTCTACGGAAATTAAAGTTCGTTTGGTAGTAAAAGCGGCAGCGTCACCGCCCCCTCCGTCGCCAGAAAAAGAAGTACAAACGCAAAAAGTAAAAGATGACGAAGATGCTGCCACCGACCTCACGGAGTTAACCGATGCTTCTCCCGATGAAGGCTCTGCGGTAGACCGAGTCACCCAGGCTTTTCCTGGTGCTGAAGTCGTTGACGGCGAGTAATTGACCGATGTACGCCGACGCAGTTCAAGACGCAATTGACGAACTCGGGCGTTTACCGGGCGTTGGCCCAAAATCGGCGCAACGCTTGGCCTTTCATCTCATGAAGTTACCCGTCGAAGACGTTGAGCGTTTAACCACCGCCCTTACCGAAATGAAAAGAAAAGTTCGTTTTTGCCTTCGCTGTTTTAACATTTCTGAAAATGAACTGTGCACAGTATGCGCCGATAGTCGCCGAGAGGCCGGAATAATTTGCGTGGTCGAAGACGCACGCGACATTGTGGCTGTAGAACGAACCGGTGAGTTTCGGGGTCGGTATCACGTACTGGGGGGAGCCATTAGCCCCATTGAAGGGGTGGGCCCCGATCAGTTGCACATTTCAGAACTTTTGGCTCGCTTAGACCCTGAAGAAGTCACCGAAGTGATTTTGGCTACCAACCCCAATATCGAAGGCGAAGCCACCGCGATGTATTTGGCCCGATTGCTTGAACCCCTTGGGGTGATGGTTACCAAAGTGGCCAGCGGGTTGCCGGTGGGCGGCGACTTGGAATACGCCGACGAACTTACTTTGGGACGGGCCTTAGAGGGCCGCCAACGCCTCGGCGGGGCTTGACCCATGTCAAGACGAGAGAAAGCGCCTTCGAGAACCGCTGCTGGGTCGGTGTCGAAGGCGCTCTCTGAGTTGGGAGGAGGGGGACCCAACATGTTTCAATTACATTACAACTTTGACAGCTTCATGACAAGTCAGGGGCCAAATTATTTTTTTACCCTTTATTTTCAAGGCTTAAAATGATAAAACTGCAGGTAGGGGGCATCGTTTTGAGCTCTTTGCAAAATCATGCCAAAATAGCCAGAATTAAACTTTCGTAACAAAAGTCTCAGATTGGAGAAATAATTCGATGCTGTTAACCCAAATTGATCATGTGGCCATCGCTGTTCACGACCTTGAAAGAGCTATTGACTATTACCGCACCGCTTTTGGGGCAGAAGTAGCCCATCGAGAAACCGTAGAGCGAGACGGCGTAGAAGAAGCCCTGCTGCAGGTCGGCGAGTCGTATCTTCAACTGACCACCGGCACCCGCCCCGATTCACCGATTTCAACCTTTTTGGAACGCCACGGCGAAGGTATGCACCACATCGGTTACCGCGTTGATGATTGTGCCGCTGCTCTTGAGGCGGTGGTAGCGGCCGGCGGCCGAGCCATTGACCAGATCCCTCGCCCTGGTTCTCGTGGCACCACCGTGGCCTTTGTGCATCCCAAAGGCTCTTTTGGCACCCTCATCGAACTGGTGCAAGAAAAAGCGCAAGACTGATGGACGTTCACCTCGTTGACGGAACGTACGAGCTTTTTCGCCACCACTTTGCTTTGCCCTCTCACGTGACCGGTGAAGGGGTCGAAGTGGCTGCAGCAAGAGGGGTGTTGGGCTCCATGATGAACCTTTTAGACCAAGGCGCTACCCACGTGGGGGTAGCAACCGACCAGGTAGTGGAATCTTTCCGGAATCAGCTTTTTGAGGGGTATAAAACAGGTGAAGGGACTCCGCCGGAACTTTTTTCGCAGTTTCCTTTGCTTGATGCGGCGTTAGAAGCAGCGGGGTTCACCGTGTTTTCTATGGTCAACCACGAAGCGGACGACGCCATGGGGGCCGCCGCAGTTAAAGCAGCCACCGACCCTCGGGTAAACCAGGTATTGATTTGCACCCCCGACAAAGACCTGGCCCAGGTAGTAAACGACGAAAAAAATATTGTGCAGTTTGATCGCCGACGAGAAATTATTTACGACCAAGCAGGGGTGCAAGAAAAATTTGGGATCAGCCCAGAATCCATCCCCGACTACCTTGCTTTAGTAGGCGACACCGCCGATGGTATTCCTGGGCTGGCTGGGTGGGGAGCAAAATCTTCGTCAACCCTGTTGGCCCACTACCGGCACCTCGAAAACATTCCTGCTCATCATGAAAATTGGGCAGTCGCCGTGCGCAGCGCCGCCAAACTGGCCGCCACTTTGGCCGACCAACAAGAAGAAGTATTTCTTTACCGCCACCTGGCCACCCTCGACCTCAGCGCCCCGGTAATGGACAACGTGGATCAACTTTGCTGGGTTGGCCCACAAAAACATTTTGAACAAATTTGCGCCCATCTTGATGCCCCCCGCATCGCTCAACGAGCGTTTGCTTTGGCCAAGCGCCGGGGTTAGCCCGTGGTTTCGCTAACCTGTGGTTCCAATGACTGAACACACTATGAACGAACGTCTCGAAGACCTCGAGCGACGCAAAAATGAAGCTTTGCACGCCGGGTCAGAACGAGCGGTCCAGCGTCAACACGACAAAGGCAAAATGCTGGCCCGTGAACGTATCGACTACCTGCTTGACCCCGGGTCGTTTAACGAACTCGACATGCTGGTACGCCACCGGGCGTTAGATAGCGGCCTCGAAGAACGCCCCTACACCGATGGGGTGGTCACCGGTTGGGGCACCATAGATGGGCGCAAAGTATTTGTCTTTTCTCAAGATTTCACAGTATTTGGTGGAGCATTGGGTGAAGTCTTTGCGCAAAAACTTCACAAAGTAATGGACCTCGCTCAATCCGTAGGCGCCCCCATGATCGGTTTGAACGATGGAGCCGGGGCACGCATCCAAGAAGGTGTGGTCAGCCTCGACGGGTACGGCGGCATTTTTTGGCGCAACGTCCAATCTTCGGGGGTTATCCCTCAAATCAGTGTGGTACTTGGCCCATGCGCTGGCGGAGCGGTCTACAGCCCTGCCATGACCGACTTCATCTTTATGGTTCGTGAAAAATCACACATGTTCATTACCGGCCCTGATGTCGTAAAAACAGTCACCGGCGAAGAAATCACCCTAGAAGAACTCGGCGGGGCGCAAAGCCACTCCACAAAATCTGGGGTAGCGACCTTTGTGGCCGAGAGTGAAGAAGAAGTACTCGACGAAGTGAAAACTTTGTTGGCTTACCTGCCCGCTAACAACCTCGAACTCACCCCCCTACAGACCACCGAAGATGACCCTGAACGGTTATGCCCTGAATTGTCAGAGATCATGCCCGACACCCCAAACCAGCCCTACGACATGAAAGCAGTCATCGCCGCGGTAATAGACGACGGCGACTTTATGGAATATCACGCCGCATGGGGCGGCAATATTGTGTGCGGTTTTGCCCGTCTGGATGGCCGCAGCGTGGGTATTGTCGGCAACCAACCCATGGTTCTGGCCGGGGTGCTCGACATTCAAGCCGCCGAAAAAGCAGCACGCTTTGTGCGCACCTGCGATGCCTTCAACTTGCCGCTGGTTACTTTTGTAGACGTTCCCGGTTTTTTACCTGGGGTGGACCAAGAGTACGGCGGCATTATTCGTCACGGAGCCAAACTTCTTTATGCTTATTGCGAAGCCACCGTGCCCCGCATTCAGGTCATCACCCGCAAAGCGTACGGTGGGGCTTACGTAGTGATGGATTCAAAATCGGTGGGCTGCGACCTTTCGCTGGCCTGGCCAACGGCTGAACTGGCCGTAATGGGGCCTCAAGGGGCGGTAGAAATTATTCACCGCCGTGAGATAGAAGCGGCCGAAGACCCGCAAGCACGACGAGTCGAGTTGGTTGACGAGTACACCGAAAAATTCGCCAGCCCTTATGTGGCAGCGGAACATGGGTTTATTGACGAAGTTATTGACCCAGCCACCACCCGCCTTCGGCTTATCGCTGGCCTAGAAATTTTGGCCACGAAGCGAGTAGAAACCCCCCAACGCAAACACGGCAACGTGCCGCTTTAAACCATGGCCGTTGACCCTCCACTGCATATTTCAGTCCCTGGCGCAGAACCCGAGGAACTCACGGCCATTGTTATGGCTTACCAAGAACTCTGGCCTGAAGAAAAACCACCGACCATGCCCGAAGCCGCTTCTTCGTGGCGTTTTTCTGGTCGCTGGTGGGTAGAAACAAAAACCCCCAACCAGATTTAAACCCCTTCTGGCCAAAGAAGACCGGGGCTAGAAACCAGCATGGGCAAGACAGCCAAATAGTCGTCACGAGCCATTTCGGTACAGCCCAAAGTGGCCAAATGGTCGGTGAGCCATTGCACATCAATCAACCACTCTGGTTGAGGGGACATGAGTTCAACCAGTCCCATTAGCGCCACTTTGGAAGCATCGGGTCGCCGATGGAACATTGATTCGCCGGCGAACAAACCGCCAACGGCGATGCCATAAAGACCGCCCGCTAAGCCCTGTTCATCCCAAGCCTCAATGCTGTGAGCCCACCCCAACCGATGCAAGGCAAGGTAAGCGGTCATGATTTGTTCATCAATCCAACCTTGCGGCCGAGACGGATCGGCACAAGCGTCCATGACCTCGGCAAAAGCGGTGTTTACTCGGATTTCAAAGTGTTGACGAGAGCGCCGGAGCGAGCGACTTACTTTTAATTGTCTGGGGTGCAAAACACCTCGCGGATCGGGCGACCACCAACCCATTAAACCACCGGGCTCAATGGGCATAGGGAACAACCCACTGCGGTAAGCGGCCAGCAAAGTACCGGGGGTGACGTCGGCCCCTATGGCCACCATCCCGTGTTGGTCAGCAGTGTTGGCCGGAGGAAACAACCAGGTGTTGGGCTCCGGTTCGGTAGGCCTTGAACCTTGGTCAGTCACCGGGGGTGGCAACAATAGTTACCGAGTTGATGTCTACCGACCGGCTTGGCCCACCACCATAGGGTGAGGTTTCGTCAACCACGTAAAGGTCCATCATGGCTTGGAGTACCGCTAAGCCTGCTTCGTCGGCTTGGCCGAAAACAAGGTAGGTCCCTTGGCTATCGAGCAAAGAAACCTCTGGGCCGGTGGTAAAAAAGAATTGGGCGCTTGAAGCGTTAGGGCCTCCGGAGCGTGCCATTACTAATTGCCCGGACTGGTAGGTGAAGGGACCCAGTAAAGAACCGTCGCTCATAGAGGTAAACATGCCGCCTTCGTCGGGGATGGTGTAACCCGGCCCGGGGTCTGTCCAATCGTTGGTATGAGGTGACCCGCCTTGGATGATGGCGATGGAAGGGTCGAAGCGAAACAACGAGGTGTTGTCGTAGTAGCCGTAGCGGGTGAGCACGGCGAAGTTGTTTACCGTTTCTGGGGTACGTTCGACATCTAAGGCCACCCTGATTTCTCCTTCGGTGGTGTCGAATACTGCGGTGTACGCAAACCCACTGGCTAAACACCAGGTGGGGCGAGCGGTAAAGCTCAAGAGGGGAGCGTCGCTGCCGTCTTCGGCGGGGCAACTGCTGGCGGCCAGCATGGTTTGCGGAACAACGCTGCTGCCTCCGCCGCCGCTATTGGCCACGATGGCGGCAATAAGCCCGCCGATCATGATGGCAGCAAGCAAAGCACCGGTGATGCGAATGGTTGAAGAATGCCGATTCGGTTGGGGAGAGATTGAAGGAACGTGTTTCTTTTTGGCCATGAGTTGGCACCTTAACAACCTCTTAGGGAGGTACGACAAACAAAATTCGTGCCGGTCTCCTTGCTGCGAAACGGTAACGTGGGGGAATGGCTCTTTTGGTCCAAAAATTTGGCGGTACTTCCGTTGGTGACGCCGACCGTATTCGAGCGGTAGCCGACCATGTGGCGCGCACGGTGCGTCAAGGAAATCAAGTGGTCATGGTGGTTTCGGCCATGGGGAAAGAAACCGACGATTTGTTACGGCTTGCTAATGATGTGTCTTCTACTCACCCGGGCCGTGAAATGGACATGTTGATTACTGCTGGTGAGCGCAAATCTACCGCTTTGATGTGCATGGCTTTACATGATCTGGGCATTCCGGCTGATTCGTTTACTGGGAGCCAAGCCGGGTTTTTAACCGATACCACGCACACCAATGCCAAAATTTTAGCGGTCCGACCTGATCGGATTCAAGAAGCGGTAGACGACGGGCGAGTAGCGGTGGTCGGCGGTTCTCAAGGAGTCTCCACCGACAACGACGTAACGTTTTTAGGCCGTGGTGGGTCAGATACCACTGCAGTAGCTTTGGCTCACGCTTTGGGGGCCGACGCTTGCGAGCTTTATACCGATGTAACCGGGGTGTTTACCACTGATCCCCGGGTGGTTTCTACGGCCCGCAAGATGCCAACAGTCTCGTTTGATGAATTGTTAGAAATGACGGCAACGGGTTGTCCAAAACCTGCGATGCGGTCAGTTGAATATGCTCGTACCCACGGGGTGCGATTACACGTGCGATCTGCGTTCACTTGGCAAGAGGGAACGTGGGTAACTGAGGAGGAACCAGAAATGGAACAAGCAATCGTTTCGGCAGTCACTCATGACATGTCGGAAGCAAAAATGACTTTGGCCGGTTTGCCCGATCACCCTGGGGTAGCGGCACGGGTGTTTCGGTCTTTGTCTGACTTGGGGGTAAACGTAGACATGATCGTGCAAAACGTGTCGGCCCAGGGGGTAACCGATATTTCGTTTACTGTTCCTCATGAAGATTTAGCAAAGACTCAAGAAACCGCTTCGGCATTGGTTGCCGAGTTAGGCGCTTCGGAGATTTTGGTAGATGCCGCTATTGCTCGGGTGAGCGTGGTGGGTGCCGGTATGCGGTCTAACCCCGGGGTGGCGGCCACTATGTTTGAGGTTCTGGCGGCGGAGGAAATCAATATTGCCATGATCTCTACTTCGGCTATTCGGGTGAGTTGCGTGGTTGAACAAGCGCGGGTTGAGGATGCGGTTCGTGCTCTCCATGAAGCGTTCGGCTTGTCAGTCGTTTAGTTCCCTGTCCGGACGGAAGACCGTTTGGGCTCTACGCTTCTCTTATGCGCCGCTTTTTTACTGTTGTTGTTTCGTTGGCCTTGGTGGCGGGCGCTTGTGGAAGTTCCGACCCGGAGCTAAGCCCTGAGGCGTTACGTGATCAGTTTGCTGGCGATCTTTCGGACAGTACTCCAATAGTGGGCAGCCTCTCGTTCGACGAGTTGGGGTGTTTGGCGGATGCTTTGTTGGTTTCAGAAACACCAGAAACAGTTATTCGTTTAGGCCAAGATGGGCCGACTCCGGCGCAGGCTTCGCTGGTGGTGGATGCATTAAGTACCTGTGCTTTGGTGCCTACGGTTTTTCTGGCCGGGGCTGTAGATCTTGAGGTTGAGCCGCAGTGTTTCTTAGAAGGAATCGAGCCTGCTTCGTTAGAAACGTTGTTGGTGGCGGGTTTGGTTTCTTCGGGCGACGGAGAGGTCTCGGTGGGGCAGTTGGATGATTCTTTGCTCGCTAATTTGGTGCGCTGCACTCTGGTAGAGGACTTGTTGGCTGAGATAGGTGGGGAGCTTTCTTCGGTGTGCCAAGCGGTGACCCAGGCGGCTACTGAGGTGACGTTAGAAACGTTGCAGGGTGCAGAAAACGAAGGGGCACTTTTGTTGTCGGGGCAACTCTTTGCCGCGGCTCGCGGGTTTTTACTTTTGGCCCCGGCTTTGGATGACCCTTGGTCGGGGGGTGCACAGGTTCTGGCAGAAAGCAGCCAAAGAGGGGCGGTTCTTTTTGCTCAGGCGGCCCAAAACAATGCTGCTGATTTGGCTGTTTTAACGGGGCTAAGCGATTTTGGTTTAAGCGTCTCTGCGCAGCGTGAATCTTTACAACAGTCGAGTACGGAGTTGCAGGAGTATTTGTTGGCTGATTGTGGCAAAACGGTCAAGGCGGTGTTTTCTGTTTTTGACGAGTTACTTGAATCTGCCCCGCTGGTGGAGGCCTCTCAAGCCCCACTGCCTGACGTTCCTTTATGGTTTTGTACG